>JABLTS010056167.1_pt1 | contig 12522 bp, 10 predicted proteins | sample 7160081 | NCBI WGS metagenome assembly JABLTS01 (sample SAMN14651231, study PRJNA627086) | human gut metagenome | isolation source: feces | host: Homo sapiens
CGGCGGCGGATATGCACAGGTAGTACCTATGGAGGATCTCAACCTCCACTTTACAGGAGATTTTCATGCTATAACATCTGCAAACAATCTCCTTGCAGCCATGATGGATAACCATATCCAGCAGGGAAATGCACTGAGAATAGATGTGAACAGAATAGTGTTCAAGAGATGTATGGATATGAACGATAGAGTTCTCAGACACACAGTTGTCGGACTTGGAAAGCGTGTCGACGGAGTGCCTAGAGAGGACGGATTTGTCATCACAGTTGCATCGGAGATCATGGCTATTCTCTGTCTTGCAAGTGACATGAAGGATCTTCAGGAGAGACTTGGCAGAATAATCGTTGCATACAACATGGACAATGAGCCTGTGACAGCGGCTGATCTCAAGGCTGTAGGAGCTATGGCAGCGCTCTTAAAGGATGCCATCAAGCCAAACCTTATCCAGACACTTGAGCATACACCGGCAATCGTACACGGCGGACCATTTGCAAATATAGCACATGGATGTAACAGTGTAATGGCTACAAAGACAGCATTAAAGCTTGCAGATTATGTAATAACAGAGGCAGGATTTGGCGCAGATCTCGGAGCTGAGAAGTTCTTCGATATCAAGTGCCGTATGAACAACCTTAAGCCGGATGCGGTGGTTCTGGTTGCCACAGTAAGAGCACTCAAGTACAATGGCGGAGTTGCAAAGGCAGATCTCGGCGAGGAGAATCTCGACGCGCTTAAGGCTGGTATAGTAAACCTTGAGAAGCATATTGAGAATCTTCAGAAGTATGGCGTTCCTGTTGTTGTTACACTGAACAGATTTGTCACAGACAGCCAGGCAGAGCTTGACTTTGTCAAGGAGTTCTGCGAGGACAGAGATTGCGATTTTGCTCTTGCAAATGTATGGGAGCAGGGAGGCAAGGGTGGTATAGACCTTGCAAATGCAGTGCTCAACACGCTGGAGAACAAGAAGAGCAACTTCAAGGTGCTCTACGATGACAGCCTGTCAATAAAGGATAAGATAAATTGTATCGCTACAGAGATATATGGTGCGGATGGTGTTACATACAGCGCAGAGGCCAGCAAGGCCATCGCCAAGATCGAGGAGATGGGATTTGGTAACTTCCCTGTATGTATTTCAAAGAACCAGAATTATCTGTCAGATGATCCAAAGAAGCTTGGAAGACCTACAGGATTCGATATAAATATACGTGAGGTTTATGTCAGTGCAGGAGCAGGATTTGTGGTAGCGATTACCGGAACGATCATGACCATGCCTGGACTTCCAAAATCCCCGGCGGCAGAAAGGATTTATGTTGATGATGATGGCAAGATCGTCGGATTATTCTAGGAGGACAAATAAATGTATAAGCTTATAGATGGTAAGGTTATATCAAAACAGATAAAGGATGAGCTCAAGGAGAAGGTTGCGGGACTCAAGGCAGAGGGCGTAGAGATATGCCTTGCTGTCATCCAGGTCGGAAATGATCCTGCATCGTCAGTATATGTTGGAAATAAGAAGAAGGCATGTGAGTATATAGGAATAGGTTCACTGTCATATGAGCTCCCAGAGGAGACAACTGAGGAGGAGCTTCTTGCACTTATAGAGAAGCTCAACTCTGACGACAAGGTGAACGGAATACTTGTACAGCTCCCGCTTCCAAAGCATATAGATGAGGATAAGGTTATAAAGACCATATCTCCAAAGAAGGATGTGGACGGCTTCCATCCGATGAGTGTTGGTGCACTCAGCATAGGACAGCCGGGCTTTGTGTCATGTACACCAGCCGGAGTTATCCAGCTCATCAAGAGATCAGGAATAGAGATAGAGGGTAAGGAGTGCGTGGTACTCGGCAGAAGCAATATAGTAGGCAAGCCTATGAGCATGCTGCTGCTCCGTGAGAACGGAACCGTAACCGTGTGCCATTCCAGAACAAGGAATCTCAAGGAAGTGTGCAGACGTGCTGATATACTCGTGGTGGCAATAGGAAAGCCAGAAATGATCGATGCATCTTACATCAAGGAAGGCGCAACAGTTATAGATGTGGGAATCCACAGGGATGAGAATAATAAGCTCTGCGGTGATGTGGATTTTGAATCAGCCAAGGAGGTTGCCGGAGCGATAACTCCTGTACCTGGCGGAGTCGGCCCTATGACCATAGCCATGCTCATGTCAAACTGTGTAGAATCAATAAATATAAACTAAGAACAAGTGCAAAATTATTGGAGAACAGATGAAAGTATTACTCATATCACTAGGCTGTGATAAAAATCTGGTGGACAGCGAGGTCATGCTCGGTTTGCTGAACAAAGCCGGCCACCAGCTTACAAATGATGAGACAGAGGCAGATGTAGTAGTTGTAAATACCTGTGCGTTCATCAGCGATGCGAAAGAGGAAAGCATCAACACCATCATCGAGATGGGAGAACTGAAGAAAACCGGAAAACTAAAAAAGCTTATCGTTGCGGGATGTCTGTCCCAGAGATACAAGGACGAGATAATGAAGGAGCTTCCGGAGATCGATGTCATTATTGGTGCGACCAATTACGATAAGATAGTTGAGGCAATAGGAACCGACGAGGAGTCGATCATAGATGATATAAATTATACTCCAAGGCCGATTGCCGAGAGAATAGTAACGACAAATGCGTCGATGGCGTATTTTAAGATCGCAGAAGGTTGTAATAAACTGTGCACTTATTGTATAATACCTCACATACGAGGCAGATACAGAAGCATGCCGATGGACAGCCTGATCGCATCCGCTGAAAAGCTTGCGTCTGATGGTATAAAGGAGCTTGTCCTTGTGGCACAGGAGACTACGCTGTACGGAGTTGATCTGTATGGTGAGAAGAAGCTTCCAGAGCTTCTCACAAAACTCAGTGAGATAGAAGGCATAGAGTGGATAAGACTTCTGTACTGTTATCCGGAGGAGATAACAGATGAACTAATAGAGGTTATGGCCACGAATCCGAAGATCTGCCATTATGTCGATATACCTATCCAGCATTCTGAGAATGCGATACTTAAGAGAATGGGCAGACGGACCAGCAGAGAGGACATTGTGGAGCTTGTCGGCAGACTGAGGACAGCCATGCCGGATATAGCCATCAGAACCACGCTCATATCTGGTTTCCCAGGTGAGACACAGGAACTGCACGATGGTCTGGTCGACTTTGTTGACGAGTGCGAGTTTGACAGGCTTGGAGTATTCACTTATTCGCCTGAGGAGGGCACTCCGGCTGCGGAGTACGAGGATCAGGTGGATGGAGAGCTGGCTGTAAAGTGGCGCGATGAGATCATGGAGCTTCAGCAGGAGATTTCCTATGAGAAGAACCAGCAGATGATCGGAAGCACCCAGAAGGTTCTTATTGAGGGATATCTGGTCGACGATGATGTATATGTGGGAAGAACCTACAGAGATGCTCCGGGGGTTGACGGAATAGTATTCGTCAGCGCACCATATGAATTGATATCCGGTTCATTTGTGGATGTGAAGATAACCGAGGCAAATGAATATGACTTGACAGGAGTGATAGTAGAATGAATTTACCAAACAAATTGACAATACTAAGAGCTATAATGATTCCATTCTTTCTCGTGTTTTTATATATGTCACCGGGATGGTCGAAGTGGGTGGCACTTGGAATATTCATAGCCGCATCACTTACAGATATGCTTGACGGAAAGATTGCAAGAAAATACAATCTGGTCACCAATTTTGGAAAATTCATGGATCCTCTGGCAGATAAGCTGCTGGTATGTTCGGCACTCATAGCACTGTCGGATCTGAACAGGATCCCAGCATGGATCGTTATAGTGATCATAGCGCGTGATTTCATAATAAGCGGATTCAGACTTATTGCGGCAGAAAAGGGAATTGTTATTGCTGCCGGATGGTGGGGAAAGATCAAGACAACGGTTCAGATGATCATGGTAGGATTTCTGATAGCTGATCTCAAGGTGTTCTACATCTTTGATCAGGTGCTCATCTACCTTGCACTTGCACTGACACTTATATCTCTTGGAGATTATCTGTATCACAACAGAGAAGTCCTCAAGGACTAAAACAGTAAAAAATAAAACAGATTTTATAATTCAACGGGGAATTTGGGGTATACTTTTGTTTGAGGGTATATTTTACACAGATTCCCTGTTTTATTTTGAAAAATAATCGCTTACAACGCCGATAAACCTTTGGTGGTTTTTTCGATTTTACTTGAAATATGACGACAAAGGCTTTACAATTATACTCGGCGAAAATTGGACTATATATAGTCCTAAAATAAATTAAACGGAGGGCTAAAAATGAGCAACACACCAAGCTTGTCAGCAAGTGACAGAATTTCAATGTTACTTGATGACTCAAGTTTTGTTGAAATCGGCGCATATGTAACTGCTAGAAATACAGATTTCAACATTCAGGACAAGGATACTCCAAAAGACGGCGTAATAACCGGTTATGGAGTGATCGATGGCAATTTAGTTTATGTTTACAGCCAGGATGCAAAGGTGCTCGGCGGTTCTATAGGCGAGATGCATGCCAAGAAGATCGCAAACCTTTACGACATGGCAATGAAGATGGGTGCACCTGTTATCGGGCTGATCGATTGTGCCGGACTCAGACTTCAGGAGGCTACAGATGCTCTTAATGCATTTGGAGAGGTATTCATGAAGCAGACTCTTGCATCAGGTGTAATACCACAGATCACAGCTATATTTGGTACATGCGGTGGTGGTGCAGCACTTATACCTAATCTCACAGACGTAACATTCATGACTAAGGAAGGAGCTAAGCTCTTTGTTAACAGTCCAAATGCTCTGGATGAGAACCGTGCAGAGAAGCTTGACACTGCAGCAGCAGATTATGTTGCAGAGAACACAGCAAATGTTGACGCAGTATACGACACAGAGGCAGAGCTTCTCGGTGCAGTGAGAACTATGGTAGGTCTTCTTCCATCAAACAATGAGGATGATGGCGACTGCGCAGTATGTGAGGATGATGTGAACAGAATCATTCCAGATCTTGCTACAAAGGCAGGGGATGTGAAGGCTGTTATAGCAGATATCACTGATGATGAGTTTGTATTCGAGCTCAAGAAGGATTTTGCAGATGACGTTGTTACTGCATTTATCAGACTTAACGGTGAGACAGTCGGTGTTGTCGGAAACCAGAAGGATGTCATGACAACAGCCGGTGCATATAAGGCAGAGGATTTCGTAAAGCTTTGTGATTCATTCAATATCCCAGTTGTCACACTTGTAAACATCAAGGGATTTGCAGCAACTGTAAAGGAAGAGAAGACTATCTCAAAGGCTGTTGCAAAGCTTACTTACGCTTATGCCAACGCAACAGTGCCAAAGGTAACTGTTATGCTTGACAAGGCATATGGTACAGCCTACACAGTTATGTGTTCAAAGGCTATCGGAGCTGATGTTGTATTTGCTTGGCCTAAGTCAGTTATCGGAACAATGGATCCAGAGATGGCTGTAAAGATCATGTATGAAGATGAGATCGCAGCAGCCGGTGACAAGCTTGCTTATATCAAGGAGAAGAAGGCTGAGTACACAGATGCTCTTTCAGGTGCCGTATCTGCAGCGAGAAGAGGCTACGTGGATGATATCATCGAGCCTGATGCAACAAGAAAGAGAGTTATAGCAGCACTCGATATGCTTTTTTCAAAGAGTGAGGACAGACCATTCAAGAAGCATGGAACAATATAAAGGAGTGACAACTTAATGGAAAAGATAATAAAGAAAAAGTTATTATTGATAGTTTCTATGTTAGCTGTTACATTTGCACTTGCCGGATGTTCGTCTTCAGACAAGAAAGTAGAATTTGACTATGACGGAAACACATTGGTTCAGATAGCAGAAACACAGGCTACGAATTACATGCAGATTGCGCAGGTTGAAGATGTATATAATTTCTATGTGGATGAAGAGGCAAATGGCGGTCAGGTAGATGAAACGACTGCTGATGCATTAAAGGTTTTTTCAACGATTGAGTCTGACTATGGTAAATTCCAGCAGTTTAAGCCGGTCAATCTCGAAGATGAAGATGATAAAACAATACAAGAAGTTGATGACAAGGTTGTTGTTACATTATATGCAGAATGTGCAGAAAAAGAAGCTATAGTAAAGGCAACATTTGTAGACAATTCGGTAACTTACAATTTCCAGAAGTATTCAGTGATGGCTCAGAATCAGTATTCAGAAGAAGAGGCTGATCAGATGCTTGCATCAAATGGTGTTTATCCATACAAGATTTCCGAATTTGAAGTTGCTGCTAATCAGACACTTAAGGACAAGATGAAGGATGCGGGAGCAAATACCCTCATAGGTATGGGTATCGTGTTTATAGCACTTATCTTCATATCATTCATAATTTCACTTCTCAAGTATGTTCCGGCTCTTTTGGACAAGGAGACAAGAGAGAAGAGAAAGGCTGAGAAGGCAAAGAAGGCTCTTGGAAGCGTTGCAACATTAAATGTTGACAAGGAGGATGAGACTCCTGCAGGAAGCGCACCTGCTCCAGCTGGAATAGTAGACATTGTCAACACAGCGACCGGTGAGAGCGTTATGAACGACTCAGAGCTTGTTGCGGTTATATCAGCAGCGGTTATGGCGGCACAGGGCGGAAAGACAAGAGTTCGTGTAAACTATCCAAGTAACGATAAGTTGGTTGTAAGACCAAGAAAAAAGAATAAGAGATAATTATAGGAGGATAATTGTTATGAAGAATTATAGAATCACAGTTAATGGCACATCATACGATGTATCAGTTGAAGAATTATCAGGTGGCGCAGCTCCAGTAGCAGCACCTGTAGCAGCAGCTCCAGTGGCAGCACCTGCAGCAGCTCCTGCAGCTCCAGCACCAGCAGCAGGCGGCGCAGGAAGCATCAAAGTTTCATCACCTATGCCAGGAAAGATCCTTGCAGTCAAGGCAAATGTTGGCGATTCAGTAAAGAAGGGTCAGGTTATCCTTATCCTTGAGGCTATGAAGATGGAAAACGAAGTTGTTGCTCCAGAAGATGGTACAATCGCAAGCATAGACGTTACAGTAGGCGCTAGTGTTGAGTCAGGCGATACACTTGCAACACTCAACTAATTGCTTGAATTAGAATAAATCTTATAGGAGGAAACAACTAAATGGGCAGCACAATAGTTGACGTTTTGACAAATTTAGCTAATCAGACCGGTTTTGCAAGTCTTGACTGGAAGAACTACGTTATGATCCTTATAGCGTTTGTATTCATGTACCTTGCAATCGGAAAGGGCTTTGAGCCACTTCTTCTTGTCCCTATCTCATTTGGTATGTTTCTTGTAAACATGTTCCCAGATATTATGGCAGAGGGCGGCTTGTTACATTATTTTTACCTGCTTGATGAGTGGAGTATCTTACCTTCGCTTATATTCATGGGTGTAGGTGCCATGACAGACTTTGGTCCGCTTATTGCAAATCCAAAGAGCTTCCTGCTTGGCGCTGCAGCTCAGTTCGGTATTTATGCAGCTTACTTCCTTGCATTCCTTATGGGATTCAATGGTAAAGAGGCTGCAGCTATATCAATCATCGGTGGTGCTGATGGTCCTACATCTATCTACCTTGCCGGTAAGCTCGGTATGGGTGGAACACTTCTCGGACCTATAGCAGTTGCGGCATATTCATATATGTCACTGGTTCCAGTTATCCAGCCACCTATCATGAAGGCTCTCACAACAAAGAAGGAGAGACTTGTTAGAATGCCACAGCTCAGACCTGTAACCAAGATCGAGAAGATTCTCTTCCCTATCATTGTTACACTTGTGGTAGTTCTTATACTTCCAACAACAGCTCCACTTGTAGGTATGCTGATGCTTGGTAACCTCTTCAGGGAGTGCGGCGTTGTAAAGCAGCTCACAGAGACAGCTTCAAACGCTCTTATGTATATCGTTGTTATCTTACTTGGTACTTCAGTAGGTGCATCTACAAGTGCAGAGGCATTCCTTAAGATGAGTACACTTAAGATAGTATTCCTTGGTCTTGTCGCATTCGCATTTGGTACAGCAGCCGGAGTTCTCTTCGGTAAGCTCATGTGTTGGGCGACAAAGGGTAAGGTTAATCCGCTTATCGGTTCAGCTGGTGTATCAGCCGTTCCAATGGCAGCCAGAGTTTCACAGAAGGTTGGATCACAGTATGATCCTACAAACTTCCTTCTGATGAACGCTATGTGACCAAACGTTGCAGGTGTTATCGGTACAGCCGTAGCTGCAGGTACATTCCTTGCAATATTTGGAATTTAATCAGAATTTATATAATTATAGGAGGACGATAAAATGGCAGATAAGAAACCGATAAAGATTACGGAAACTGTACTGCGTGATGCGCATCAGTCACTTATAGCTACTCGTATGACAACCGAGCAGATGCTTCCTATCATCGACAAGATGGATAAGGTTGGTTATCATTCAGTAGAGTGCTGGGGCGGTGCAACATTTGATGCATCACTCAGATTCCTTAAGGAGGATCCATGGGAGAGACTCAGAAAGCTCAGAGATGGATTCAAGAATACAAAGCTGCAGATGCTCTTCAGAGGACAGAATATCCTCGGATACCGTCATTATGCAGATGATGTTGTAGAGTATTTCGTACAGAAGTCAATCGCAAATGGTATTGATATCATCAGAATATTTGACTGTCTGAACGATCTTAGAAACCTTCAGACATCAGTTAAGGCTTGTAACAAAGAGGGTGGACATGCCCAGGTAGCTCTTTCATATACACTCGGTGATGCATATACTCTGGATTACTGGAAGGATATGGCAAAGAGAATCGAGGATATGGGAGCAGATTCAATCTGTATCAAGGATATGGCTGGACTTCTTGTTCCAAATAAGGCTACAGAGCTTGTACAGGCACTCAAGGATGGTTCAAGCCTTCCAATTCAGCTTCATACACATTACACATCAGGTGTAGCTTCAATGACATATCTCAAGGCTGTAGAGGCTGGATGTGATGTCATCGATACAGCAATCTCACCTCTTGCGCTTGGTACATCACAGCCTGCAACAGAGGTTATGGCCAAGACATTTGAGGGAACAGAGTTTGATCCAGGTCTGGATCAGAAGCTTCTGGCTGAGATAGCAGACTACTTCAGACCACTCAGAGAAGAGTGGATCGCAAGCGGTCTCTTAAATCCAAAGGTTCTTGGCGTTAACGTTAAGACACTTCTCTACCAGGTACCTGGTGGAATGCTTTCAAACCTCGTATCACAGCTCAAGGAGATGGGTGCTGAGGATAAGTTCGAGGCAGTTCTTGAGGAGGTTCCAAGAGTTCGTAAGGACTATGGTGAGCCACCACTTGTTACTCCTTCAAGCCAGATCGTTGGCACGCAGGCAGTTCTCAACGTTGTAACAGGCGAGAGATACAAGATGTGTACAAAGGAGTCAAAGGCACTTGTACGTGGCGAGTATGGTCAGTCAGTAAAGCCTGTTGATCCAGAGGTTAAGAAGAAGGTTATCGGCGATGAGAAGCAGATCACATGCCGTCCAGCAGATCTTCTTGAGAACGAGCTCGACAAGATTGAGAAGGAGATGATCCAGTACAAGAAGCAGGATGAGGATGTACTCACATATGCACTGTTCCCACAGGTTGCAACTGACTTCTTCAAGTACAGAGAGGCTCAGGATAAGAAGGTCGATGTCACACTTGCTGACAAGGACAGCACAGCTTATCCAGTTTAATAACTGAATTCATAAGGTCAGATATATAAATGATCATAAAAAGGGACGGAGCTCCGCGAGCGGAGTCTCTGTCCTTTTGTTTAATATATGGAGATAATATGACAGGAAAAATAGTGGTTATAGGAGCAGGAGCTGCAGGGGTAATGGCTGCACTGACAGCGGCACAGAAGAATAAGGTCATTCTCATTGAAAAGAATGACAGGATCGGAAAAAAGTTATTTATAACAGGTAAGGGACGTTGTAATGTGACAAATGCATGTGACGCTGACGGATTTTTTAATTCAGTGGTCACAAACAGCAAGTTTATGTACAGCTCCTTTTATACATTTGACAACAATATGATAATGGACTATCTGGAGAAGGCCGGATGTCCGCTCAAGATAGAACGCGGAGGAAGAGTGTTCCCGACAAGCGATCATTCTTCAGACGTTATAGGAGCATTCAAAACTCTTATAAACAGAAATAAAAATATAAGTCTGTATTTGAATACGAAGGTTACAGGAATCAATATAGAGGATGGCAGGATAAAGAGTGTTGACGTATCAGGAGATAACGGCGGGACAGGCAATGACAGGATATACTGTGATGCTGTTATAATTTGTACCGGCGGAAGATCGTATCCACTCACGGGATCTACCGGAGACGGATACAGACTGGCAGAACATATGGGTCATACGATAAAGCCGTTAAGTCCATCACTGGTTCCGTTTGAGATAGAAGAGAAATGCTGCTCCATGATGATGGGACTGTCGCTTAAAAACGTGGCACTTCACATAAGCAGTGGAAAGAAGAAAATATTTGACGAACAGGGGGAGATGCTGTTTACCCACTTTGGCATAAGTGGGCCGCTGGTGATCAAGGCCTCCGCATATATACACAGGTATATTGGAAAAGATATAGACATGTACATAGATCTGAAGCCGGCTATGGACAGAGATATGCTTGATGCCAGACTCCTCAAGGATTTCAAGAAATATGCAAACAAAGACTTCAAGAATTCTCTTGGAGATCTGCTTCCGATCAAGATGATAGATGTGGTTGTGGAGAGATCCGGTATCGATCCGTATAAGAAGGTCAACTCAGTGACCAGGGAAGAAAGACAGAGACTTATAGATGTGCTGAAGGAATTCAGACTTACATTTGTGGGGCTTCGGGGATATGATGAGGCTATAATCACAAGAGGCGGAGTGAGCGTAAAAGAGGTAAATCCTTCCACCATGGAGTCTAAGCTTGTGGGGGGCGTGTATTTTGCCGGAGAACTGCTGGATATCGATGCGCTGACAGGTGGATTTAACCTGCAGGTGGCGTGGTCGACTGGATATCTGGCTGGACTTTCTGCTTCCGAGAGTTTACAATAGGCGTGGACGACAGTCAATTTAATTACAGGGAGACGAAGATATGAATATAGCAATAGATGGACCTGCAGGTGCAGGCAAAAGCACGATAGCAAAAAAGGCGGCAGGCGAGCTTGGTTTTATATATGTGGATACAGGTGCCATGTACAGGGCGGTGGCTGTATATCTCACAGAAAGCGATATATCTGCCAGCGATGAAGACCTGGTGGAGAAAAGCATAGCGGACATTTCCGTGGAGATAAAATATGAGGATGGAGCACAGCAGGTCTACCTTAACGGCGAGAATGTAACAGGAAAGCTGAGAACTGAGGCTGCCGGTAATATGGCTTCAAAGGCATCTGCACTTCCATGCGTCAGGGAAAAGCTTTTGTCACTCCAGCGGGATCTCGCTGCTTCAAATGATGTTGTCATGGATGGAAGGGATATAGGAACAAATATACTTCCTTCAGCAGAGCTCAAGGTATACCTTACCGCCTCTTCGGCAGTGAGGGCCAAAAGAAGATATGACGAGCTTGTCGCAAAGGGCGCTGAGAATATTGATATAGAGAAGATAGAGCAGGATATAATCCAGAGGGATAAGCAGGATATGGAGAGAAAAACAGCTCCTTTAAAGAGGGCTGATGACGCGGTTCTTATCGACAGCTCAGATATGACGATAGAGCAGGTTACAGACACTATAGTCGGACTTGCAAGAGAGAGAATGTAATACAGGTGGTTTAGATATGGAGATATTACTTGCAAAGAGTGCCGGATTCTGCTTTGGCGTTCAGCGTGCGGTGGATACAGCATACGAACATGCTGACGAGGAAAATGTGTATACTTATGGTCAGATAATACACAATGAAGAGGTGGTTGGTGACCTTACAAAGCACGGAGTGCAGGTGATCGACAGTGATGACGAATTGCTTGAGATAAAAGACAGCAAGGTCATAATCAGATCCCATGGCGCTGAGAAAAGGATATATGACATTCTGGAGGCTGGTGGGAATACGGTGATAGATGCGACCTGTCCATTTGTCAAGAAGATACACAACATAGTGCGCGAGGAAGGACAGAAAGGAAATACAGTCGTCATCATAGGCGACTCAAGCCATCCCGAGGTGAAAGGAATCGTGGGCTGGTGTGTAGAGCCTCCGGTAGTCATAGGTTCCGAGGAGGAGGCTGAGGCTTTTGTAAGAAAATGTATTGACGGAGAGGTCAAAACAGCGGATAATATATCGATAGTTAGTCAGACAACTTTTAATTACAGAAAATTTAATTATATTGTTGATATTATTCGAAATAAATTGTATAATGTTACTGCTTATAAGACTATCTGTAATGCTACGTCTGTGCGTCAAAGGGAGGCGCAGGAGATTGCATCAAAGGTAGATGCCATGATTGTTATAGGTGGTCGGAACAGATCTAATACTCAGAAGTTATATGAGATTAGTAAAAAAGAATGTGAGA
>JABLTS010004821.1_pt1 | contig 12476 bp, 7 predicted proteins | sample 7160081 | NCBI WGS metagenome assembly JABLTS01 (sample SAMN14651231, study PRJNA627086) | human gut metagenome | isolation source: feces | host: Homo sapiens
CAAGATTTTGGAGTCTATGATTCGCCTGATGACTTGCTAAAAGCACACCATCAAGAAATGTCTGCGATAAAAGCATTTTTATATAAACACTTTGGCAGGCATTTAATGAACCGAAACGTCAAAAAAATTAGAAATTGCTAAATTCCTGTTTATAAAACTGATAAAGGAAAGCAGGTGCGTTTTTATGTATAAGATTACAACAATCAAACAAAGTGCAGAGAGTATTCTCACAGGTAATATCGAATCGGCAAAGAATGTAATAAATAAGGAATACCCATTTAAGAAGTTAAAACCGGAGGGAAGAAGCTATACAGATAAGGAAAAGTATGAGCAGTTTGTAAGAGACGGATTTATAGACAGATATACCGGGGAAAAGCTTGTTAATCCGGGATTGTTAAAGGTGTTATCATATTACATGCCGGATGCATTTCCATATCAGAGCCATTGGAAGATGGAAGAATGTCACAGTGCCTACTGGGAACTGGTCCCAACAATTGACCACATCATTCCTATTGCCATTGGAGGAGAGGATAACCCGTCTAATTATGCGACAACGTCTATGCTTCACAATTCAGTTAAGAGTAACTGGACATTAGAGCAGCTAAACTGGAAACTGTATCCTGCAGGAGACATTAATGAGTATGACGGGCTTACCGATCTTTTCGTGAGACTTACAGAAAACGACCTTGAGCTTTTTGATGATCCATACATAAAACGCTGGTATAAGTTATCTGTGGGAATGAAATAGAGACTGTTCCTAAATGTATATAACAATTGATTGTGAATGAAAGAGATAAGAGTATGCATATATATGTAGATGCTGACGCATGCCCTGTGATAGGGATAGTTGAAAGAATAGCTAAGAGTCATAATATTGCCGTAACGCTTTTGTGTGATACTAATCATTATCTTACATCAGACTATTCAGAAGTGGTATATGTGGGTGCCGGAGCTGATGCGGTTGATTTTAAGTTAATAAGCCTTTGTGAAAAAGGAGATTTAGTAGTTACGCAGGATTATGGTGTTGCTGCCATGGCATTAAGTAAGGGTGCATATGCCATTCATCAGTCCGGGAAATGGTATACAAATGAAAATATTGACCTTATGTTGATGGAAAGACACTTAAGCAAAAAAGCAAGGCGGGCAAGCAGTAAAAACCACATGAAAGGTCCAAGAAAAAGAAGTGATAAGGATGATTTAAACTTTGAAGCCTCTTTTGAGAGACTAGTGGAAAAGCATCAACACTTGGATACCAGCCGGATGTCTGGAAGAGCTGGCTTTAAATATGTAAGTACTGAAAACATATTTTATGAGGTGGTTGGAAACAGGCAGTTTAGAATGTATGAGTATGTGATAGAGTAGAAAGTATTAGAAATACGCATATAATGTGCATTATCTGTCTTATAGGAAGCTATAATGAAAAAATCATAGTAAAGAAGGAACGATTGTGAATATAAGATATGCAACAATGGCTGATTTAGACGATATTGCATCGGTTGAATCCGAGTGTTTTCCTGTTTTAGAGGCAGCAACTAAAGAAGAATTTGAGCAGAGAATAAAATATTATGGAAATCATTTCTGGCTTATGTTTGATGATGATAAACTCATTGCGTTTGTAGATGGTTTTGTTACGGATGAGGCTGATCTTACAGATGAGATGTATGAAAATGCATCAATGCATAATGAGAATGGTGCATGGCAGATGATTTTTGGTGTAAATACTCTTCCTGAATATCGCAGATGTGGATATGCGAAAGAGCTGATTAAGAAGGCCATCTTAGATGCCAGAGAACAGAACAGGAAAGGACTTGTATTAACCTGTAAAGAAAGCCTTGTTCCATATTATTCCAAGTTTGGATTCGTTGATGAGGGGATAACAGATAAATCCACTCATGGAAATGTTCTGTGGCACCAGATGAGATTGGATTTTAAATTAAGAAATAATGGAGTAAATCCTTCAGATAACAAAAATGTGACCGCGCATAAAACATTTAAAGCCGACAGAATACTATCATATTTTAAAGAAGAGTGGAAGGTACTGCTTATAATAACTGTGTCAGGTTTTATATACAATCTTGGACTTTTGTTTGGACCATGGTTTGAAGGAAAAATGGCAGGCTGTCTTATAGATATATTGGCAAAGAATGCTGTATACAAGGATATGCTTATACTTGTTATTGCATATGTGATTTCAATTGGAGTAGTTCAGGTATCAAGATATATAAAACGTTTTTATGTTCGTAGATTCGCCAATAATGTTAATAGAAGAATGAAGAAAATATTATATGGAACACTTGTATTAAAGAGCAGGACAGAGCTTGAAGGTGAAGGTATGGGTGATATTATGACAAAGGCCATACTTGATGTAGATGATTGTGCTGAAGGCATGAGAAAGTTTACAACAGAAATATTTGATACAGGCGTAGCGCTGGCTGCATATGCAGGAATGTTGCTTGTATATGATGTAAGGCTGGCATTTATTGCAATGATATTTCCACCTATATCTTATATCATTGCTGAAAAGATGAAAGTAATAGTCCAGAAAACAGGTTCTGCGTATAAAAAACAATCTGGTATCCTTAGTAATGCAACACTCGACAGAGCCTCCAATGCTATAACCTACAGAGTTTATGGCAGGGAAGTTAACAGAAAAAATGCGTACGAAGATAATCTGGCTGAGTATGAGAAATCAGCTATTTATGCTAATATATGGAATTCTTCTCTTACACCATTATATAGAATAATATCTATGATGGGCATTTTATTTATATTATATTTTGGCAGCAGAAATGTACTTGGAACAGGATGGAGAACCTGGGATATTGCAGCATTTACAACATTCCTAACCTGCTTTATAAAGTTATCTGATAAGTCCTCGAAGGCGGCGAAGCTGTTTAATGCAGTTCATAAGGCACAGGTTTCATGGAAACGTATTAAGCCGCTTATGGTTATTCAGGCTAAGGATACAGATTGTAAAAATCAGACATCAGGAAGGCTTGAGGTACAAAACTTAAGCTTTACATATCCAGATGGAAAAAATGTATATAATGGTATTTCCTTTACTGCAGAGCCGGGACAGATCATAGGTGTTACAGGTCCGGTTGCTAGTGGTAAGTCAACACTTGGAAGGACATTTCTGTGTGAATATCCATATGAGGGAAGTATCAGATATAACGGATGTGAGCTAAGAAACGCTGCGGATAATGTAAGGTCGGGAATAATAAGTTATCTTGGACATGATCCTGAATTATTTAACGATTCTGTAAGGAATAATGTGTTGTTAGGTGATGATTATGATGTTTTTGAATACCTCAGGGCAGTATGCATGGATAAAGAGGTTGAGGCTATGGAGCAGGGAGCAGATACCATTATTGGAAGTGAAGGAATCAGGCTGTCGTGTGGACAGGCACAAAGAATAGCACTTGCAAGAATGCTTTGCCATAAGAAGCTGGTGCTGGTGCTTGATGATCCATTTTCAGCACTCGATAGGAATACAGAGGAACAGATATATAAGAAGCTTAAAGATATGGCATCAGATAATATCGTTATTCTTATATCTCATCGTCTCTATATGTTTCCGAAGATGGATAAGGTTATATGGATGGATGCCGGTAAGGCAAATGTTGGAACACATAAAGAACTTATGTTGGAATGTCCTGGCTACAGAAAAATGTATGAAACGGTAAGTGTTGAAGAATGCAGAACTGTAGAAACAGAGAATGAAGGGCTGGCTGCAGCAAAGGTAGTGGAAAACAGCAGAAGGGTAGTGGATAAGCATGAGTAAACATAATAGCAATGTTGATAATGGCGGCAAAGTACTTAGTGTAGGCTCAATAATATTGCACACTACAATAAAGAAAAAGTGGCTTTCACTTGGTATTATAACAGCAGTATGTGGTGCAGTTATAACTGCACTTTATCCACCGCTTGTACTTGGAAGAATAGTAGATACATTGGCAGCAGGATGTCAGGTTCCTTTATATCTTATATTTCTTTATATGGTATTTAATGTGATCACAGGTCTTATGGAGGCTGCAAGGGAAGGACTTCTTACTGTATTTGGTCAAAAGATAACGCATGCTCTGCGTAGTGGCCTTATGGAGCATTTTACCAGACTGACTGCCGCGTCATTAAGTAAGCAGGAGCCGGGAGCTGTGGTGTCAAGATTCGTTGGCGATGTTGATACTGTAGAGAATCTGTTTACCTCAGGTATAGTCAGTATGTTTGCGGATACATGTAAGATAATAAGTATTCTTGCAGTTATATGGTTCAGAAATAAAGGGCTTGCAATATTATTGCTTATATTACTGCCATTTATATTCTGGTTTACCCGATATGTGCAGAGGAATATGCTTGAAGCCCAGCTGCGAAACCGGCGTGCAGTAAGCAAGGCTTCGGGACATGTACCGGAAACACTACATAACATCCGTACAATACATAATCTTGGCAAGGAAAAGTATATGGAGAAAAAATATGATGAATATATAGGTGACAGCTATAAGGCTATGGAAAAGACCAACTTTTACGATGCCATATATTCACCGGTTATTCTTATACTAAATGCAATTGTAGTAGCGGTAGTTATGTTGTTTTCAGCATCGGGCAATGCAAAGGCTCTTACACTTTTTGGCATGTCGGCAGGCACGGCGGTAGCTGTTATTAACTACATATCACAGATATTTGCACCAGTTGAGAGCCTTGGTATGGAAATCCAGACTATACAGTCAGCAATTGCCGGTGTAAGAAGAATAAATGAATTCTTTGCACTCCCGGCATTTGAAGATGTTAAAGCAGATATTAAGGCAGATTTTAATGTTGATATTAAAGCAGATATTATGGCGGATTTTAATGCTGATATAAGTGCAGATATTAATGCTGCGTTAGAAACACAGACAGCTAGCATCAATAATAGTGAAGAATTAAAAGCTAGAAAAGCCTGCACACCATATGTCAAGTTTAATAATGTAACTTTCGGATATGAAGCTGACCATATTATAATTAAAGATAAGAGCTTCAATGTTGATATGGGTGAACAGGTTACACTGCAGGGAAGGACAGGTGCGGGAAAGAGCACAATATTCAAGCTGCTTTTAGGCTTATACAGGCCTTTAAAGGGACAGATACTAATTGATGGAATTGATTCTAGTAATATACCTGATAATATGAAAAGAAGAATATTTGGTTATGTTGAACAGACATTTCATATGGTGCCAGGAACAGTTAAAGACCAGATTACATTATATGATGAAGCTATATCTATGGATGAGGTTGTGAATGCAGCCAGGCTTGCAGGACTTCACGATACAATTATGAGCTTTGATAAGGGATATGATACACCCTGCACACAGGAAATATTTTCGCAGGGACAATGGCAGTTATTGTCTATTGCAAGGGCAACTGCTGCTAATCCACAGCTTCTGCTTTTAGATGAGATAACTGCTAATCTTGATGCTGATACAGAAAGAGAAGTACTAAAGGCATTAAAAAATGTATCTGAAAACAGGACTGTTATATCAATCTCACACAGGGTTACAGCTAGAACAGGAAGAGTTATAAGCTGTTAGAACAGCGTTGAGTCTGTGACATAGCAAAAAGAGGCTTTAACAGAAAAGATTATTAGAAACTGAAATTTTAGAAATTGAAATTTTCAGATGAATATGTATAATAGAGGAAAATATTATGTAAAACAGTATAATAATATGCAGTATAATACGCAGGACAGGTAATAGAAATGAAAAAAATAGACTTTGAGAACGGAACAATTACAGATAATATTTTAAGTGCATCAATCCCTATGCTTGTAGCACAGTTATTGAATCTTTTGTATAACGTAGTAGACAGGATATATATTGCACGTATACCACATATCGGTACAACAGCTATAGGTGCAGTTGGAATATGCTTCCCGGTAATTGTTATTATTACAGCATTTGCTAACTTGTTTGGAAGCGGTGGAACACCTCTGTTTTCGATATACAGGGGAAGAAAGAAAAATAAAGAAGCTGCACTTATTATGGATACTTCATTTTCAATGCTCTGTGCAGGTGCATTTATATTGATGTCATGCGGTATGCTGTTTTCAAAACCAATTCTCATGTTGTTTGGCGCATCAGATAGTACAATAGTTTATGCATATCCATATATGATGATTTATCTTATAGGAACAATACCATCTATGCTTGCCTTAGGACTAAATCCATATATTAATGCACAGGGATATTCTACAACTGGTATGATATCAGTTGCAATAGGAGCAGTTCTTAATTTTATACTGGATCCACTATTTATATTTGTTTTTGGCTTAGGCGTAAAGGGAGCAGCAGTAGCAACAGTTATTTCACAATGCTTCTCGGCGATGTTTACAATATATTTCCTGACACATAAATCCGAATTAAAGATGAGATTTTTAAAGAAAAATGAGCTTGCAGAGTGTGCAGGTTATGCTAAGAATATTATCAGTCTTGGCACAGCGGGATTTATAATGCAGGTTACTAACAGCCTTGTTACAATATGCTGCAATAATGTATTGGCAGTAACAGGAGGAGATATTTACATATCAGTAATGACAATAGTATCTAGTGTAAGACAGCTTGTGGATACTCCGATTCATGCTATTAATGAAGGTTCTTCGCCAGTTATCAGTTATAATTATGGTGCAGGAAAGCCCACACGTATCAGAAAAGCAATAGCGGTTCTTGGTATTATGACATTGGCTTATACGGCTGTTATGTGGAGCATTATTATATTTGCACCGGGAGCATTAATAAGTATATTCAGCTCAGACAGCAGCCTGCTTAGTGATGCTATTGTTGCATTAAAGCAGTATTTTGCAGCATTTATATTTATGGATCTGCAATATATCGGACAGACAGTATTTAAGTCACTTAACAAAAAGAAGCACGCCATATTCTTTTCATTATTAAGAAAAGTAATTATAGTCGTGCCTCTTACATATATTATGCCATATACATTTAATATGGGAACAGCAGGAGTATTTCTGGCTGAGCCAGTATCCAATGTAATAGGAGGAAGTATCTGTTTTATAACAATGCTATGTACAGTACTTCCGGAGCTTAAGAGAATGGACGAAGCATAAAACTACTATATCCAGGAAGTTCCATTCCGTTATTAAGCTTAATTTCGCTGCCACTTATAAGGTCAGTACATGTATCAGTTCCGATATTAAACGAAGCAAAGTAAGGATGTTCAGATGCATTGATGGCAACAAGAACACGTTCATCATTATACTGACGCAGGAAAATGCACTGCTCATTGGTGAGCACGATAGATGAGAAGCTTCCGTAATTCAGTGCATTTGACGACTTCTTCGCGACAGCCAGCTTTGATATAAATGTTGTGAGGTCATTCCATATAGGCGCATCAAAGGAAACACGCAGAGCAGGATCACCATCCTCTTTTCTTCCTGTTGCACCCCATTCACTGCCATAGTATACACAAGGAATACCAGGCATTCCGAATGCAAGGGTGTATATGAGAGTAAGGTGGTTAGCGTTATTAAGAATACTGGCAACTCTTGTTACATCATGATTGTCAACAAAGGAGAGCAGATGCTTTCCCTTATAAAGAGTCCAGTTTTCTGGTCCGAACTGTCGTAATAATGAATGGTTTATTTCAAACATATTCATACAGTTAAAGCTTGAATAAAGACCTTTGTAACATTCGTAATTGGTTACAGAATGTAACATTTCATCATTCATAATCTGGTTATAGTCACCATGAAGAGTTTCACCAAGAAGAAAGAAATCAGGCTTTAGCGAATCGCAGAAGGAGCGGAGTCTTCTTAAAAAGTCATGATTCAGGCAATAAGCCACATCAAGTCTTAAGCCATCTATATCGAATTCATCTACCCATCCTTTTATGGCTGAAAAAATATGCTGTATAACATCCTCATTATATAGATTGAGCTTTACGAGGTCATAGCAGCCCTCCCAGCCTTCATACCACAGACCGTCATTATAGTTTGAGTTGCCATTAAAGTCTATTCTTGCAAACCAGTTAACATAAGCAGAATTCTCACGGTTTTTAAGAACGTCCTGAAAAGCCCAGAAGCCACGGCCTACGTGGTTAAATACACCATCAAGAACAACCTTGATTCCTTCCTTGTGCAGATTAGAGCATACGTTGGCAAAATCTTCATTGGTTCCAAGTCTTTTATCTATTGTTGTATAGTCACGGGTATTATATCCGTGCGTATCAGATTCAAATACAGGTGAGAAATATATTGCATTGGCACCCAGCTTTTTAATATGGGGAATCCAGTCATTGACCTTAAGGATACGATGTGTAAGGACACCATCATTATCATAAGGTGCATCGCACAATCCCAGAGGATATATCTGATAAAAAACACTTTCATAAGCCCACATATTTGTATACCTCCTAGTATTTTATTTTATAATTATAACATGCTTATGTAACGGCATGTAGTAGAAAAAATATAGATAACTTTATGAAAATGTTATAAAATAGTAATATTTTTATAACCAAAGTGTATTGTAATAAAAGTATACATTGTTTTATAATAAAATTTAATTATGATAATAAAATGAACAGGAGATAGATAATGCTTCAGATTCAACACATCCGTAAGGAATATAGAACAGGAAAGTTAGTACAGAAAGCACTTGATGATGTGTCGCTGAATCTAAGGGATAGTGAATTCGTTGCAGTGTTAGGTCCAAGTGGTTCAGGAAAAACCACGCTTCTTAATATTATAGGCGGCCTTGACAGATACGACAGTGGGGATCTTATCATCAATGGAATATCAACTAAAAAATATAAAGACAGAGACTGGGATTCATATCGTAATCATACGATAGGTTTTGTGTTCCAGAGCTATAATCTTATACCTCATCAGACGGTTCTTTCTAATGTTGAGCTTGCACTTACAATATCAGGCATATCAAGGACTGAAAGAAGAAAACGTGCTAAAGAGGCGCTAGAAAAGGTAGGACTTGGAGAGCAGATACATAAAAAGCCAAGCCAGATGTCAGGTGGACAGATGCAAAGAGTTGCCATAGCCAGAGCACTTGTTAATAATCCAGATATTCTTCTTGCAGATGAACCTACAGGAGCACTTGACAGTGAAACAAGCGTACAGGTTATGGAGCTTTTAAAAGAGGTATCAAAGGACAGACTTGTAGTTATGGTAACTCATAACCCTGAGCTGGCTTATGAATATGCTACAAGAATAGTAGAAGTTAAAGATGGAAAGATATTATCGGATTCGGATCCGTTAGAGATAGATGAAAATATTATAGAAAAACCGGTGCACAAAAATATGGGAAAGTCGTCAATGTCGTTTCTTACAGCACTTTCATTAAGCTTTCAGAATCTTAAGACTAAAAAGGCAAGGACTCTTCTTACATCGTTTGCAGGTTCTATAGGAATTATAGGTATAGCACTTATTCTTTCAATATCTAATGGTGTCAGTGGATATATAAGTGCGATGGAAGAGGATACTTTGTCAGAATATCCGTTACAGATACAAAGTACGGGCTTTGATCTTACAGCGATGATGGTCGGTATGTCAGCATCAGGTGACAACAAAAAGGAGAACGATATCGGTGTTACACCTGTTGTTTCTGATATGTTCTCTAAGATGAGTACCAACGATCTGGCATCGCTTAAAACATATATAGAAGGCAATCCGGAAAATATTGAAGATTATGTGCATGCCATAGAATACAAATATATAGTAACTCCTCAGATATACAGGGAGGATAATACAGGATATAGGCAGATAAATCCTGACAAGTCATATGAGATGATGGGAATGTCTTCATCATATGAGAATTCCATGACATCTGGCATGTCTACAAATGTGTTTTATGAGCTGCCCTCAAACAGCAGTTTATATGAAGAACAGTATGAAGTAAAAGCAGGACATTGGCCACAGAATTATAACGAATGTGTTCTTGTGCTTTCCTCAAGCGGTAACATAAGTGACAGGCTTGAGTACACACTAGGTCTGCGGGATAATGCTGAATATGAGAATATGATATCTGCATTTATGTCAGAAAAAGAGATAGATATTCCTGAGAATAACGACAGCTTTTCATATGATGATTTTATTGGCATGACCTTTAAAGTGGTGAATAGTGCTGATTATTATCAGTATGATACAGAGTATGATATATGGAAGGATAAAACTGGCAATGAAGAATATATGAAGGAGCTGATAAGCAAAGGCAGTGATCTGAAAATATCAGGTATAGTTAAGCAGGTTGATGGAACCACAGCAGCAATGCTTACACCGGGTATAGCATATACATCCGGGCTTACAAGACAGCTTATACAATATTCTGCAGCTAGTGATGTAGTAAAAGCACAGAAGGAAAAGAAGGATACCAACATATTTACTGGTGAAAAGTTTGGTATAAGTAGTGACAGTAAAAGTAAATTTAACATGGAATCACTTTTTCAGATAGATACAGATGCAATAAGTAATGCATTTAAGGTGGATGATAGTATATATGATATGAGTATGCCAGATTTTGCTGCATTGATCAATCCAGATGATATATCAGCGGCATTTGATCCATCTATGTTTGATTCTATGGATTCATCAGTGTTTAACCCTGATAGTTTTGGAGATATATCTTCTGCTTTCAGGGAAAATGGTATGGATTTTGATATAGGCAGTATAGATGCAGATACAGTAAAGAAGCTGGTATCAGACAGTCTTACAGATGAAGTTAAAGCATCTATATCTGAAGTATTATATGGTTTCAAGGAATATATGTCATCTGATGAAGTATCAGCCCAGTTAAGTAAGGATATCAGACAGCTTATTACTGATTCAATGCATGTAAATATATCACAGGACAGAGTGCTTAAGGAGGTAAATAAGCTTGAAGCCAGATATCTGGAATATATTAAAAAGAATGGTATTGAGGATACAACAGCAGAAAGTGTATTTAAGTTCCTGCTTACAGATGAGGCAAGAAAACAGATATCAGATTCGGCAAAAGAACTTATGAATGATGCTGTGACATTTGATATATCAAAAGAACAGCTCTGGAGTATATTTAAAAAGGATGTAGTAGATGGATACGCAGAATATGCCAAGCAGAATGGATATCAGAACATAGATGGTATTCTTGATAAAGTCATAAACAATATGCTCAACAGTCTGCAGGAACAGTTTACTGCCAATATACAGAATGCCATGAACAAGATGATGGAAAGTATCATGGGGAATATGCAGCAGGCTATGGAGGCAGTCATGACACAGATGATGTCCTCTATGACAGATGCCATGATGAATGCCATGCAGCTTATGGGAAATAATATGGCAGCTGCACTAGGTTCAATGGGCATGGGAACAGATACAGATGACTATGATTTTAGCAGCGCATTTGGTATAGATACAGACAGCTTCGCAGATGCGATAAAGATGAATATGAACGAAAGTGACCTTTCAGATCTTATGAAGTCACTTATGTCTGATACGGATGTTGCCTCATATGACAATAATATGAAAAAGCTTGGCTATGCAGATTTGTCAGTACCAGGTGAAATAGACATATATCCTAAGGATTTTGAAAGTAAGGATAAGATAGTAAATATACTTGATAACTATAATACAAGCATGAAAAAGCAGGGGAAGGATGAACAGGTTATAAGCTACACAGATGTGGTAGGAACACTTATGTCCTCTGTCACTACCATAGTAAATGTTATAAGTTATGTGTTGATTGCATTCGTGGCTATATCTTTAATAGTATCTTCTATTATGATAGGTGTTATCACATATATAAGTGTACTTGAAAGACGTAAGGAGATAGGAATATTAAGGGCAATAGGTGCTTCCAAGAAGAATGTATCGTCTGTATTTAATGCAGAAACATGTATAATCGGACTATGCTCAGGACTTATGGGTATAGGTATAACATTACTTTTCCTGCTTCCTATAAATGCTGTTATTCATGCACTTTCAGGAGTGGACAACATCAATGCAGTACTTCCTGTAATTCCAGCGATAGTGCTTATACTGCTTAGTGTATTTCTTACATTTATCGGTGGATTGATACCTTCTAAGAAGGCATCCAAGAGTGACCCGGTGACAGCACTGAGGAATGAGTAGAATGATTAAATTGTTGTTTAACACACATTCTTAACGTACGGACGACAGCATATATGAGAAAAGCAGGTTTGCAAACATCAACGATGCCAGAAGCTTCAATTGGATATTTCTAAGACTTTTCATATACGTAATTGTAGTTTCCGCTACCGTTCGATACGGGACATCCATGTCCCATATCTCACTTCCACAGACATCCGTGTCTGTGGATAGCTGGGTAGTTGAGGAAAAGTCTAAGAACTATCACAATTGCACTTCAAGTGCATCTTATGATGTATGCACACCTGCTTTTCTCATATATGCTGTCTGACTTTGGCTTAATTTACAAAAAATGAATGTGTGTCTAAATCAAAGGAGAGAAGCATGAAGG
>JABLTS010131696.1_pt1 | contig 12464 bp, 9 predicted proteins | sample 7160081 | NCBI WGS metagenome assembly JABLTS01 (sample SAMN14651231, study PRJNA627086) | human gut metagenome | isolation source: feces | host: Homo sapiens
ACGTCCATGACCATGTGCGCGTAGTTGTACATCCAGATGTTGTAGAAGTAGTACATGGTGTCTTTGAAACCACGCCACTCTCTGTGCTTGTACAGGCCGGTCTTGTCAATGTAGAGATCGCCCAGGCGGCGCTCCTGATGGGGCTTGCCGTACCAGAAATCATGGGCAAGTGCTTTCATATCGTATTTCATTATTTGCCCTCCTGAATCTTCTTGATTTCGATGCTCTCGACGAAGGCCTGGAAGCGGGTACGCAGCTGGCCGGAGGCGCCGTTGATGTATTCCTTTTCGATGGAGCAGACCGGGTAGCCAAAGTCACGCGGCATGACGATGGTATCGATCGTGCGCTCGTAGCTCCAGTATTCGCAGAACTTGTTGGAGGCAACGATGATGCCGTCAGCCTTGTATTCCTTGGCGAGGTCGGCCAGACGCTGCTTGCGCTCACGCATGATATCCTGCGGCATGAAGCGCGGGCAGTTGCTGGTCTCGAGATAGTGGCGGGCGATCGCGGTCAGCGGCTTCTCGCCGTCCTTGACCACGATGGGAGCACGGGACTCCACAGCACCGTAGCAGTGACGGTCGCAGACGACTTCGGCGCCGCAGCCTTCGATCAGCTTGGTGAACTCGGGGTCGTCGTTCTCGGAGCCGGCCAGAACGACCTTGCAGCGGAACGGACTCTTCTTATCGGGCTTGCGGGTCTTGAGCTCCTTGGCAGTTTCCTTCAGCATCGGGAGGATCAGTTCCTTCGGGCAGACCAGCGAGCAGAGCTGGATGACCTGGAACTCGTAGCCCGTGATGGTCGGGTTATCGAGCTTGCGGTAATCGCCGATCTCGTTGATGACCGCGCTGATCTCGTTGTGCAGGTCGATGGCCTTCATAAGGGCTTCGTCGGAGATGTCGATGCCGAATTTCTCGTGCAGCGGATCAAGGACGTGGGCCTGCAGCTGGCCTTCGTAGTGCTCAATGCTGTTCTGGTTTCTCTTGAACGGCACGTCGGTGAACGTCACGAAGAAGTCCGGATTCTGGATGACGTCCATGTAGCCAAGGTGCTCCTGGAAACGGCAGGTGACCGTGCAGGTCTCGGTGCCGAAATCAGCATCCAGGAAGTTGTAGCCGCCTTCGAGTGCGCGCTCGAAGAGGCTGCGGCCGTAATGGCAGGTACGGCTGGACATGTAATATGTAGCCATGTCCGGAGAAGTGCATTTCGGCGCTCTCAGACGGACTGCAAAGCAGCCGGGCAGGTCGAGCAGAACTTCGGGCATGAAGTAGCAGGTGTAACCCAGCGCTCTCTTGCCGTCTGCCTTTCCTTGCCGGACCAACTCGTTGTTGGCCTCCTGGAGCAGGTTTTCAAATGCGATCAGGTGTTTCAAGTCTCTCATGTGCAAGCCCCCTTAAAATTTTTCGCATTCAACAACAGACTTTGTATGATTTGACAATCCGGTTTATGAAAACCCGACAAAAAAGCTTGGATATATGCGTGTTTCCCAGACAGCTTTGCCGATGTGGATATCTATTCATACACCTGAAGTATAGCGGATTTGTTGTTAATTGTCAAACAAAATATCCGTCTGAGGGGGATTTCTTTTGTTCAAATTTTCGTTGTTTTTCCACGATTTTTTCACATTGTTTGTGGAAATTGTTCAGTAACCGGACACACTTACGCATGGTGTCCGAAAAGAAAATTTTTTGCTGCCAAAACAAAACGGCACAGAAGAATGCTTCTGTGCCGCTTCGCTTTGTTTTGTTGAGGGGTGAGGATAAAATGAAAAAGGATTGCTTGCTTCTGAATAAAAGAATACCGGGACAATATTACAGAAGCAAGGCGAAAAGTATTTCCAATTCATTAAGTTTCCGCTCAGTCGAGATACAGCCCCCAGAGCACATCCGGATCCGCACACGAAAACGGGCGGTAAGCGGCCAGCGTCTGTGCGCCGTCGGGCCGTTGAACGCACAGCTGCGCATCCTGCACATCGAAGGCTGTCAGCAGCGCCTGAACGGCAGGCAAAGTGTCCGCGCCCAGCAGTTCCTTGATGACAAGCCGTTCATTATCTCGCTCCACAACGGCACAGCCGTCGGCGATGTGCACCAGCGCACCGCCGCACAGATCGCAGAGGTCTGCCTGAAATGCCAGCAGTGCCGCTGACAGCTCCACATGCGCGCTGCCATGCAGCACGCGCTCGCGCAGAGCGGCGTATTTCTGCGCGCTGACCCGCTGGACGTCGGGCAGGCACTGCATATCCGGCTCGCGTGTGATGTGCAGCCGCTCGCCGCGAGCGGTTTGCGTGGTGCCCATAACGGACCGATACCAGGCGTACAGGGAGGCTTCCGCGGGGAGCGTGTAGAGTACGCGGCCGCTCGCGTCCGCATCAGCGGCAAAGCGCTGCATCAGCGCCGACGCATAGCCATGCCCCTGCTGCGCCGGATCGGTGGAGACCGCATAGACATAGGCGCAGGGAAGAGTGCGGCCGTCAGACGTATGCAGCCGGCCGTCCAGCAGATGCGCAGCCGTGGCAACGTTCCCGTCAGCCTCGACCACCCAGGTGGCCGTTTCCGGCGGGAAGCGGTGATAAAATGCGCCGATCAGTTCCGGCGGGTCGCCAAAGGCCGTCTGCCAGCGCCGGGTCAGCGCCGGCAGGTCTGCTGCGGCCGCGCGGCGGATACGCACATCAGACATCGGGATACACCTCCGGGCAGCGGGCATAGATCTCGCGCTGGAGCGTCTTGAGGTCGACGAACGTCTCCGGCCGCTTGCTCGAGTCCCGCAGCAAGGCAGAGGGATGATAGATCGCCATACAGCGCCGGCCGTTCACATCAAACCACTGTCCATGCTCGCGCGTGATGCGAAACGGATCCTTGATGAGCGCGGTCGCGGCGATGCGGCCCAGGCAGACGATGATCGCCGGATCGACGAGCGCGATCTGCCGCTGCAGCCATTCACTGCAGCATTTCTGCTCCACGAACTGCGGGTCGCGGTTGTGCGGCGGGCGGCATTTGACAATGTTGGCGATGTAGACCTTTGTCCGGTCGAGATAGATCATTTCGAGCATATCGTCGAGCAGCTTTCCGGCCGGGCCGACAAACGGCAGGCCCTGCAGGTCTTCCTGTTCGCCGGGGCCTTCACCGATGAGCATGATGCGTGCGTTCTCGGCACCGTCGCCGAATACGAGATGGTGCCGCGTCTCACCGAGGCCGCAGCGGCGGCACTGCGCACACGCCTGCTTGAGTTCTGTCCAGGCTTCGTTCATGTGCTCTGGCTCCTTTTTCTTAGATAAACCGGCTTTTTGCAGCCGGTTCGGCAAAAATCTATTGTAATGTAGCGTCAAACGTATTATAATACCCCGGTGTAAAAATAACAACTGTAACCTGTCTGTAACCGGTTCGCGCGGCGTGAGGCGATCCCGCTGTGCCGGACGTCACAATATTCTAAATGAAATTTGGTGCTTTCAATGGATTTTCAGGATTATCTGGTTCCCGGAAAAACCGGGCTGCTGATCGGTATCGGCGGCGTGTCCATGTCGCCGCTGGCGGAGGTGCTGCACGGTGCCGGGCTCGATATCCGCGGCTCGGACATGTGCGAGAGCGACAATACGCTCACGCTGCGCGAGCGCGGTATTCCAATCCACATCGGTCACAGTGCCGCCAACGTCACGGATGATATTGCGTTCGTGATCCGCACGGCCGCCGTGCATGACGACAACCCGGAGGTGCACGAGGCGCACCGCCGCGGCATCCCGGTCTTTGAGCGGACGCAGGCGTGGGGCGCGCTGATGCGCGGCTACCCGAACGCGCTGTGCATTTCCGGCACGCATGGCAAGACGACGACGACGTCCATGTGTACGCACATCATGATGGCGGCTGAGAAGGACCCGACCGTCATGATCGGCGGCACGCTTCCGCTGCTGCATGCTTGTCACCGTGTCGGCAAAGGCAATACGATTATCATGGAGTCATGCGAGTATTATAATTCATTCCTTTCCCTCAATCCGACGATCGCCGTGATCCTGAACATTGAGGCGGATCATCTGGACTTTTTCAAGGATATCGAGGACATCAAGCACTCGTTCCGCCAGTTTGCCGAGCGCGTTCCGGCCGAGACGGGCACCGTGATCGCAAACTGCGACGATGCCAACACCATGGACGCCCTGCGCGGGATTGAGCGCAAGGTCATCACCTTCGGCCTGAGCCCGAAGGCGGACGTGTACGCTGAAAATATCATGCACCGTGGCTCCTCGTCCGAGTTTGATATTTATCACCGGGGAAATCTGTTTGCCCATGTGACGATCCACGTTCCGGGCATCCACAATGTGCGCAATGCGCTCGCAGCCACGGCTGCGGCCATCGTGCTCGGTGTCAGTCCGAACGCCGTCAAGTACGGTCTTGCCGGTTTTGAAGGTGCTGGCCGCCGGTTTGATTATAAGGGCAAGTTCCAGGGCGCGGATCTGTATGATGATTATGCGCACCACCCGAGCGAGCTGCGCGCGCTGCTCGACGCGGTCGATACGCTCGATTATCAGCGCACGATCGTCGTGTTCCAGCCGCACACCTACAGCCGCACGGCGAAGCTCTTCAACGATTTTGTGGAGCAGCTCCGCCGCCCGACGATCGTCTATCTGGCGGAGATCTATGCCGCGCGCGAGAAAAACACCATCGGCATTTCTTCTGCCGATCTGGCCGCGCAGATCCCGGGCGCGAAGTTCTACCCGACATTCGCGGAGATCGAGGCCGAGCTGCGCCGCATTGCCCGCCCGGGCGACATTATCCTGACCGTGGGCGCCGGCGATGTGTTCCGCATCGGCGAGCACCTCCTGCATCCGGTGGACAACAAGGATTGAGTCCGCGCGGTTGAAAGCAAATTGCATCCAAAGCTGTCGGTTTTCGGCCGGCAGCTTTTTTGCGCCCAAAAGCAAACGATTCCTGCGCAAAGACATTTTCTGCGACAGCGGGGAATGACAGTTTTCATAACGATAAAAATCTATAATTTATGTAAACTGTTTTGCGTCAGGAGGAACCGTTATGCATGTCAAAATTGCGGGGCACGACCAGTCGGTGCGTGCACCCGGCGCCTTGCCGAGTCCGATCGGACTGCTGCCGGCAAGCGAAAATGCCAAATGGGTCGGTATGCTCGTCAGCTTTGCGCTCGGGCTGATCCTGTCAACGGCGCATATTGCCGGGTCGCCGGCGCCGTTCGGGCTGGCATTTCTGGCGGCCATGGGGTATGGTTCCGGCGGCGCACTGTGCCTTGTCGGCTGCGCGCTCGGCTACTTTGCGGCGTTCGGTGTTGCGACCGGCACACAGCTCGCCGCCGGCTGCTGCCTGACGTTTCTGACGGCGTATTTTCTGCGCAGCCATCCGTTTGTGCAGACGCGCTGGTATCCGCCGGCCGTTTCCGCGGCGGCCTACATACTGACGCGGCTGGTGCTGTACCTGCTCACGGGCGGCCTGTCGCTGCTGCTGGTGTCCAGAATGGCGCTGTTTTTGCTGCTGTGCGCCGCGTCGGCCTACGGATTCGACGATCTGCTGCGCGCGCAGGAGCCGCGCACGGTCAATGCGGAGATCTGCCGCAACGTCTCGACCGTGTTTTTGCTGGCGTGCCTGCTCATGGGCGTGAACAACCTGCTGCTGTTTGACACGCTGTCAGTTGGTCGGGCGCTCTCGGTGCTCATTTTGCTCGTCCTCAGCGGGACGGGCGGCGCGCTGTGCGGGGCATCGGCCGGGCTGATTCTCGGCATCGCCATGGATGTGGCTGCCGGGGCGGGCGTTCTGTTCTCGGTCGCCTATGCCGCTGCCGGGCTGCTGTCCGGGCAGTTTTGCAAGCATCGGCGTGGGTTTTATCTGCTCATTTTCGCGGCCACGTACCTGTTGGCGCTGTTTTGCATCCCGCTTCCGGGGCTGCGCATTGGCGCAGGTGTGGAGCTGGCGCTCGCCGTCGGCGCGTATCTGGTGATCCCGAAAAAGTTCGTGGTGACGGTCGGTGCATTTTTGCAGCCGCTGCGCGGCGGGAGCGGGGAGTCCGGTCTGCGCCGCTATGTTGCCGCGCGCGTCGGTGGCGTGGCGCATGCGTATCAGCAGCTGCATGACACGGCAAGTCAGGCGGCGGCTACGGCAGAAAACGACGCAGATGTGGCAAAAGTGTTTGACCGCGCGGCCGACCGCGTCTGCTGCCGGTGCAAATTGCAGCAGGAGTGTTGGACGCGCCGGGCGCTCGACACGCTCAATATTATGAACGATGTCACGCGGCACATTCAGGCGCGCGGCCGGCTGCTGCCGGAGGATTTTCCGCCGTATTTCCGTGACCGCTGCGTCCATCTGCACGAGTATACCGAGATCGTCAACGGTGAGCTGCGTCTGCGCGCCTACCGGCAGCGGATGCAGGAAACACTGCAGGAAAACCGCACTGTGCTCTGGGAGCAGTACGCCGACTTTGCGCAGGTGCTCACGAATGTCTCGCGCGATCTCGACAGCAGCTACGGCGCCGACCCGCTGGCGGAGCAGCGCCTTATCCGCTACCTTCGCACCATCGGCGTGGAGGCGGACGCGGCCGTCTTCCGCGAGAGCACAGGCCGCCTGCGCGTGACGATCGACAGCCGCTATCTGCGCCCGCTGCTGGAGCTGCCGGACTATCTGGACAAGCTTTCGGCAACGCTGGGCGTGCGTCTGTGCATGCCGGAAAACGCCGCGCGGGACGACAGCCTGCTCCTGCTCGAGGCGGAGCCGCTGGCGGTCTCCGTCGGCATTGCGTCCATGCGTAAGAAGGGGGAGACGGTCTCCGGCGACCGCGGTACTTATTTCAAGACGGACGCGGGGCAGCTGTGCGTGATCCTGTCCGACGGTATGGGCTGCGGCGAGACGGCGGCCGACGGCAGCATCAGCACGGTCGGTATGCTGGAGGAGTTTTTGCGCTCCGGCGTCAGCCCAGCGCTGGCGATGAAGCTGCTCAACTCCGCCATGCTCCTGCGCGACGGGGAGAACTGGGGCTATGCCACTGTCGATCTCATGTGCATGAACCTGTTCACCGGCGAGGCGGATTTTTATAAATACGGCGCCGCGCCAACGTATGTCAAGTCCGGCGGCGCGCTCAAAAAGCTGCGCTGCACGTCCTTTGCGCCCGGGCTCGAGCAGGAGAGCGGCAAAGCGCCGGACGAGCTGCACATGCATCTCAAGCCCGGCAGTGTGGCCGTGATCGCGAGCGACGGCGTTGTATCTGATGGGCGCGACGACTGGCTACGCAGACTGCTGAGCGATTCGGACGACAGTGATATGAAAACGCTGGCGGGCAGCGTCGTGCGCGCGGCGATCCGCGAATACGGACGCAGCGACGACATGACCGCCCTGGCGGTGAAAGTGGAGGTGCGCAGCTGATGAAACGAAAAAACAAGCCCATCCGCCGGACGGACGCCGTGCAGCCGCTCCCGCTGCCGGCGGACGCGGGCGAGATCGCCTTTGCCCACGGCGTTTCGCGCCGCGTCGTCGTGGTCGATGCGGCCGAGAGTCCGCTGTTCGAGCAGATCATTTATATTGTGCGCGATGATGCTGCCAGCGGAGGTATCACGGCGGCAGATCTGGTGCAGCAGGCGCGGGATGCCGTCGGCTGTGTACCGGCGCCTGCGCCCCGGCCGCGGCAAAAATCCTACACCGGCCTGCTGATCTGGCTGTGCTCTGTCGCCGGTGTGCTGGCGGCAGGGATCGGATACTGCCTGTACTGCGGCTGGTGAGGGGGCGAATTTCCAACGCCCCGGAGGACTGTGTGTCCTCCGGGGCGTTTTCTGCGGAAAAACCGGTTGTCAACGCTTGACGAAAGTGTTAGAATAAAGCGCCTGAAACGATTTTTACAGCGGGAGGTTACCTTTATGAGTACGATCAAAGACCTGAACCTGGCGCCGTCCGGCGAGCGGAAGATCCGCTGGGTGGAAGCCCATATGCCTGTTTTGCGCGACATCGGCAGCGATTTTGCGCGGGAAAAGCCGTTTGCCGGTCTGAAGATCGCACTCTCCGTGCATCTGGAGGCCAAGACGGCTTACCTGTGCCGCGTGCTCGAGATGGGCGGCGCGGAGATGCACGTTACCGGTTCTAACCCGCTGTCCACGCAGGACGACGTTGCCGCGGCGCTGGCGGCGAAGGGCATGGACGTGCACGCTGTCTACGGCTGCACGGACGAGGAATATCATGCGCATCTGCGCAGTGTGCTCTCCGTCGGGCCGAACATCATCATTGACGACGGCGGCGATCTTGTGCACCTGATGCACACGGAGTTCACGGACCTCATCCCGCAGGTCATCGGCGGCTGCGAAGAGACGACGACGGGCATCCACCGCCTGCGTATCATGGACCGCGCCGGGACGCTGCGCTTCCCGATGATCATGGTCAATGACGCCGACTGCAAGCACCTGTTCGATAACCGCTACGGCACGGGCCAGTCCGTGTGGGACGGTATCATGCGCACGACGAACCTCGTTGTCGCCGGCAAGTACGTGGTCGTGAGCGGCTATGGCTGGTGCGGCAAGGGTGTGGCCCTGCGCGCGAAGGGCCTCGGCGCGAAAGTCATCGTGACCGAAGTCGATCCCATCCGGGCACTTGAGGCCGTCATGGACGGCTACGAGGTCATGCCGATGATGGACGCTGCCGCTATCGGAGACATTTTTGTGTCCGTCACGGGCTGCAAAGACGTCATCACGCTCGAGCACTGCGAGCGGATGAAAGACGGCGCGATCGTCTCCAACGCCGGACACTTCAACGTCGAGATCGACATGGAGGCGCTCGATCGCTGTGCGGATGAAATCTATGAGGCGCGGCACAATATTGATGCCTACCGTCTGCCGAACGGCAAGACGATCTATGTCATTGCGCAGGGCCGGCTGGTCAATCTGGCGGCCGGTGACGGGCACCCGGCGGAGATCATGGATATGAGCTTTGCCGTGCAGGCCATGAGCGCGGAGTATCTGGTGCGCACGCGCGGGCAGCTGAAGCCTGGCGTCGTGTCGGTCCCCGCGGAGATCGATGAGAACATTGCGCGCCGCAAGCTCAAGGCCATGGGCGTTTCCATTGACAGTCTGAGCTGCAGCCAGAAAGAATACCTCAACGGTTGATTCTTTGAGACCGGACGGAAAGGAGGGGCAGGGAGATGGACGATCAGAACCGGGAATACGAGGATTACGAGGTGCTGCACGACGAACTCTTTGCACTTCTGGATCAGCACCGGATGAAGGCGCTGAGCCAAAAGCTCGGCGAGATGAACGAGTTTGATATTTCCGAGTTCCTCGGTGAGCTGTGGGAGGACAATCCGCAGCGGATGGCCATGGTGTTCCGCATCCTGTCCAAAGAGATCGCGGCGGCCGTGTTTGCCAATCTCGAGGTCGAGGAGCAGGAGACAATCATCAACTCCATCACCGATACGGAGCTTGCCGGCATCATCGAAGAGCTGTATGTCGACGATGCCGTTGACATGATGGAGGAACTGCCGGCCAACGTCGTCAAGCGTGTCATGCGCACGGCGACGCCCGCCACGCGCAACCTCATCAATCAGTACCTGAAATACCCCGAAAACTCTGCCGGCAGCATCATGACGGCCGAGTTTGTGGACCTGAAAAAATACATGAGCGTGCGCGAGGCATTTGCCCGCATCCGCAAGATCGGCGAGGATAAGGAGACGATTTACGTCTGCTATGTCACGTCGGCCAAGCGCAAGCTCGAGGGTGTTGTCACGGTCAAGGATCTGCTGCTGTCGGATGACGATGTGATCCTCGAAGACATCATGGACACGAATGTCATCTATGCCTCTACGACCGACGACCAGGAAGAGGTCTCGGACATGATCTCCAACTATGACCTGATTGCGATTCCGGTCGTGGATAAGGAAGGCTGCCTCGTCGGCATCGTCACGGTCGACGATATCATCGACGTTATGGAGCAGGAGGCCACGGAGGACATCGAAAAGATGGCCGGTATCACGCAGTCCGATAAGCCCTACTCCCGCACGAGCGTCGTGGACATCTGGAAAAACCGCATCCCGTGGCTGATGTTTCTCATGCTCTCGGCAACGTTCACCGGCATGATCGTCACGCATTTTGAGGACGCACTGGCGACGCAGGTCGCGCTCGCGTCGTTCATGCCCATGCTCATGGGCACGGGCGGCAACTCCGGCAGCCAGTCATCCACGGCGATCATCCGCAGCCTGTCGCTGGGCGACACCTCTCCGTCGGACGCACTGCGCGTGATCTGGAAGGAGCTGCGCGTCGCGTTTTTGTGCGGCATTTCACTGGCGGCGGCCAACTTTATTAAGATGCTGCTCGTTGACCGGCTGCTGCTGGGCAACACCGCCGTTACGATGTCGGTCGCGGCGACCGTCTGCTGCACGATCGTGTTCGTGGTCATGTTCGCAAAGGTCGTGGGCAGCCTGCTGCCGATGATTGCGGAAAAGATCGGCGTGGACCCCGCTGTCATGGCAAGCCCGCTTATTTCGACGATCACGGACGCCGTGTCGCTGCTGATCTATTTTTCCATTGCGAAAATGTTCCTGCATTTTTAATTTGCATTTCAACGCCCCCGGAGCATCCGGGGGCGTTTTACCATGGAAAAGCACTTGCATAATGCGTGGAAAGTCATTATAATAAAGTGTCATATTTTGCGTATGACCACACTCACGAAACAGCGAGGTGCGCTATGAGATCAAGCCTGAAAAGAGTGATAACGGCGCTGCTTGCCGCCGTTCTGCTGGCCACGGCGCCCTGTGTGCCGGCCTTTGGCGCGCAGGCGTATTACGTCAATGACGGTGATAATACGTTGGCACTGGCGGATGCGTATGCCATCGGGGCGGACGGAAGCACGGCGAAGCTGCCGGAGCGCGGTGTCTATGCCGCCACGGCGAGCGGCACGCAGCTGCTCGGCGGCAGCGAATACGAAAATGAGCAGCCGAATATCCCAAACGGCATCGTCCGCGTCGGCCTGGCGTTCGGCTCGACGGCGCTGGATGCGGTCCATCTGCAGATCCAGACCGGCTCCGGTTTTGCATTTGGGTATTATGACTCTGACCGCGTGTTCCGCGCCGTCGGTTCCACGGCGGAGAGCGCTGTCACCGTTGTCGCGGATACGAATGTTACGGTTGGGGACAGCACCTTCGGCGCTTATCATGTCCAGCTCGGTGATACCTATCCGAGCTTTGATGCGGCACAGGCGGCGGCAAATGGCTGCGGCGGCTATCCGGTGTATTATAACGGGACCTACCGTGTGCGCGTTGGCAGCTACCAGAACGCAGGTGGCGCACCGGCGTCGCAGGGCACAGTCGTCTCCGGCGGTGCACGCAGCGTACTGGTCGTGAAGGCCGGCACGGATCAGATCCTCTTCGGCTTCGACTGCGGCTCGACGTATTCGCTCTCGCTGGCACCGCAGAGCGGCAGCGGCGCTGCCATTACACAGGTGGCGGAGTGCAAGGACCGCGGCGGTACTCGCTCGTGCACATATTACGGCGATTTTCAGTTTACCCGCCTCAGCACGCAGGACCCGCAAGAGCTCACACTGGTGAATTTCGTCGGTCTGGAGCCCTATGTCAAGGGCGTTACGCCGTATGAAATGAGCAGCGGATGGCCGCTCGAGGCGCTCAAGGCACAGGCGGTCTGCGCGCGCACCTATATTGCCTCGCACATGAATGGCTCGCCGGCCTACGGATTTGACGTCACGGGGACGACGACCAGCCAGGTCTATTACGGCACGCTCGACGCCTCGGCCAACAGCGACCGCGCCGTGGATGAGACGGCGGGGAAGTTTGTCCGTTATGAGGGCAAGCTCTGCGAGACGTTTTATTTTGCGGCGGACGGCGGCGCGACCGAGGACTCCGAGAACGTCTGGGTGACAAAAGTGCCGTACCTGCGCGGCGTTGTCGACCCGTATGAGAAGGACATCGATTTTTACTGCAAGAGCTGGAGCACGACCATCTCCCGCGCAGCTGTCGGGGATGTCTCCATCACCTATACGCCCATCGGCAATGCCATGACCGTGACGGTCGGCGGCAAAACCTACAGCAAAGACGCCGTGCGCACATTCCTGACAAGCATCTGCGGTCTGCGCTATAACAGCCGCCACTTTACCGTGGAGTATGACGCTGCTACGGATGCTTATTCTGTCGTCGGCGGCGGCTATGGCCACAACTGCGGCATGAGTCAGTGGGGCGCCAAGGCCATGGCGCAGGAACACGGCAAAACCTACGAAGAGATCATTAGTTTCTATTATACCGGAGCTTATGTAGCATGAAAAAATCAGATTTTTATTTCGACCTGCCGGAGGAGCTCATCGCGCAGACGCCGCTCGAGCGCCGCGATGCTTCCCGGCTGCTGACGCTGGATAAAACGACCGGCGCCGTTGCCCACCACCACTTTTACGACCTGCCGCAGTTTCTGCGCCCGAACGACTGCCTTGTGCTCAACGATTCGCGTGTGCTCCCGGCGCGCCTGCTCGGCCACCGCAGCACAAGATTCA
>JABLTS010083388.1_pt1 | contig 12442 bp, 8 predicted proteins | sample 7160081 | NCBI WGS metagenome assembly JABLTS01 (sample SAMN14651231, study PRJNA627086) | human gut metagenome | isolation source: feces | host: Homo sapiens
AAATATCTGTATAACAGGTGCCATCTTATAGGTTATCAGCTTACTGGTGAGAATGCCAATGAAAAGAATCTGATTACAGGAACAAGATATCTTAATGTTGATGGTATGCTGCCTTTTGAAAATATGGTGGCGGATTACATAAAGGAAACTGGTAATCATGTTCTGTACCGCGTAACACCTGTATTTTCTGGCGATAATCTTGTTGCCAGCGGTGTGCACATGGAGGCGAAGTCAGTTGAGGATAATGGCGAAGGAGTTCTTTTCAATGTGTATTGTTTTAATGCACAGCCGGGAATTGCTATTGATTATGCAACAGGCAGCAGCCATGCCGATGATTCGGTAGCGGAGAGTGGTTCACAGACGGTCTCAGACTCTGCAAATGTACAGACTTATGTGCTTAACACGAATACCAAGAAGTTTCATAAGGAGTCGTGCAGCAGCGCAAAGAGTATGGAGGCTTCCAACAGAAAGACTTATACGGGAAGCAGGCATGAGCTTATTGATATGGGATATGAGGCTTGTGGAGTGTGCAAGCCGTGATAATAAAGAAACAGCCGTGAAGTCTTGCGTATTACATAAGACCATACGGCTGTTTTGATTATATGAGCATATTATTCGATAAATGTTCCAACCAATTTAACAAGCATAGCAACGGTCATATCCATGCCTTCAACAGTAATATGTTCATAAGGACCGTGGTATGCGTGTCCTCCAGTTCCAAGGTTAGGGCATGGAAGTCCTTTGAAGCTTAACTGACAGCCGTCTGTTCCCCCTCGGATAGGAAGAATAAGCGGTGTTATATCAGCCAGTTCACAGGCTTTCTTTGCATTATCAATAAGATTCATGCAGCCCGCAATGATTTCGGACATATTCTTATACTGGTCTTTAATAGTGAGTGTGACAGTTCCCACACCCCATTTCTCATTCAGATTCTTTTCGATTAAGCGGAGAGTATTTTTCTTTGCTTCAAATAAATTCTTATCATGGTCTCTGACTATATAATTAATAGAAGCCTCGCTGACATCACCAGACATGCTTACAAGATGGTAGAAGCCCTCATAATCTTCTGTTCCGCGAGGGGTTTCCATAGCAGGAAGTGCATTGTTAATCTCCATTGCAACAAGACTGGCATTAATCATGGTGTCTTTGGCAGAACCTGGGTGTACATTGAAGCCTTTAATATGAAAATCAGCTTTGCATGCGTTGAAGTTTTCGTACTGAATCTCGCCTTCTGTGTCGCCGTCAATTGTGTAGGCGTATTTGGCACCAAACTGTTCTATGTTAAAATGTTCAGCTCCCATGCCGATTTCTTCATCAGGTGTGAATGCAATACATATTGTTCCATGAGGTATATTGCCTTTCTGCAAATGTTCTATCATAGTCAGGATTTCAGCAATACCTGCTTTGTCATCAGCACCAAGTATAGTGCTTCCGTCTGAAGTGATAAGTGTGCGTCCCTTAAGAGAGCCAAGATGAGGAAACTCATGCACAGACAGGGTTATTCCCGCAGGAAGTGTGAGTGATACACCATTAAAGTTTTCTGTTATTACTGGTGTAATATCGTGATTGCAATAATCGGACACAGTATCCATATGTGCAATAAATCCGATAGCAGGCACATTTTCATAACCTTTGGTTGCCGGAAGTTTACCATACAGGTAACACATATCGTCAAGTACAATGTCCGATAAATTCAATCCTTCCATCTCATTTTTAAGAAATCTGGCTAACTCAAACTGGCATGCAGATGAGGGCGTGTTTTCACTGTTTTCATCACTTGGTGTACGGAAAGTGACATATTTTAATAATCTTTCATATGCTTTCATGGTAATTCTCCAATCTGTGGATTGATATTCATATATTAACATATTCTGGTGGAAATATACGGATTATGCGCAAAAAAAGCAGAAGATAATAATCTCCTGCTTAGTGATTAATATTATTCTGCCTCTGCAGCCGTTACAACTTCTGTTGCATCAGCATTTTTTCTAACAAATATTGCCCTAAATATAAGCCTTACAAGTGGTCCGCAATAGAATATCTGATAGCAGATTGCCATAGGGAAGTTCATTGCCCATGTTTTAACCCACATGCCAAAGGATGGCTCTTTGAAAAGAAATGTTGCAACGAGACTCATAATCGGACACATAATGCAGCATATACATATTGATATTGCATATGTGATGAACTGAGGTCTGTCTGTAGGACGCATGACTGTAAATGCAAGCATTTTAGCAATCTTTCCTACAACGAAGAATTCGAGTACGAATGCAATTGGAACCATGATTGGCAATTCATGTGTTGCAGCTAAGAAAGTAGTACCATTTACAGTACCTGTGTTGAGAGCAACATTATATACGACCATTCCATAGACCATAATTGTTGCCATAATAATTGTGAAAATAACATCCTGAAACTTGTTTTTTGGCATAAAAAAATCCTCCTTAAATAATAACTTAAGCAAAACATGTGTTGTTCGTTATCATCCGGGGGATGTGTCGTTTCCAATATAACCATATTTAATTGTGCCGTGGTATAGTATCATAAAATTAATAAATGTGTCAAGTACTTGATTTTTTAAAAATCAGGTCCAGAACTTTATAAATAAATTGTGATTAAAAAGTGAAGAATAAACATTCATTTTAATATCGTTCGTGTCGAAAAAATGTCATTTCATGTAAATGACATTTTTTTTGATGCTTTTTATTGTATAATACCACTAAGATAGAATGTGATTTTGTAATGTTTTAGAGTGTTGCATAGATATATTGAGTATAATAAAAGGAGGGATAGTTTATGAAGTATTTAAACTTAAAAAAGACTACTGCGGTGGTATTGTCAATTGGAATGGTATTTTCAAGCAGTGCCGTTACCGGGTTTGCGGCAGATAACAGTAAAAAGATACCTACGATTCCTAACAGCTATATTAATAAAGTGGCAGAAGATATTGATAATGAATATTTTTATGATGGAACATATGTTGATGATTGGGGGCATACACGTAAGGGCAGGCAGCTTGGAGCGACATATACAAAGCAGTCAACTGAATTTTTGTTATGGGCACCTGCGGCAACATATGTAAAAGTTAATATTTATGCAACAGGTGATGATAATGACAGCAATGCATGTAATATAGGAGCTTATACATTAGAGAAAATGCTTGTAAATGGGGAATGGAATGGCCTCTGGATTATAACACTTATTGGTGATTGGGGCGGATTGTATTATGACTATACGATTACCACAACAGATATTACCCATATTGGCAGCGACAGAACAACAAAATATAAAATTCAGGACCCATATTCGGTTGCGGTAAGCAAAGACGGAAAGCGTTCGTATATAACAGATACATCTTCAGTATCTCCTGAGGGTTGGGACAGGGACAGACATGTGTATGTTGATTCGACAAAAGCAAATACTGTTTATAAAATAAGTGTCAAGGATTTCTCATCAGATACCGCATCGGGCATGACTGCAGGCGGAAAGTACAGTGCTTTTACGGAAAAGGGTGCAAAAGTAAACAGTGCGGGAGAGCTTGTATCTGGTATTGATTATCTGAAGGAACTTGGCGTTACGACAGTACAGCTTGCACCGTTTGCGGATTTTGATGGCGACAGTGAGTATGAGATTTTAAATTATAATGTACCTGAGGCAAGCTATGCTTCCAATCCGTCAGACAGCAAGACTGTTATAAAAGAATGTAAAGAGATGATTCAGGCACTTCACAGTGCGGGATTTTCTGTTGTGATGGAGATGCCGTATACGCATGCCTCAGAGGAAAATCCTCTTGAAAAGTCGGTTCCGTGGTTTTATTACAGATTGAATACTGACGGTACAAGGTATACAACAAATACGGGATATGACAATGAGTTTTCTACAGAGCGGAAGATGTATCGTAATTATATGGTTAATTCCATGAAATATTGGGCAGAGGAATATCATGTTGATGGATTTTCACTGGATTTGATTGACTGTGTCAATGTGAAGTACAAAGGTTCTTCGTATGTATATAAATGGCTGGATGAGATAAAGACATCATTGGCAAAGGAAGATGCCAATCTGGTTATATGGGGAGACAATTATACAAAGGAAGAAAGACAGAATAAAATTTCCTTATATGATGAAATAATCGGCAGCACAGGTGGCACTTATGGCGAAAGAAACGAAAAAGCCGTAAAAATATACAAGCAGAAAGCAGCAATGAAATATGCTAAGCCGGGAACATTGTTTATGGATGGCGGAGAAGAAATGTGTAACAGCGTTGAGGGAACAACTCTTGCAGACAGCAGTTACGTTGAATGGAAGGATTCAGCAGAGTATGCAGATGTAGTCTCATATTACAGAGGACTTATGGATATACGAAAAGCATTTTCACCGCTTGCGAAAAGGCAGACAATAAAAAATTCTGAAGCTTATGTGCTTTCAGGTACAAAAGACGACGAGTGGAATACTATGGCAGTATTAAATAATGAGTCAGATGTGTCAAAAGAAATTACAATTCCTGTTCAAGGAAGAGCTGCTACGGACTGGGTTGTTATTGCAAATGGCGAAAGTGCAGGAGTTGTATCACTTGGTGAAGTCTCAGGCTCCGTTATAACTGTACCTGCGTATACTACAATGATTCTTGTAGATAAGGAAAGCTTTGATGATGTGGCTGTAACATCGGGTAAAGGAAAAGTAATTGTTAATTATGTGATAAAAGACAGTGAGCAGAAGTTACGTGAATCGATTACACTTCAGGGCACATCGGGAACGAATTATGCGGTACCTGAAAATATTAAGATTCCATCAGGATATACTTTTTTAAGCAAGACAGGCGATGAAAAGGGTGTGTATACATCAGAAACACAGACAGTTACATATTATTATAATGCGATTAATCCGGATACAGTGGTAGACGGTATTAAAAATAATGGAGTATACTGCGAGAAGGCACAGTTTAAAGTAACTTCTTTAGATTATACACAGGTAATGACAGGAAATAAAACGCTTACACCTGATGCGGCCGGTATTTATACTGTATCTGCAGCAGATGGCACACAGACAATAACATTGACAGATAATGAAGGATACAGCATTTATCTGTCTATTACAGTAAATGCGAATCATACAATGGATAACAGCGACTGTACGAAAGAATCAATATGCTCTGTCTGCCGGAAAATATTTCTGGCACAGACAAATCATAATTTCAGCGACACATGGACAAAAGACGATACTTATCATTGGAAAGTGTGCGAGAATGACGGCTGTACGGTAACAACAACAAAGACAAAACATAGTGGTACAGATGATGGTGATTGTACAACACCTGTAATTTGTGAATGTGGTGAGATTGTTACAGCAGCAAAGGCAGAACATACATATGGTGAATGGAAGTCAAATGATAACGGCACACATACCCACAAATGTACAACAGCAGGCTGTACAATAGAAGAAACAGAAAGCTGTGTGGGTGGAGCAGCAACATGTAAAAAGAGAGCCGTCTGCATGGATTGTAATGCTGAATATGGTACTTTAAATCCTGCAAACCACAGTGGAGAACAGGTATGGGTACAGACAGAAAAAACTCATCAGAAAAAATATGACTGTTGTGGTGCTGAGGTAACTAATATAGCAGATCATATCTGGGAGAATGGACACTGCACAGTATGCGGATACGATTGTATTCATACAGGCGGAAAAGCAACCTGCACGCAGAAAGCGGTTTGCAATATCTGCCATAGTGAATATGGAGAAATAAATGCAGATAATCATTCGGGTGTGGAAAAATGGATACAGACAGCAACAACACATGAAAAGAGATATGATTGCTGCGGTAAAGTGACGCTAGAACAAGAAAATCATAAGTGGAAAGATGGTGCTTGTGAAACATGTGGTTATGTATGTGTACACAGCGGAGGAGAAGCAACATGTACAAAAGGTGCGGTTTGCGAAATCTGCGGCAAGGAGTATACAGATAAAGATATGGCAAACCACAGTGGAAAACAGGTTTGGGTACAGACAGAAAAAACTCATAAGCAGGCATATGATTGCTGTGATAAGGAAGTATCGACAAGTGAAGCACATGGTTGGAAAAACGGTGTCTGCACGGTTTGTGGTTATCAGTGTAAACACGCAGGCGGAAGTGCAACATGTGTGAAGAAAGCAGTGTGTACGATCTGCAGCGAAGAATATGGTACTTACAATATGAGTATGCATGAAGGCTTGCAGTCAGTAGCGGCAAAGGCGGCTACCAGGACAGATGAAGGAAATATTGAATACTGGTATTGTAAAGATTGTGACAGATATTACATCAAGCAGGATGGGCTTGTTGAGATTGAAAAATCACAGACTGTGGTTGCAAAGATTACAGATACAACATCATTGACCGATACGTGTAAAGACGATAATACAGAGACAGTAAAAGAACAGGCGCCTGATACGGGAGATAATAAACATGTATTTGTATGGCTTCTTATGCTTGTAATAGGAGGAGCGGCAGCAGGATTAACGGTTAAAGGTAAAAAGATAGAAAATTAATATTTAAGGAGACCGGAATTTCGCTTACTGTGTGGGTGCGAGGTTCCGGTTTTTACATGTTTTGGTTTTATTCATTTCCTTATATTAATAAATGTGTCAAGTACTTGATTTTTTAAAAATCAGGTGTATACTATAAATAATTTAATACATATGGAACTTCAGGGCAGGGTGCAATTCCCTACCGGTGGTAAAGCCCACGAGCCGAGGCGCGAGCCAGAGCATGATTCGGTGTAATTCCGAAGCCGACAGTAAAGTCTGGATGAAAGAAGTGATTGACGGTTTATCCTGTGTTATGAACATAGCAAGAGACGCTGATATGTGGATGATACATGGTGAGCCTGAATTGATTGGATATCAGCTCTGAGATGAATTAGTTATCTCAGAGTTTTTTATTGCTTTAAATGCTGGAAAGATGCCAGCGTATTACAAGCCCCTGAAGTAGAGATGCTTTGGGGGCTTTTTCGTATGCTCTGTCCGTGATGGGAAGATTTAGCGGCTGGAGAGAGATATCTGGGATGAACTGATTTTTTTTCAAATGAGCAAAATGCGACTATGCGTAGGTATCATGTGACAAGAAGCAGGTCAAATCCAGGCATATACAGGAAGAAGGTGTAAATATGCGTCAACAGACAGATGAACAGTTGAAACAAACGACAGACAAACAATTACAACAGGATGAATTATATATGAAGCGGGCGATTGAACTGGCAAAGAGAGGAACAGGCTGGGTTAATCCTAATCCGCTGGTTGGAGCTGTAATTGTAAAGGATGACAGAATTATAGGTGAAGGCTGGCACAGGAAATATGGTGAGCTTCATGCGGAAAGAGATGCACTTTCAAGATGTATGGAGGATACCAGTGGAGCAACCATATATGTGACACTTGAGCCGTGCTGCCATCATGGGAAACAGCCGCCTTGCACTGAAGCACTTGTGCAGGCAGGAATAAGCAGGGTTGTGATAGGTTCGATGGATCCTAATCCCCTGGTAAGTGGAAAAGGTGTTAAATATCTGGAAGAACACGGGATTAAAGTTGAAGGTTGTGTATGCAATGAAGAATGTCTTGCGATGAATTATGTATTCTTTCATTACATAAGGAATAAAGAGCCATATGTTGTGATGAAAACAGCACAGACACTTGATGGAAAAATTGCCACATATAAGGGACTTTCCAAGTGGATTACAGGTGAGCAGGCAAGAGAAAATGTGCATGCAGACCGTCACAGATACGCGGCAATTATGGTGGGTGTCGGCACTGTGATTGCTGATAACCCAATGCTTGACTGTAGAAGTACAGCCGTCAGCAATCCACACAATCCTGTGCGAATCATATGCGACAGCAGATTGAGAACTCCGCTTGACAGCAGAATTGTAAAAAGTGCAGGGCAGATACCAACAATAATTGCTACATGTAGTACCGACAGCGACAGGAAATCTTTATATGAAAATGCAGGCTGTGAAGTGATAATTACAAAAGAATCAGAGCAGCACGTTGACCTTAAAGAGCTTATGAACATACTTGGAGAAAAAGGTATCGACAGCGTGATTCTAGAGGGAGGCGGAACACTTAACTTTTCGGCATTGCAGGCTGGAATTGTGAACCGGGTTCAGACTTATATTGCACTTAAGATATTTGGCGGGGCAGACAGTAAGACAGCAGTTGAAGGGCAGGGTATTGCAAATGTAGATGAAGCATATCGGTTGAGAAACAAAACCGTTCGTCTTCTTGGTGACGATATTCTGATTGAAGGAGAGTTGTAATGTTTACAGGAATTATTGAAGAAATCGGACATGTAAATAATGTAAAAAAAGGAACGGCATCAGCAATTCTTACAATACAGGCAGAAAAAGTCCTTAAGGGAACACATATAGGAGACAGCATTGCTGTCAATGGTGTGTGCCTTACAGTGACAGGGATATATGATAATACATTTACTGCGGATGTAATGCATGAGACGCTGAACCGCTCATCACTTGGCAAGCTGGTGAGTGGCAGTGCTGTTAATCTTGAAAGGGCAATGGCAGCAGATGGAAGGTTCGGAGGGCATATAGTTTCAGGACATATTGATGGAACAGGAAAAGTTGCAGCGATAACCAAGGATGATAACGCGATATGGTATAAGATTAAGACAGACAGCGGAATATTAAAATATATCGTTGAAAAAGGTTCGGTTGCCATAGATGGAATAAGTCTTACGGTTGCCAAGATGGACAGCCAGAGCTTTTCAGTATCAATAATACCACATACGGCAGGTGCGACAACGCTGTCACTTAGGAAAGCTGGTGATGTAGTTAATCTCGAAAATGACATTGTCGGAAAATATATTGAGAGGTTTCTTGCTCTGCGGGAAGAAGAACCGCAGATGGGAATCACAAGAGAATTCCTGCTAAAGAATGGATTTTAAAATATCAAAGGGAAAGGAAGGTAAAAGAAAATGTTTGAGTATAACACAGTTGAAGAGGCGGTTAAGGATTTACAGGATGGAAAGCTGATACTTGTCTCAGATGATGAAAGCAGAGAGAATGAGGGCGACCTTATATGTGCCGCTGAATTTGCAACTACTGAAAATGTGAATTTCATGGCGACATATGGAAAAGGACTTATATGCATGCCTATGAGTGGAGATTTGTGCAGAAAGCTGGGACTTACACAGATGGTTGCTGACAATACTGATAACCATGAAACTGCATTTACAGTGTCAATAGACCATGTTAAGACGACAACAGGAATATCGGCAGAGGAGAGAGGCTTTACTGCAAGAGCATGTGTGTCAGATGAAGCAAAGCCTGAGGATTTCAGAAGACCGGGACATATGTTTCCACTACGTTCAAAACCTAATGGAGTTCTTGAAAGAAACGGACATACAGAGGCAACAGTAGACCTTATGAGAATAGCAGGACTTAAAGAATGTGGTCTGTGCTGTGAAATAATGAAAGCGGACGGAACAATGATGAGAAAAGAAGACCTCATAGAAATGTCCGAAAAATTCAATCTCAAATTCATAACAATTAAAGCAATTCAGGAATACAGAAAGAGACATGACAACTTGGTTGAGTGCGTGGCAGTTACAAGAATGCCGACAAAGTATGGGAAATTCATGGCACACTGTTATGTTAATAAGTTAAATGGCGAGCATCATGTTGCATTGGTAAAGGGAGACATTGGTGATGGCAGCAATCTTTTGTGCAGGGTACATTCAGAGTGCCTGACTGGAGACGCATTTGGCTCAATGAAATGTGACTGCGGTCAGCAGCTAGCGTCAGCGATGACACAGATTAACAATGAAGGCAGAGGTGTGCTTCTTTATATGAGACAGGAGGGCAGAGGAATCGGGCTTGTTAATAAGCTTAAGGCATATGCACTTCAGGATCAGGGAATGGATACACTTGAGGCTAATCTGGCACTTGGTCTGCCGGGAGACGCACGCGAGTACTACATAGGAGCACAGATATTGAAAGACTTAGGCGCTAAGAGCTTAAGGCTTCTTACTAACAATCCCGATAAGGTATACCAGCTTGCAGATTTTGGAATCGAAATCAGTGAGAGAGTGCCTATTGAGATAGATGCGACCAGCTTTGACAGGTTCTATCTTAAGACAAAGCAGACAAAGATGGGACACATTTTAAATGTAGTGTAAAAATATGGATTATTTATAAGGAGGAATTGATGATGAGAGTTTTAGAAGGTAAGTTAGTTGACAGTGGAATTAAGGTAGGTATTGTAGCGGCAAGGTTTAATGAATTTATTGTGTCTAAGCTTGTTGCGGGAGCTAAAGACGGGCTTGTAAGACATGATGTTTCAGAAGAAAATATTGATCTTGCATGGGTGCCGGGCGCATTTGAGATACCATTGATAGCTTCAAAGATGGCAAAAAGCGGCAAGTATGACGCAGTTATATGTCTTGGTGCAGTTATAAGAGGTGCTACAAGTCATTACGATTATGTGTGCAGCGAGGTTTCCAAAGGCATTGCAAATGTTTCTTTAGCAAGTGATATTCCTGTTATGTTTGGAGTGCTTACTACAGATACAATCGAGCAGGCAATTGAGCGCGCCGGAACAAAGTCAGGCAATAAGGGATTTGAGTGCGCTGAAGGTGCTATTGAGATGGTTAATCTTATTAAAGAGATTGAAGGATAATATATATAATTTTTTGTAATTGTAAAAGGTCAGATTCGTCAGTAACCATTGGGCTTGGCGGATCTGACCTTTTGTATTATAAAATATGATATAAAATGGATATGCGAAGCTGGTGATATAAGGTATAATAGACTTGTTTCCTTTAATAATTGCTAAATGGCTATATATTACATATAAATTTATAAAATTGATGGGAGAGATAAGATGAAGTGGGGAATTTTGGCTACAGGTAATATTGCAAAAAAATTTGCATCAACCATTAATCAGATGAGTAAAGAAAATGAACAGTTAGTAGCAGTTGGTTCACGTAACATTGAAAGTGCAAAAGCCTTTGCTAAGGAGCATGATATTCCAAGATATTATGATTCGTATGAAGCACTGGTTAAAGATCAGGATGTTGAGGCTGTTTATGTAGCAACACCAAATACTTTGCATTATGAGAATTGCAGGTTATGTCTTGAACATGGAAAGCATGTATTGTGCGAAAAGCCGTTTACGATAAATGATAAACAGGCACAGGAACTGTACAGGCTGGCAAGGGATAGGCATCTTTTTATCATGGAGGGACTCTGGATATGGTTTCTTCCATTGTATGATCGTTTACACAGTATCTTACAGCAAGGAGTAATTGGAGAAATAAAACATATTTCATGCCAGTATGGGTTTGTTGCAACAGGTGCCAGAAAAGAGCGTAAATTTAACCCTGCACTTGGTGGAGGTGCTTTGTTGGACATAGGAATTTACAATCTGGGATTTCTGCGTATTGTTACAGGGAATGAGCCGCAGAATGTAGAAACTCAAAAAGTACATATTAATGAGTATGGAACAGATGATTACAGCTGTCTCAAACTGATATATAATGATGGATGTACTGCAGAATCAGTCCAGACAATTGGGCAGGAATTAAAACGTAATGCCAGAATTGAGGGAACAAAGGGAAGTATATTTTTACCGGATTTCCAACACGCCGAGACCATGATACTTGAGGTGGAAGGAAAAGAACCGGAAACAATCGAGTGTCCGGTTGATATAAATGGCTTTGAATATGAAATCAGGGAAGTAAGCAGATGCGTAAAACTTGGATATTGCAGCAGTGATGTATATACAGCTAAAGACAGTATTGCACTTACAAGGCTGATGTATGATATCCGTATGAGCTGGAGTGAAGCAGATATGAAAACAGTTATTATATATGCATCGGTTCATCACAACAATACCAAGAAAATTGTTGATGTCATAGCAGATGAATATGGGGTTGATATTATTGATGCAGCTAAGATTACTGAAAAGGATTTATCAGGGTATGATCTCATAGGATTTGCTTCTGGTATTTATTTTGGTAAGATGCACCAGGCCGTAATCAACTTTGCTGAAGTAAATCTTCCAGAGGATAAGGATGTTTTTCTTATATGCACTTATGGAGGAAAGCCGGTATTTGATTCAATAAAGGGAATTATAAAAGAAAAGCAGGGAAGAATTGTGGGAGAATTTTCTTGTAAGGGATATGACACATTTGGACCATTCAAACTTATAGGAGGAATATCAAAAGGACATCCGGATAAGAATGATCTGGATAAAGCAAAGGCTTTTTTTAAAGGGTTGTGTAAAAATCGTAATTGACAGAGATGGGAGCGAGGTATGCTTCTTGTCAGAAGGGCAAGAAGATGGAACAGAGAGAGTTTAACAAATCGGAAGTTGGAGGATACACGCATGAAAATTGTAATCATTAATGGAAGTGCCAGAAAAGGAAACACGCTGACAGCAATCAATGCATTTATAA
>JABLTS010034177.1_pt1 | contig 12411 bp, 10 predicted proteins | sample 7160081 | NCBI WGS metagenome assembly JABLTS01 (sample SAMN14651231, study PRJNA627086) | human gut metagenome | isolation source: feces | host: Homo sapiens
CCTACCAGTCCTGCCTGAAGGAGATCGAGGATCTGCCCGCCTGCAAGAAGTACGCCAAGGACGTGAAGGTCTCCATGTATATGTATGACCGTCCCGCATGGACCGGCCACGTGTACAAAACCGAGTGCTTCTTCCCCACGTGGATCAACAAGGAGTCCGCTCCCCATGTTCAGGCGCTGGTGGATGCCTACCACAACCTGTGGGGTACCGAGCGCATCGGCGCCGATGAGAAGGCCATGTCCACCCGCACCGGCCGTCCTCTGACCGATAAGTGGACCTTCTCCACCAACGGCGTGTCCATTCAGGGCCGCTACGGCATCCCCTGCGTAGGCTTCGGCCCCGGTGCCGAGTCTCAGGCTCACGCCCCCAATGAGATCACCTGGAAGCAGGATCTGGTGACCTGCGCTGCTCTGTACGCCGCCGTTCCCGGCCTGTATAAGCCCGAGAACAAGGATGGCTCCGCCACCAGCTTCCGTCAGGAGCTCACCGGCAACGACATCAAGTAAAGCAAGTCTCTGAACTACACATAACAATATAAAGGAGAACTATCATGAGCAAGACGCTTGAGCTGGCACGTCATCTGGAGACGCTGCACATCAACGATATGTACAAAACCGACTTCTACTGGACCTGGGACAAGACCGACGACGAGATCGACGCCATCTTCACCGTGGCCGACGCCCTGCGGGATCTGCGGGAGCGCAACAAGAGCACCCGCATCTTCGACTCCGGCCTGGGCATCTCCCTGTTCCGTGACAACTCCACCCGTACCCGCTTCTCCTTCGCCTCCGCCTGCAATCTGCTGGGTCTGGAGGAGCAGGTGCTGGACGAGAAGAAGTCCCAGATCGCCCACGGCGAGACCGTCCGTGAGACGGCCAACATGGTGTCCTTCATGGCCGATGTCATCGGCATCCGGGACGATATGTATATCGGTGAGGGCCACAAGTATCAGAAGACCTTTATGGACGCTCTGGAGGAGGGCTACCGGGACGGCATTCTGGAGCAGCGCCCCACGCTGGTGAACCTCCAGTGCGACGTGGATCACCCCACCCAGTGCATGGCCGATATGCTGCACGTCATCCACTACTTCGGCGGTGTGGAGAACCTGAAGGGCAAGAAGGTGGCCATGACCTGGGCCTACTCCCCCAGCTACGGCAAGCCCCTGTCCGTGCCTCAGGGCGTCATCGGCCTGTTCACCCGCTTCGGCATGGATGTGACGCTGGCTCATCCCGAGGGCTACGACGTCATGCCGGAGGTGGAGGCCATCGCCCGCCAGAACTGCGAGAAGTACGGCTCCCGGTTCCACAAGACCAACGACATGAAGGAAGCCTTCCGGGATGCCGATATCGTCTATCCCAAGAGCTGGGCGCCCTTCGCCGCCATGGAGGAGCGCACCAAGCTGTACGCCAAGGGCGATCAGGCCGGCATCGATGCGTTGGAGAAGAAGCTGCTGGCTCAGAACGCCGAGCATAAGGACTGGGCCTGCACCGAGGAGATGATGAAGCTCACCCGTGACGGCAAGGCGCTGTATATGCACTGCCTGCCCGCCGATATCACCGGCCTGAGCTGCGAGGAGGGCGAGGTGGACAACTCCGTCTTCGACCGCTACATCGTGCCTCTGTACAAGCAGGCCTCCTACAAGCCCTATATCATCGCCGCTATGATCTTCATGTCTCAGGTGAAGGACCCCGTCCGTGCGCTGATGGCCATGGATGAGGGTAACGGTAAGCGTAAATCCTTCTAAATCAGGCAAACTAATAGCGGGGGCCTCGGCTCCCGCTATTTCACTCTAAGGAAAGTTTTGAGGTAACAGCTATGTCCAAACGCATCGTCATCGCCTTAGGCGGCAACGCCCTGGGCAATACCGCCGCCCAGCAGCTGGAGCTGGTGTCCCTGACCGCTAAGCCCATCGTGGACCTCATCGCCGCCGGCAACGAGGTCATCATTGCCCACGGCAACGGCCCGCAGGTGGGCATGATTAATCTGGGGCTCTCTACCGCCGCCGAGGCCGGCGCCATCAAGTCGGATATGCCCTTCCCGGAGTGTGGCGCCATGAGTCAGGGCTATATCGGTTACCATCTGCAAAATGCCATCGGCAATGAGCTGACCGCCCGTGGTCTCCGGAAGGACGTGGCCACCGTAGTCACGCAGGTGCTGGTGGATGAAAACGACCCTGCCTTCCAGCACCCCACCAAGCCCATCGGCTCCTTCTATGACAAGGTGGCCGCCGACCGCATCATGGCCCAGCGTGGCTGCACCATGGTGGAGGACGCCGGTCGTGGCTGGCGTCAGGTGGTCCCCTCCCCCAAGCCCGTGGATGTCATCGAGAAGAATACCGTCCGGGCGCTGGTGGACAGCGGCACCGTGGTCATCACCGTAGGCGGCGGCGGTATCCCCGTGGTGCGCCGCAACGGCCGTCTGGTAGGCACGCCCGCCGTCATCGACAAGGATTTCGCCTCCGCCAAGCTGGCGGAGCTGCTGAACGCCGATATGCTCATCATCCTCACCGCCGTGGAGAAGGTGGCCATCAACTTCGGCAAGCACGACCAGCAGTGGCTCAGTGACCTGACCCCGGAGCTGGCCCGGCAGTATATCGCAGAGGGCCAGTTCGCCCCCGGCTCCATGCTGCCCAAGGTGCAGGCAGCCCTGTCCTTCGCCGAGTCCGCTCCCAACCGTGTGGCCCTGATTACGCTGTTGGAGAAGGCCAAGGACGGCATCGAGGGCAAGACCGGTACAAGAGTCCACCTGTGACCTTCTCCCCCATCCGCTCCTTGCACCGCAATGACCTCCGCCCCTCGATGGCCGTCCTGACAGTCTGATCCACGGCTCCCGGCGCAGCCGGCAGCCTGTGGGCGTGCCCACAGCATCGAGGGCAAGACAGGTACAAGAGTCCTCCTATAACACACATCGCCTCCCTGATAGGGCGGGACACCTTATGTGCCCCGCCCTATTAGCTTACCCAATTCCTGACAGTGCAGCTCCATATCGCCGCTCCCGGTTTTTCTCCGTCCATTATAAATTCTCACAAAAATTCTCCTCTTTCTTTGTGCTGGTGGCCGTAAATTTGTGATTTTCCTCATTCCCCGTTGAAATCCCGGCGCAAATCCTGTATAATAACGCATAGTTGACAGGGGTATTCTCCCTGTCCGCAGCATTCGTACAGCTTCGGTTCAAATGTGCGTCTGCCAACAATTAAAGGGGGAAAATTGAATGAAAAAGATCCTTGCGCTGATCCTTGCGCTGGTCATGGCTCTGAGCCTGGTGGCCTGCGGCTCCAAGGACAACAACGACACACCCGATGATGGCAAAAAGACCAACACCATCAAGGTCGGTCTGATCTGCATCGGCGACGAGAACGATCAGGGCTACACCTACAACTTCATCCGCGGTAAGGAAGCCGCTACCGAGGCACTGGCTGCCAAGGGCATCAACGTGGAGTGGGTCATCAAGTACAACAAGGGCGAGAACGACGACTGCACCAACGCCAACATCGAGTGCGCCGAGGAAGGCTGCCAGCTCATCATCAACAACTCCTACGGCCATGAGCCCTTCATGCTGAAGGTGGCCGGCAAGAGCGAGTACAAGGACATCCAGTTCATCGGCTGCACCAACTGTGCCTCCCGTAGCGACGGTCTGGAGAACACCCACAACGCCTTCGCCAACATCTACGAGGGCCGCTATGTGGCCGGCGTGGTGGCTGGCATGAAGCTGCAGGAGATGATCGACAACGGTGACATCACCGCCGAGCAGGCTGTCATCGGCTACGTGGGCGCTTTCTCCTTTGCTGAGGTCATTTCCGGCTTCACCGCTTACTATCTGGGCGCCAAGAGCGTCTGCCCCTCCGTCACCATGAAGGTCCAGTTCGTGGGCTCTTGGTCCGACGCCACTGAGGAGGCCAACGCCGCTTCCGCTCTGTGCGATGCCGGCTGCGTGATGATCTCCCAGCATTCCGATAACACCACCCCCGCCACCATGGCTCAGACCAAGGGCGCTTTCCATACCGGCTACAACAACGACATGACCGGCGTTGCTCCCGATGCCTCCCTGATCGGCACCCGCATCGACTGGGCTCCCTACTTTGAGTACGCCATCGAGACCGTCTACAACGGCGGCACCATCGATCAGGACTGGTGCAAGGGCATTGCCGACGGCTCCGTGGTCATGACCACCCTGAACGAGAAGATCTGTGCTAAGGGTACTGCCGAGAAGGTGGCCGAGGTGGAGAAGGCTCTGAAGGACGGCACTCTGCAGGTCTTTGATACCAGCAAGTTCACCGTCAAGGGTGAGACCGTCACCCACGCCTTCGCTCTGGATACCGACGGCGACTTCACCCCCGACGCCGAGGAGGCCGTGTTCGACGGCGCTTTCCACGAGTCCTACTTCCAGTCCGCCCCCTACTTCACCCTGCAGATCGACGGGATCGAGTGGCTGAACTCCGCCTACGGCAACTAAGCCTCTCCCTCCCCAGCCAAGCGGACAACAAGCTGTAAACTGAAAAAGGGTACGGCTGCACACAAGCAGCCGTACCCTTTTTTCGTGGTGGTATCTAAAAAATTTTTAGTTTTCCTGACGATTTGTTGATTTCTCCAAAAAATCAGCAGCACTTTCTGCATAGCAGACGCCCAGTTTTTATTTACTTTTTCGGCTGCTTATGATAACATATTTATATTATATATTGTCCGGAAACCGTACCGGGGCGGCAGCGCCCCAATTCACAACGAAAGGATGACAGCCTTGGAAACTGTTTGCGCCATTGAGCTGAGAAACATCACCAAACGTTTCGGCAGCGTCGTCGCCAACGATGGCATCAATCTGGCCCTGAACCGTGGTGAGATCCTCTCCCTGCTGGGGGAGAACGGCAGCGGTAAGACCACCCTGATGAATATGCTGGCCGGCATCTATTTCCCTGACGAGGGCGAGATCTTGGTAGAGGGGAAGCCCGTATCCATCCGCTCCCCCAAGGATTCCTTCCAGTACGGCATCGGCATGATCCATCAGCACTATAAGCTGGTGGACGTGTTCACCGCCGCCGAGAACATCGTGTTGGGTCTGGACGAGGGCGGCCGCCTGGACATCAAGGCCGCCAACGCCAAGGTCAAGGAGATCTGCGACCGCTACGGCTTCGACATCGACCCCACTCAGAAGATCTACGATATGTCCGTCTCTCAGAAGCAGACGGTGGAGATCGTCAAGGTCCTGTACCGTGGGGCGGATATCCTCATTCTGGACGAGCCCACCGCCGTGCTGACCCCGCAGGAGACGGAGAAGCTCTTCACCGTCCTGCGGAACATGAAGGCCGACGGCAAGGCCATCGTCATCATCACCCACAAGCTCCACGAGGTCATGGCTCTGTCCGACAAGGTGGCCGTCCTCCGCAAGGGCAAGTACATCGGCACCGTCAAGACCTCCGAGACGAATCCGCAGGCCCTGACGGATATGATGGTGGGCCACAGCGTGACCCTGAACATCGACCGCCCCAAGTACGACGCTCCCGTCCCCCGCCTGACCCTGAAGGGCATCACCTGCTACGACGGCGAGGGCGTGAAGCGGCTGGATAACGTCTCCTTCACCGCTCTGGGCGGTGAGATCCTGGGCATCGCCGGCATCGCCGGTTCCGGCCAGAGGGAGCTGCTGGAGGCCATTGCGGGCCTGCACCCCGTGGCTGAAGGCTCCATCCAGTTCACTCCGGAGGGTAAGCCCGCCTCTGAACTGGTAGGCAAGACCCCCATGCAGAGCAAGAAGGCCGGTGTGGCCATGGCCTTCGTGCCGGAGGACCGTCTGGGCATGGGTCTGGTTGGCTCCATGGGCATGACGGACAACATGATGCTCCGCTCCTGGCGAAAGGGCAAGGGCATCTTCGTCAACCGCAAGGACCCCAACGAGCTGGCCATGCAGGTCTGGAAGGAGCTGGAGGTGGTCACCCCCAGCACCGACTTCCCCGTGCGCCGGATGTCCGGCGGCAACGTGCAGAAGGTGCTGGTAGGCCGTGAGATCGCCACCGCCCCCTCCGTGCTGATGACCGCCTACGCCGTGCGTGGTCTGGATATCAACACCTCCTACACCATCTATAACCTCCTCACCAAGGAAAAGATGCAGGGCTCCGCCGTCATTTACGTCGGCGAGGATCTGGACGTGCTGCTGGAGCTGTGCGACCGTATTCTGGTGCTGTGCGGCGGTAAGGTCAGCGGCATCGTAGACGGTCGCACCACCACCAAGGAAGAGGTAGGCCTGCTGATGACCCGTGTCGGCGGAAAGGAGAAAGCCGCTCATGAATAACTCGATGAAAACGCCCCTGATCCGTCTGGCCAAGCGAGAGGGCATGGACAAGCGGACGGTGTGGGCCATCCGTGTGGGCTCCATCCTGCTGGCGCTGCTGCTGGGCGCACTGGTCATCGCCATCTCCGGTGTGAACCCCTTCAAAGCCTACGGCACCATCATCACCGGCGCTTTGGGCAAAAAGACCGCCATCCGCCAGACGGTGAAGATCGCCGTCCCCCTGTTGGGCTGCGCCCTGGCCATCGCTCCATGCTTCAAGATGCGCTTCTGGAACATCGGCGCCGAGGGCCAGATCACGGCCGGCGCCATCGCCGCCTCCTACTTCGCCCTCTACTGGGTCGGTAAGGTCCCCAGCGCCGTGCTGCTGCTCATCATGGGCGCTGCGGGCGCCGTGGCCGGCGGCATTTGGGCGCTGATCCCCGCCTTCTTCAAGGCCCGCTGGAACACCAACGAGACTCTGTTCACCCTGATGATGAACTACATCATCATCGGCGTGGTCCGCTGGCTGCAGGGCGGCCCGTGGGAGGGTCGTCCCGGCTCTCAGATCATCCCCATGTTCGATCAGTCCGCTTGGCTGCCGGAGGTTTTCGGCGTCCACTGCGGCTGGATCATTGTGCTGGTGCTGGTGGTGGTAATGCACCTCTACATGAACTACACCAAGCACGGCTACGAGATCGCTGTCATCGGTGACTCCCTGAACACCGCCCGCTACGCCGGTATGAACGTGGGCCACGTCATGATGCGTACCATGTTCCTCTCCGGTGCCATCAGCGGTCTGGTGGGCTTCATCGTGGCCTCCGGTGCCAACAACACCCTGTATGACGGCGTGGCCAACGGCGTGGGCTTCACCTCCATCACGGTGGCATGGCTGAGCCAGCTGAACGCCTTCGCCATGATCGTCATCTCCGCCCTGCTGGCCATTCTGGAAAAGGGCGCTGAGACCCTCCAGACCGCCATGCAGGTGCCTACCTCCATCAGCGACATCGTCACCGGCATCCTGCTGTTCTGTATGCTGGGCTGCGAGTTCTTCATCAACTACCGCATGATCTTCCGCCGCAAGCAGGCGGAGGCTCCCGCCGCCCCCGCCGCTGCGGAGTCTGATCAGACCGAGAGTAAGGAGGATGCGTCATGCTGAATACCGTGAATCTGTTCATCGCATTGGTGGTGGCCGCCATCACCTACGGCACGCCTCTGCTGTTCGGTACGCTGGGCGAAGTGCTGACGGAGAAATCCGGCAGCTTGAACCTGGGCGTGGAGGGCATCATGTTCATGGGCGGTGCCATCGGCCTTGGCGGTGTGTTCTACTACGAAAAGGCCGTGGAATCTCCCAGCGCTTTTCTGGCGGTGCTCATCGGTCTGCTGTGCGCCTTCATCGCCGGCGGCATCGCCTCTCTGATCTTCAGCTTCCTGACCATCACCCTCCGGGCCAACCAGAACGTCACCGGTCTGGCGCTGACCATCTTCGGCACCGGCGTGGGCCAGTATATTGGCGAGATCATGCGGATCCGTGAGGGCGGCTTCGTGGCCGTGGGCAACGACCTGAAGGCCGTATTCATCAGCTCCCCCTTCCCTCAGGCCATGCAGGATATCCCCTACGTGGGCAAGATCCTCTTCGGCAACAGCATCTTCTTCTATTTGGGGGTGGTGCTGGCCATCGTCATGCACCTGTTCCTCAACAAGAGCCGCACCGGCCTGCAGCTGCGCTCTGTGGGTGAGTCCCCGGCTACTGCCGATGCCGCCGGCATCAACGTCAGCCGCTATCGCTATCTGGGCGCCATCATCGGCGGCGGCATCTCTGCCGTGGGCGGCATGGTGTACATCACCACCATCGCCGGCTGCGTATGGAACCACGAGGGTCTGTCCGGCGTGGGCTGGCTGGCCGTGGCGCTGGTTATCTTCTGCCTGTGGCGTCCTCTGTCCGCCATTTGGGGCTCCGTGCTGTTCGGCGCTCTGATGATCCTGTACCTGCGTCTGACGATTCCCTTCATCCCCACGCAGCTGTATAAGATCCTGCCCTATGTGGTGACGCTGGTGGTGCTGATTATCGTGTCCCTGCGGAAAAAGCGGGAGGATCAGCCCCCCACCTCTCTGGGTCTGAACTACTTCCGGGAAGACCGGTAAACCGACCGAATATCCCCCGATCCTTCGGGGGATATTCTTCTGAAAGGAGTAATGATCTATGGCAAGCCTGCTGATCCGCAGCATTCGCTATATGGTGACCTGCGACGATAAGGACCAACTGCTGGAGGACGTGGACCTCTACTGCGAGGACGGCTTCATCCGTCAGATCGGCCCCCATCTGGACATCACCGCCGACCGAACCATCGACGCCAGCCATATGCTGTGCTATCCCGGTCTGGTGAACACCCACCACCACCTGTATCAGGTGTTCTCCCGCAACCTCCCACAGGTGCAGAATATGGAGCTGTTCGACTGGCTCAAGACCCTCTACGAGATCTGGAAAAATCTGGACGAGGACGTCATCCGTCTCTCCTCCCTCACCGGCATGGGCGAGCTGATGAAGCACGGCTGCACCACCTGCTTCGACCACCACTATGTGTTCCCCACCCACGCCGGAGACCTGATCGGCGCCCAGTTTGCCGCCGCCGACACGCTGGGCATCCGGATGTATGCCTCCCGTGGCAGCATGGATCTCAGCGTCAAGGACGGCGGCCTACCGCCGGACAGCGTGGTGCAGACGGTGGATGAGATCATGACGGACTCCGCCCGGCTCATCGAGAAGTACCACGACACCTCCTACGGAGCCATGCACCGCATCGCTCTGGCTCCCTGCTCTCCCTTCTCCGTGTCGGCGGAGCTGCTGCGCCAGAGCGCCATTCTGGCCCGCCAGTACGGCGTGCGGCTGCACACCCACCTGTGCGAGACCAAGGACGAGGAGAATTTCATGCTCCAACGGGAGGGCATCCGCCCTCTGGAGTACATGGAGCGTTTGGGCTGGACGGGCAGCGACGTGTGGTTCGCCCACGGCATCCACTTCAACGACGAGGAGCTGCGGGTGCTGGCCAAAACCGGCACCGGCGTGGCCCACTGCCCCATCAGCAACATGAAGCTCTCCTCCGGCATCGCCCGGATCCCGGAGATGCTGGAGCTGGGCGTTCCCGTGGGACTGGCCGTGGACGGCAGCGCCTCCAACGACGGCTCCAGCCTTATGGAGGAGCTGCGGGTAGCCTTCCTGCTCCACCGCCTGAACGCCAGCCGCCGGGCCCCCACCGGCTACGACGTGCTGAAAATGGCCACCCGTGGCAGCGCCCGGCTGCTGGGCCGGGACGATATCGGCCAGCTGGCGGTGGGCAAGTGCGCCGACCTCTTTATGATCGACAGCCGCCGTCTGGAGCTGGTGGGTTCCTGCTTCGACCCCAAGTCGGTGCTGGGTACCGTAGGTGTCCGGGGCCCGGTGGACTACACCGTGGTTCATGGCCGTGTCACCGTGGCCCAGGGCCATCTCATGACGGTGGACGAGGAGCGCCTGGCACAGGAGGCCGAGACCTGCTGCCGCCAATATCTGGCCCGCTGAAACAAGATCAGCACCCACCCGCTTGGCGGGTGGGTGCTGATCTTTTCATTTTTCTGCTCCTCCGCAGTCCCTTACGCAAACCTGCCCCGGTATTTCCGCATACTCTCGGAAAACAGCTCGGCGCTGGTGGGCGGCGTGTAGGTGATGGCATTGGCCCCAGCCTCGATGGTGGCCCGGATGGTGTCATCCGTCGGCCCACCGGTAGCGATGATGGGAACCTCCGGGAACTGCTCCCGGATATGGGCCACGATCTCCGGCGTCCGGGCCGCCCCGGATACGTTGAGGAAATCCACCCCCGCCGCCAGCTTTCCGGCCACGTCCGTCTGTTCCGACACCACCGTGTACACCAGCGGGATCTCCACCGTCTCTTTGATGGCCCGAATGGCCTCCTCGGTGATGAAGGTGTTGCACACCAGCCCAAAGGCCCCCTGATGCTCGGCATAGGCGGCGATGCTGGCCGACCTCTGCCCATTGGTGAGGCCACCCCCCACCCCGGCAAACACCGGCACCTCCGACACCGACAGAATGGCCTGTGTGATAGCCGGCTGGGGCGTAAAGGGATACACGGCGATGACGGCGTCGGCGTTGATGTTCTTGATAATGGCCACATCCGTGGAAAACACCAGCGACTTGATGCGCCGCCCGAAAATGCGAATGCCGCTGCACTCGCTGATGCAGCGGGGAACCTGAATGCTGTGCTTGCGCAGCTCCCCCTCATAAACCGGTACAAACTTCTTCACCGTCATCCCTCCATGTCTTGTATTATTAGACACATTGTAGCATATCTCCCCGTCTCTGTAAATATTTCCCAAGTTATTCGTCAGATTTTTACGTTTTGTTCATTTTTGTAAAGTCCCTTAACAGGATGCAGCTTATAAGGGATACGTCCCCCTGCCGATCACTTGCGATCGAAGTTCGTGTGTGCTATACTGAATATCCATTCGGCAAATCGGCGTTTGTGGAAGTAATTACGCTTGCTTTATATGAGCCAAAATATGAGGGCTTGTGGTTTCGGCAAATGATGCTGGCCGATGAAGATACCATGTCCTACCATCGTGCATGGGGTGGGACAATTCCCTGGCCGGAAGATAAATCCCCGTCTATCGGTTTGACCTGCTCCCTTTTGTCCATTGTTTCTCCTTGGCCGCAATTTCCTTTGCTCCGGAAAACGTCAAACATCATCTCAGGAGGCCGTCATGAATCTCTCCATCGTACAGGGTGACATCACCCAATTCCACACTGACGCCATCGTCAACGCCGCCAACACCTCCCTACTGGGCGGTGCCGGGGTGGATGGTGCCATCCACCGTGCTGCCGGACCGGGTCTCATGGCCGAGTGCAAAACGCTGAACGGCTGCCCCACCGGTGAGGCCCGCATCACCGGCGGCTATGACCTGCCCTGCCGGTACGTGATCCACACCCCCGGCCCTATCTGGCGGGGCGGCGGCCACGGCGAGGCCGCCCAACTGGCCTCCTGCTACCGCAGCTGCCTGACGCTGGCACTGGAGAACGGCTGCCGCACGGTGGCCTTCCCCTCCATCAGCACCGGTGTCTACCACTATCCGCTGATGCAGGCGGCTCATGTAGCCCTGAAGGCCATCACGGACTTCCTGCGCCTTCATCCGCAGCTGTCCGTCACCATGGTCTGCCACTCCCCCCAGGCCCTCCACGCCTATCAGGTGGTGTGGAATATGCTCTATCAGGAGACGAAGCCCCATGAGGACTGACCCGCAAAGCCCCATAGCGTGCGCCGCCCGTAAGCAGCACACCCTCCGAAGGGAAAGCGCCGCCCCACCGGGCGGCGCTTTCGTCTATCGCACTCTTCAGATCTTGATAAGCTCATACGCTCTGGTGCCGATGCCGATCTTCTCAGCGTGCTCCAGACAGCTCATCCAATCCGTCTCCGGATGGATGCGATGGAAGTGGTCGTGGTCATGGGTGTCACCGCCGTCGGCCGCAGAACCCCGCATCACCGGCTGAGCGTTGACGGCATCCACACAGGCCATATCCAGTGCCACCGGGTCGAAGGAGGCGAACATTCCCACATTGGGAACAATGGCGGCGTCGTTCTCGGCGTGACAGTCGCAGTTGGGCGACACGTCGATGACCAGCGAGATATGGAAGCAGGGCCGCCCGTCCACCACCGCCTTGGAGTACTCTGCGATCTTTCGGTTCAGATTCGTCACCGTCTCATCCCAGTCGATCTGGATGGCGTTCCGGGGACAGATGGCGATGCAGCGGCCGCAGCCCACGCAGCGGCTGTGATCGATGTTGGCCTTTCTCTCCGCAACGGACAGAGCGCTGTGGGCGCAGATCCTGGTACACATCCCGCAGCCCACGCAGTATTCATGGTTCACATGGGGCTTTCCGGCGTTGTGCTGCTCCATCTTCCCGGCCCGACTGCCGCAGCCCATGCCGATGTTTCTCAGAGCGCCGCCGAAGCCCGCCTCCTCATGGCCCTTGAAGTGGGTCAGGGAAATGAACACGTCGGCATCCATGACGGCCCGGCCGATCTTGGCCTCCTTCACCAGCTCACCGCCCGCCACCGGCACAGCCACCTCGTCGCTGCCCTTGATGCCGTCTGCGATGATGACCTGACA
>JABLTS010028606.1_pt1 | contig 12364 bp, 7 predicted proteins | sample 7160081 | NCBI WGS metagenome assembly JABLTS01 (sample SAMN14651231, study PRJNA627086) | human gut metagenome | isolation source: feces | host: Homo sapiens
CAGGCCGCCACGCGCCTTGCCGCCGAAGGCCTGCACCCGGACGTGGTGATGCTGGACCCGCCCCGCAAGGGCTGCGACGAAGCCACCCTTTCGGCTGTGGTGCGCATGTCCCCCCGCCGGGTGGTCTACGTGAGTTGCAACCCCGCCACCGCCGCCCGGGACGCCGCCTGGCTGGAGCAGAACGGATATCATGCCGAGAAGGTGCAGCCGGTGGATCTGTTTCCCCGCACAAAACATTGCGAATGTGTGAGCTGCTATACCAAAGTGTGATAGAAAAAATCGTATTGTTTCGGTGATAGTTGGTACGGAGTGAAGAAGATCAAAGATCAGAATTATTGACAAAATCTGTAATTATTTTTATTGCAACATTAACGGTGTTGCGAAACGTCATCAACCGAGAGAGGAACTAAATGGGAAACAATCATTCCAGGGCTGCCGCGACCTTCGTTTTAAATAAAGCAGAGCCCATCCATAGATGGTATCCTTATCTGGAGGGCTATTCTTCCCGTTTAGTCGAAGATATCGTAATGGAAATCGGGCCAGAAAATATTCATACGATTCTTGATCCTTTTGGCGGTTCAGGAACTACTCCGTTGGTTGCCTCCTCGCATGGAATCAAATCACTCTACTGCGAAACCAATCCTTTTATGCAGCAGGTCATCGAAGCAAAAATCAATTCGGTGAAACGCCTGCGTGACAGTCGGACCGGCAGCCGATATCTAAAGGAATTTTTAAAATAACTGGAAAGCATCCCCGATCAGCTTTGCATTGACACCGCCACATGGGATGGTTTCGAAAAATATTTTGACCTAGAAGTTCTTGTACAGTTGCAGACTTTAAAAATGAAAGTCGAAAAAATCACCGATCCTGATACAAGAAGCATTGCCTTGATTCTTTTGGCTTCTGTTACCGTCAGAGCTTCCAAAATGATTCGGCAAGGTGATCTGCGTTTTGCCAAAGCGAACGAAAAAAAGCCGGATGATAAAAATATTTTTGCAAATTTTATCACAAAAATCAAAACAGCTATTGAAGACATTGAAAATGACGCTTGTCATCCCCGCGTCGAAACCATTCGGTTGGCAGAAGATGCCAGAGATATTGTAATGGAGAACAAAATTGATTGCGTCATTACATCTCCGCCCTATTTGAATGGAACAAACTATATCAGAAACACAAAACTGGAGTTGAAGCTCACAGATCACATTGTCACGGAAAAAGATTTGCCGATGTTTCACTCAAAGGGGATCATTGCAGGAATCAATAATGTATCCTCCCGCATGGCTCCTTTTGAAGTTCCAGAAATCATACGTCCATACATCGAAAAACTGATCCCAGTTGCCTACGATAAGCGTATTCCAATCATGGTTGCAGGTTATTTTCATGATATGAAAGCCGTAATTGAACGCCTGTCCCATGCAATGAAAGACAGTGGATATTTCATTATGGATATCGGAGATTCCCAGTTTGCTGGTGTCCATATTCCCACGCACGAAATACTCGTCAAAATTTGCGAATCATATGGATTTCAATTATATGACGACGTCATTTTAAGGGAACGTCGGTCAAAAAATGGGATGGTCCTTTCGCAGCGGTTATTAAAATTCCGCCTTCATAAAAAGACCTCTCCATACGAAGTTTTTCGCAGTGAAGCGCAGAATTTCATGCGTACTCTACCGTACAAATCCGAGCCATATTCGGGACGAAATTGGGGGCATCCCTGGCATTCCCTGTGTTCCTATCATGGAAAGATGAAACCTGCAATCGCTCATTTTCTGGTGGAGCAGTTCACTGAGCCCGGAGATACGGTTGTGGATCCATTATGCGGTGTTGGTACAATTCCTTTGGAAGCGTGCCTTCAAAACAGGATTGGAATTGGAAATGATTTAAGTGAGCTTGCTTTTTGTGTGTCAAAAGCAAAACTTGAAAAGCCCGATGAAACGAACTGCCTTCAGGTTTTGAATGCATTACATTCTTATATCACACGGGAAAAACAAAGCTCCACCATTGAGGCACAGCTTGAAAAATACAAAAGCTTTGGCTTTAATGGAAAGCTGCCGGACTATTTTCACCAAGACACTTTCCGAGAGATCCTTTGTGCACGAAACTATTTTGCGCCCCGGATCAAAACGCTGTCTTCTGCAGAGGCAATGGTTTTTTCCTGCTTGCTGCATATACTTCATGGCAACAGACCCTATGCCCTCTCTCGAAATTCGCATCCGCTTACTCCGTATGCTCCTACTGGTGAGTTTGTGTATAAGAATGTCGTCGAGCACATAAAAGAAAAGTTGAACGCTTCATTTCAAAAGGGGAACTTTGATCATTATAAACCCGGAAAAGCGCTATGTGGTGATTACAAAGAGCTGGGAACTCACAACATCTCTGCCGACGCCATCATCTGTTCTCCCCCATTTGCGGATTCCATGCGCTTTTATATGCAAAATTGGATGCGCCTTTGGCTGTGCGGATGGGAAGAAGCAGATTACAGGGAAGCAGACAACATCTTCCTTGACCAAAAACAGCGCAGAAATTTTGATGTATACGTTCCTTTTTTCAAGATGTGTGCCAGCATTCTGAACCCTAATGGAAAAGTCATTCTCCACCTCGGGAAAACAGAAACGATCGATATGGCAGAAGAACTCTCAAAACGAGCATCGCCATATTTTGTTGAAGTATATCGCGGTACTGAAAATGTTCAAAAAATCGAAAAGTACGGGATCAAAGACAAGGGAAAAACAATTGAGCATCAATACTTGTTTTTGATGAAAAAGTGACCACAAAAACGGGACTGGAATATTTCCAGTCCCGTTTTATAATTATCGGATCGTTACAGATGTAGGATAGTGCCCTGTTTTTTCACGATATTTTTCTGCAAGGTCAACTTTCCCAGAAATGATGCGTTTTAACGAATCATTGATTTTGTCAGCGGTCCTTACGCCATCTCTTACTTTTTGGTACTCCGGCTGCATTAAAAATTCATCATAGAACCACACAACATTTTCAACGAGCAAACCAAGAACTTTCGGATTGACCTCTTTTTTCTGAAGCTGCTCTAAGGACAATCCAGTAATTTCGCTCAGTCTGACAAGTTCTTCTTCACTATAATAGTCTACCGGGAAGTGGTCGCTCTTTTGGGAATTATGGCTGCTGCACAAGCAGGTCGCCGTTTCATCCAAACGATAAAGGTACGCCAGCGGCATAGTATGGTCCAATGCCATCTCCTCTAATGCGATCGGATTTGAATCCGGGCCGCACTTGAAGCAGCGCCTGTCAAATTTTTCCCAAATATAGCGTGAAAACTCCTTTTTGGTACGACGTTCAAATTCAAAGTGAATGAGATTTTTCTCCAGAAGTGTGTTGATCAATACTTCAATTGCCCTTCGTCTCAATCCATCTTCTTTAAATTGCTGCGCGTTGCGCTGTGGGTTCAAAGGCGTATTCACAAAGAATTTTTTGCAAGCTTTGCATTCAAGCTGATGCCCATAATAAGACACAACTTTTCCATCTTCAATTTTCAGGCCTTCGAGATCCGCCGCCTTTAAATCCGCATAGTTTTGTATTGTATACGCTCTAAAAGTCGAGTGCACACAGGGGGCACGTTTTTTGCAATGCAGCGAAAAGCTCAACGTCTTCAGTTCATTATCCATATTGATCGGCAAGTATCGCCCACAACGGTTGCAGCTTTTTTCAACAACGCGTCTTCCCTCGATAAATTCTTGCCTAGAGATAAGATAACGGCCAATTGGCAGATCAGAACGCAGATAATATAGATAGGGCACATGCATATTTGTTTTCTGGTAAAAACTCACTGCACAAGATGTATCCTGGAATTCCTCTTTCGATACCACGTCTAAATCAAAAGCGGTAAAATCAAAAATGCTGCCTTGTTTACTTGATATTGTCATTCTGACAGCAATGCCCTGAAACTGCGAAGCCTTGTTGATCAGTTGCTCTGCATGAATGCCAATGCTGGCCCAACTATCAGGTTCCAGTATCCACTTCTCCTTACCACTAAAAGTATACCGGACCCCCTCATAGTTATAGCTTATTTCCAGCGAAATCACTGCTTTTTCAGAAGAACAAACATATCCTCCAAAAGCAATCATTGAAATTTCTTTTTCAAAAAGTTCAACAACATCAAGCGCTGGGCGAGAAAATATAAATGTTGTGGTATCGCCTTTGGCAACATAGCGTTCTGCGTGGAGGATGCGGCATTCTCCACCGGTTGTTTCATTGCAGGCATGATACCCGCTTTTACGTGTTGTCTCCCGACGATGATAGGTTCGAAAGTCCTTTTGAGCCATCTGCATACTCTCCTTCCAAATCGTCAAACAGTTTGCTCAGAGGCGCCTCTAGTCCCTCTGCAATTTTTTGAATATTTCTGATCGAGATATTTCTTTTGCCAGCTTCTACCGATGCAAGATAGGTTCTATCCATGCCAATCAACAATGCAAACTTCTCTTGACTTAAGCCCTTTTCGGTCCGTAACTGCCGGACCTTCTTCCCGAATGCTTTTTGAACGTCCAAAAGTATCTCCTCTCCATGAAGATCATACGATCATTATTGTAATGAGTATATAGCGGCCGATGCAAATAAGGCAACGGATTATGAGCAACATTTTCTATCTGTTCCCACCTGTCCCAGCTCCCAAAAAAGAGAAGCAGCAAATAACTTTTGATATACAAAAAGGGCGGCGCACCGTTTGGTGCGCCGCCCTTTTCCTTTACCAGTGAATCGAACTGGCTCAGGCCCCATCGGGATGAAGCGATGGGCGTGATGAAGGAGAAAATAAATATGGGTATGAGGTCAGCTTTGGAAACGCGGGACTGGTTCAGAACAAAAGCCGCCCTGCTGCGCCGACGACCAGCAGCAAAGCCGGATACGCCAGAGAATCGACGATGCGGTTTTCCGGGCCTTTTTCACCGTTGTAAAAGTGAATGGCCAGAAAGCCCATCGGCGCAGCCATGAAGAACAGCGAGAAGGTGCAGCACAGGATGGACACTGCCGAGCCCACAAGGCTCTGGAAGGAGCCTTTGCCCCGGAACGCCCACAGCGCGGCGAAAAGGACCACCGTGCTGTTTCCATACCGGATGGACAGCATGGAACACCAGATGACTGCTGCAGCCGTTACCAGGACCCGGAGCAGCAGATGCGGTGCATTCTTCTCCGGGAATTTCTGGTACAGGTAGACCATCACCAGACAGACCACCAGCCCGAACACCGGGTTGCGGGAGGTCGTGTCCAGCAGTTTCCCACTGGTCGCCAGGTTATACGGCAGTTCGCTCAGAACCGCCAGGCCTGCAACACGCAGCGCATAATTCCGCAGGCTGGACGTGTGCTCTACCCCTTCCACCAGCAAAAAGGCGAAGATGGGCACAGCACAGGTCTCCATGGCCTGCAGGAGCAGCGCCAGCGTTGCATACAGCATCGCTGCGCGGGAGGTCTGCATCTGCTCCAGCAGCTGCCCGAAACTGACAGCGCCCAGGTTCAGCAGACCGTTCTGCAGGATGCTTTTGCCCAGCATCCCGGCCAGAAGAAAGAACATCCCCCATGTCCGCAGCCCATTGCTGCTGATGCCGGAAGATCGCTTCCTGACAGTTTCCATAGGGGTGTTCTCCTTTCCGGGTGCATCGGACGGGGCAGCCCGGGCATCAGCCCTTGACTGCGCCGCTCATTGCCTCCTGATAGAATTTCTGGGTGAACATGAACAGGATCGCAATGGGGATGGACACCAGCACCGCGCCTGCGCAGAAGCGGACGAACCAGGCATCGACGTATTCCTTTTCCAGCATGCTCCACAGGCCGATGGAGACCGTGAAGTACTGCGAATTGGTACGGCAGATGACCTTTGCGAACACGAAGTCCACCCAGGGTGCCATGAACGAGGTGATGATCTGATACACGATCATGGGCTTGCTCAGCGGCAGCGTGATCTTGGTGAAGATCTGCCAGCGGGTGCAGCCGTCCAGGGTGGCGGCCTCATCCAGCGCCTTCGGGATGGTATCCATAAAGCCCTTCATCACGAAGAAGCCGGTACCGGAACCCGACGAGAAGCAGATGATCAGTGCCAGCGGGATGCGGTTGCCCTCGGTCATACCCAGCGCCTTCAGGATGAAGTAGACGGCGATCATGGTCATGAAGCCCGGGAACAGGTTCAGGATCATCGCCATGTTCATGTAAGGCTTGCGCATCTTCCACTTCAGGCGGCTGGTGCAGTACGCCACACTCAGCACGAAGAAGGTGGAGATGACGCAGGTGCAGCAGGCGATGAAGAAGGTGTTCATGAACATCCGGGGGAAGTTCATGACGTCAAACTGCGTGAACAGCGCCTTGTAGTTGTTCACGGTGTAGGCCTTGGGCAGGAAGGTCGAGATGAACTGGCCCTTGCCGTCACGGAAGGACTGCATCACCAGCCAGAAGAACGGGATCAGCCAGATGACGCTCAGCACGATCAGGAAGATATACGTAATAATATCGCCCATCACGCGCTTGGCGTGCATTCCGCCGTCTTTGATTTTGTTCGACATTACTTGAATCCCTCCTCATCCTTGTACGAGCCGCTGGAACGATAGGTGACCAGAGACACAATGGACAGCACCACAAAGGTGAAGATGCCAATGACGGCTGCCAGATTGTACTTCTGCTGATCGACCGACAGCTTGTACAGCCAGGTGACAAGCAGATCGGTCCCGCCTGCAGAGTTGCCGACATACATCGGCTCGCCGCGGGTCAGCAGGTAGATGACGTTGAAGTTGTTGATGTTGCCCGTGAACTGGGTGATGAGGTAGGGCGTCATGACGAACAGCATGTAGGGCAGCGTGATGTTGGTGAACTGCTGGAAGGCGTTTGCACCGTCGATGCGGGCAGACTCATACTGGTCGGCGGGGATGTTCTGCAGAATGCCCGTGACCTGCATGATGGTATACGGGATGCCGACCCACAGGTTGACGACGATGACCAGCACGCGGGCCCAGGTCACATTCTCCAGGAAGGGCAGGCGCTGGCTGATCCAGCCCGCATTGAGCAGCATCTTGTTCACGATGCCTTCGGGCTGCACCATCGAACGGACGACCATCAGGGAAACGAACTGCGGCACAGCAATCGTCATGGACAGGCAGCCGCGCCAGAAGCTCTTGAACTTGATGGCCGGGCGGTTGATGATGAGCGCCACGATCGTGCCAAGGAAGAAGTTCAGGAAGGTTGCAAAGAACGCCCAGATCAGCGTCCAGAGCAGCACGCTGCCGAACTGCTTGCCGATGACCGACGAGGAGTCAAAGATGGTCATGAAGTTCTTCAGGCCCACCCAGTCGAACAGGACCAGGTGATCGCCCTCTTTGGAGTAGTTGGTGAACGCCATGCTCATCATGTAGAGCAGCGGCAGGATGGTGAAAATCACAAGGCAGGCCATCGGCGGGGTCATCAGCAGCATGTGGACGTTTTCGTCCAGCAGACTGCGCAGCTGCTCTTTGAAGTTGGGCACATGTTCGCCCATCTTCTTCAGAGCGGCGGCGCGGTAGCCGCTGCGGACAGAGGACTGCCAGACCAGGACCAGCAGCACCACGACGCACAGCGAAGCGATGCCGTACAGCAGGATCAGCTGGGACTGGTCGCCTGCAACGTACTCGTAGACGAAGGTCTTTTCGTTGAACACCTTCTGCTGCTCGCGCCAGCCAAGGCTGGGCAGCATCGAGATCCAATACAGGCCACCATTGGGGACTGCCAGAAAAACGATCACGCCAATCTCAACCGCCAGATAGATCAGACCCATGATCAGCTGGCCGTTCAGGATATTGGCCAGGCCCATGATGAGGCAGGAAGCCCACACCACCGGCCCACCGTTTTTCAGCGCAATGGACAAAGAATCCGGGATCTTCGGTTTGCGCTGGGGTTCGGTGTTCGTCAATGTTTTTGGCACATGATCATCTCCTTCAGCCAAATTCATGGGTTACACGCTGGCGTTGTTCAGAGCATTGTTGTAAGCCTCGGTCTTCTCAGCTGCGTTGTCCAGAGTGACCTCGCCGCTGACGATAGCCTTGCCCATGTTCTCGGAAGGAGTCCAGTAGCTGCCCATCTCCGGCAGAGTAGCCTGCAGCACGGAGGTGTTGGCGATGGTGTTGGCCTGTGCCATTGCAACGATATCGGCAGAAACGGTTGCGTCGCTGCTCAGAGCGTTGGAGGTGGGCACGATGCCGCGCATCTCATAGTGAGCCTTCTGAGCCTCAGCAGAACCCAGGTAGACGGCCAGAGCAACAGCAGCCTGCATGTTCTGGCAGTTGGGGTTGACACCGATGGCCTTGGAGCCTGCGAAGGAACGCATCTGCTTTGCTTCGCCGTCGATGGTGATGGTGGGCAGCTGGGTCGCACCGAAGTTGTCGCCCAGAGCTTCCTTGACAGCCTCGGCATTCCAGGTGCCGGAGAAGATGGCGTTGACGGTGCCCTCACGCAGGCCGGACAGGCCGGAACCGTCGGCGTCCACAGAGAAGTTTGCGTTGTTGTACAGGTTCACCAGATACTTGGTAACTGCAACGGCCTTGTCGCCGCCGAAGTCGAAGCCGGCGTCGGCATCCATGCCGCTCTCACCGAAGATGGTGCAGCCGTTTGCGTAGTAGAAAGCTGCGATGTACCAGGAGTCGGTCAGGGGGAATGCGACCTTGCCCTTCTCCAGCATGGTGTCCAGAGACTTCACGTCGTCCTCGCTGAAGACGGAGGTGTCATAGTACATGAACCAGGTGTTGCCGGTGAAAGGCACGCCGTACACGCCGCCGTCGGTGCTGGTGACAGACTCGATCATGGTATCGGGGTTGTCGTTCAGGACCTCATCCAGGTAGCTGCCGCCCAGCTGTGCAATGGCGTTTGCCTGCACCAGGGTGCCCAGCTGGTCGTTTGCGAACATGTAGACGTCGGCAGCTGTGGAGACGTCCTGGGTGACGTTCTTGCTTGCGTCGCCCTCGGGGCAGACCTCATAGGTGAAGGTGATGTTCCACTCGGGGTGTGCATCGTTGAACTGCTCGCACATGGTGGGCAGCCAGCTGCTGGAATCCACCTGATCTTCCTGGGGGCCCCAGACCTTCAGGGCAACGTCCTGCACCTCAACGGAAGCAGCCTCGGAGCTGCCGGCTGCTGCAGAAGAAGCAGTGCTGGAGCTGCTGCCGCCGCAGGCGGTCAGAGCAGTTGCTGCGGCCAGAGTGCCGCAAACGGCCAGGAACGAACGACGCGAGATCTTTTTCATAATTTTTCTCCTCCATAAAATAAATGTTATTCAATACAGCGGTTGCTGTTCGAAACAAAGTTTATCCGTTCAGGATATCCCAGTTGACGCGGCCGGTGCGCTTCGTCAGCGCCATCAGCTCGTCGGCAAGGGCGTCGGTCACCTGACCGGGCGCAAGGCGCCAGCGCCAGTTGAAGCCCACGGTGCCCGGCTGGTTCATGCGGGCCTCGTTGCCCAGGCCCAGGTAGTCCTGAATGGGGATGATGCACTCCTTTTTGATCAGCATCCATGCCTCATAGGGGCGAATGGTCTGGACAGACGGTTCTTTGTAGTTGGAGACAAGGCACTCCGCGCCGCGGTATTCCGCCGGGAAGTCGAAGGAAGCTTCGCGCCCGGAGAAGTTGCAGACCACCAGCAGGTGCTCCGTTTCGGTGTCGCGGGTGTAGGCGAACAGCTGCTCGTCCTCGGGGCACAGCAGCGTGAACCGCCCATCCCGGAAGACCGGCAGCTCCTTGCGCAGGGCAATGAGCTTTTTGTAATAGTAGAAGATGGAATCCGGGTCGGCCAGGGCAGCCTCGGCATTGATGACGGTGTGGTTCTCGTTCACGGGCAGCCAGGGCGTGCCGGTGGTGAAACCTGCGTTCTCCCCTGCCGTCCACTGCATGGGGGTGCGGGCGTTGTCGCGGCCGCGGGCCCAGATGGACTGCATGACGCTCTCGGGCGAGTCGCCGCGCTCTGTCCGCTCTTTGTACATGTTGTGGATCTCCAGATCCTGATACTGTTCCAGCGGCAGGCGGATGTTCGTCATGCCGAGCTCCTCGCCCTGGTAGATGTAGGGCGTGCCCTGCAGGCCGTAAAGCATGGTGGCCAGCATTTTGGCCGACTCCACGCGGTACTCTTTGTCGTTGCCCCAGCGGGAAACGATGCGGGGCAGATCGTGGTTGTTGAAGAACAGGCTGTTCCAGCCGCAGCCGTACAGCTCCTGCTGCCAGCGGCGCAGGCATTCCTTCAGGCGGGGCAGCTCCAGCGGGATCATATCCCACTTGTCTTTGCCCGGCTCCTGGTCGAGGCCGATGTGCTCGAACTGGAACACCATGCTCAGCTCGCTGCCGTCCGGCGCGCTGTAGCGCTTGGCGCGTTCGGTGTCTGCACCCCACGCTTCGCCCACCGTCACCAGACCTTCGTCGGTGAGAACGTTCTCGGAAATGCCGCGCAGATATTCATGCAGCCGCGGGCCGTTGATGGTGATATCCTTGTCCGGCTCTTTCGCGATCTGGTCAATGACGTCCAGGCGGAAGCCTGCCACGCCTTTCTTGACCCAGAACTTCATCACATCGTAAAGTTCTTGCCGCAGTTTCGGGTTTTCCCAGTTCATATCCGGCTGTTCCGGCGCGAACTGGTGGAAGTACCACTGGCCGATCTCCGGCACATAGGTCCATGCCGAACCGCCGAAGACGCTGCGCATCCCGCTGGGCGGGCAGTCCGGCGTGCCGTCCCGCCAGAGGAAGTAATCGTGATAGGGGTTGTCGCGGGAGCTTTTTGCCGCCCGGAACCAGCGGTGCTGGTCCGAACAGTGGTTCAGGGTCAGGTCGATGAGGATGCCGATGCCCCGCTTTTTGCTCTCGGCAATGAGCTCGTCCATGTCCGCCATGGTGCCGAAGCTCGGCTCGATGGCGCAGAAATCCGAGATATCGTAGCCATTGTCCACCTGCGGCGATGCGCAGATGGGGCACAGCCAGATGGCATCCACACCCAGCGTTTCGAGGTAATCCAGATGCGAGAGGATGCCCCGCAGATCGCCGGTGCCGCTGCCGGTCGTATCCTGAAAGCTCTTGGGATACAGTTCATAGAACACGGCCGATTTCCACCAGCCGCAGCGGCTCTTATCAAGTACCGCTCGTTCCATGTTTTCCTCCTGCACCTTCGATCCTTTCCAGCGTCGCATAGACCCGCAGCATCTCGCCGACGCTCCATGCCTGCGCAAAGCAGCCTTTGCTTTCCGCCGGGAAGTCGCCGCTGTAGATCTCGGGCAGCTGGCCGATGCAGCCTTCCCGCAGCATGGGAAGCACCGCGTCCAGCTCTCGGCGGACCTGTGCAGCCGCTTCCGGGGTGTTGTTGTGTACCTTTAAATAAGCCCGATAATAGGCACCCAGCGGGAACACCCAAACCGTTCCCTGGTGATACGCCAGGTCCCGCGCAAGCTGTTCGCCGCCGTAGCTGCCGTGGTACTGCGGGTCTTCCGGCGAGAGCGTCCGCAGCCCGCAGGGCGTGTAGAGCTGCCGGTAGACCGTCTCCACCACGTTCTTTTCCTGTTCGGGAGACAGCGCGGAGAAGGACATCGACACCGCCCAGATCTGGTTGCAGCGGATCTGCTCGTCGGCGTCCGTGCCCGAGAGCACGTCCTTCAGGTATCCCTTCTCCGGCATGTAGAATTTTTCTGCGAAAGAGCGCTTCACCTTTTCGGCCAGCTGCTCGTAGTCGGCTTCTTTTCCCAGCTGCTTGGCAAACGCCGCCATGATCGCAAGGGCGTTGTACCAGTAAGCGTTGACCTCCACCGGTTTGCCGTGGCGGGGCGTCGGCAGGATGCCGTTCACACACACATCCATCCAGGTCACCTGGTCCAGTCCCTCACCGGCGGTGATGAGCCCATCCGCATCCATCCGGATGCCGTGGTGGGTCCCCTTCCGGTAAGCCGCGATGATGCGTTCCATCACCGGGTAGGCTTCGTGCAGGAATGCGCGGTCGCCGCTGCGCTGAATGTACAGCCACACTCCTTCCATGAGAAGGAGCGCCGCGTCCACGGTGTTGTACATCGGCTTCTGTGCGCCCTCCGGGAAAAGGTTCGGCACAAGGCCGTCTTTCTCGTAGGCCAGGAAGGTGCGCAGGATGCTCTTTGCATCCTCATAGCGGCCGGTCTCCAGGCAGCAGCCGGGCAAGGCGATCATCGTGTCGCGGCCCCAGTCGCTGAACAGCGGGTAGCCCGCCAGAATGGTCTTGCCGTTGGTGGAGGCCCGCCGTGCGATAAAGGCATCGGCCGCCGCAGCCAGCTGCGAAGCGGCCGGAAAGAAGGTAAGCCACGGGGTCATTGAAGCAATTCACAGTTTGCTGAAAAACGCATTTAACAGGGCGATTCGCTGGGGGTATATCTCGACGAATCCG
>JABLTS010096990.1_pt1 | contig 12352 bp, 10 predicted proteins | sample 7160081 | NCBI WGS metagenome assembly JABLTS01 (sample SAMN14651231, study PRJNA627086) | human gut metagenome | isolation source: feces | host: Homo sapiens
GCAATTGGCAGGGTTCTTTGACTATTTTGATTCTAACCGGATTCAGATCATCGGGCAGGTGGAATATACTTATATGGAGCAAAAAGGTGTAGAATACAGTGTCCAAATGTTAGAAGAGATTATGTGTGGCAGTGAGAAGTCGACCAAACCACCATGTATCGTTTTTTGCCGTAACCTTCCGGTGGATGACCGTCTGATCGAATTGGCAACGAAATATCAAGTGCCGATCTTACGTACCAAGCGTGCCACGAATGAATTTATGGCGGATCTGATCCAGTGCCTTAACTATAATATGGCACCGCGCTGTACGGTTCACGGCGTGCTGGTAGATATTTACGGAGAAGGCATTTTGATCATGGGAGAAAGCGGTATCGGTAAATCGGAAGTCGCATTGGAGTTGATTCATAGAGGACACCGTCTTGTTTCGGATGATGTGGTAGAGATCAAACGAATCAATGAGAGCACATTGCTCGGCAGCGCACCGGACATTACGAGACATTTTATCGAATTGCGTGGTATCGGTATTATTGACGCAAAATCACTGTTTGGTGTAGAGAGTGTTAAGGATGATCAGAATATTGATCTGGTTATTAAGCTTGAGGAATTTAATAAAGAACAGGATTATGATCGTCTTGGCCTGGAGGAGCAGTATACGGAATTTCTCGGCAACAAGGTTGTGTGCCACTCTATTCCGATCCGCCCCGGTCGTAATATTGCGATCATCTGTGAGTCGGCAGCAGTTAACCACAGACAGAAAAAGATGGGTTATAACGCAGCTTGGGAGCTGTATAACCGAGTAACGAACAATCTAGCAGAAAAAAATAAATAAAGCGCAGATCTAATGCGTAGATAGGAGGACTGTCATGATTTTTGTAAAAGCAGATGAATTAAAAAAAGGGATGCGTTTGGCAAAACCAATATACAACAAAAATGGAGTTATGTTGTACGAAAGAGATTCCAGACTGACAGAGCAGGGAATCATTAGTATTCAGAACTTTGGACTGATCGGTATTTATGTATTAGAGCCGGCGGAGCCGGTACCACCTATGTCAGCAGAAGATATTGAGTTTGAACGCTATCAGACGATGGCAGTATTTGCGATCAAAGAGATCTTGGATGCAGTCAGCAAACAGAAACCGTCTGCAAAGTTGAATACGTTTGTGACGCAGCTTGTTCAGAAGTATGGTTCTTTGGACCACAAGATAAATTTCATCCAAAATCTTCGCAGCGTGGAAGATTATGTGTATAAACATTCACTGAACACAGCGCTGCTCTGTGCGATGATGGCAAAGCGGATGAATTTGTCCGAGAAAAACCAGACAGATCTGGTGACAGCAGCAGTACTGCATGATATAGGTACCTTATTGATCCCGATCGGATTGCGACGCAAATCGCAGTTGGAATTGACAGAAGAAGATCTCAAAAAGATCAATACGTATTATGTGGCGGCTTATCAGATGTTTAGCAGAGATTATTCGCTTGATGCCGGTGTCAAGATGATATTGTCAGTAGCATTGCGAAGAATCTTTCATGTCGGCGGCAAGGATGATGAAATGGAAAAGAAGAAGATCCCGGAGGTTGAAATATTGCGTACAGCGTATATTTATGACCAGTTGACGGCAATGAACATACAAGAGGAGCCAACATCAGATGTGCAGGCGATTCGCTTTCTATTAGATGCCGGAAATGGATACGATCGTGTTGCGGTACAGGCGCTGATTCACAGTATTAATATTTTGGAACCGGGTGTATGTGTAGAGCTGACTAACGGTGATAAGGGATTAGTCATTATTCCTGGCATGTACAATGTGCTGCAGCCTTATGTACTTTCATTCAGGGATAATCAGGTTTATAATCTGAGTACACCGCATGTCGCTGCACAATTGCAGATCAAAGACATTATGCGCACGATGGATAATCGTCATGTAATGGGAATGGATATGTTAAAGCAGTACAGTGGAGAGGCGGTACATATTGGGGAGTACCGTGATAATAAGACGTACTAGCAATAGCCGACACAACAAACAAATAGCAATATAAGAGCCGGGGGCAGCGAGAAAAAGGCAGTATCGCTGAACCCGGCTTAGGAGATTGTGCGATTGTAATAACAGACAGCATAGAAACGAGGTTAACAATGTATATTATAGTAGGATTAGGAAATCCGGAGCGTAAATATGCCGGAACACGACACAATATTGGATTTTCGGCGATTACGGCGATCAGCGATGCCTATGGCATTTCGATGGACATCAAGAAACACAAGGCGGTATGCGGTAAGGGAATGATCGCAGGGAATAAAGTGCTGTTGGCGATGCCGCAGACATATATGAATCTTAGCGGTGAGAGTGTACGCGAACTGGTGGATTTTTATAAGATCGATCCCGAGGAGGAATTGATCATCATTTATGATGATATCGCATTGGCTCCGGGAAAGATTCGGGTACGTGCCAAAGGAAGTGCCGGTGGACATAATGGAATCAAGAATATCATTGCGCATTTGGGGACGCAGCAGTTTTCGCGGATCCGGATCGGCGTGGGAGAGAAACCGGCAGGCTGGGATCTGGCGGACTATGTGTTGGGGAGATTCCCGGCAGAGGAAGAGCCGACGATCCGTACTGCGCTAGAGCAGACGGTAAAGGCATGTGAGACTATTTTGACAGACAGCGTTGAAGCGGCGATGAATCAATTTAACGGAAAGTAAGAGGTTGGGGCAGTGATGGAAACATTATTGGCGCCTTTGGCGGAGATTACGGCGTACCGCAATGCCGAAGAGGCAATACAAAAGCAGCAATTCCCATTGCAGATATCGGGATGCATCGAATCACAAAAGTGCCAATGGATCTATGGGCTTACCGGTGAGTCTCCGAAATGGAAAGTGATCATTGCGGCGAATGAGTTGAGGGCACGGGAAATCGCAGAAGATTATCGCATGTTTGACCGGGAAGTTATGTATTATCCGGCGAAAGATGTGATTTTTTTTAGTGCTGATGTACATGGTAATGCACTTAGCACACAGAGACTTAAAGTCAGAGAGGCATTACTGGATCGCAAGGGGGGAACCATTGTCACCTCGATCGATGCCGGCATGGAGTTCGTACTATCGCAAAAGATCTATGAGCAGGCGAAGCAGCAGGTAGCGGAAGGGGAGACATATGATCTTGAGACTCTTTGCAAAAATCTAGTCAATATGGGTTATGTGAGACAGGCACAGGTTGAGATGCCTGGAGATTTTTCTGTGCGCGGAGGAATTTTGGATGTATTTCCGGTAACGGAGGACTGCCCATATCGTATTGAGTTTTGGGATGATGAGATTGACACGATCCGTTCGTTTGACGTGGAGAGTCAGCGCTCAATTGAACGCATTGCAGAGTTTACCATCTTTCCGGCATCAGAATTAATTTTGACTACTGAGCAAATTGCCGATGGTTTTACAAAAATGGCGAAAGACGCAGCCAAGATCAGCACAAAATTAAAAAAGGCGAAGAAATTTGAAGAAGTGAATCGGTTAAATGACCATTTACAGGAAATACAAAATGATTACGAACAATATCAGAGCCGTATTGGGTTGGAAGCCTACCTGCCCTATTTTCCGGTGGAAACATTGTCCTTTTTTGATATTATGCCAGAGGGGGAGACAATCTTTTTCTTAGATGAGCCATCCCGCTGTTATGAGAAAGCTCAGGCGGTGGAAACAGAGTTTCGTGACAGTATGGAAAGCAGATTGGAGAAAGGCTATCTTTTGCCAAAGCAGCCGGAGATCTTGCAGGGAATGGATCCTTTATTTGGATTGCTGCAGAACAAGCAGCTTGTTATTTTGTCTTTGCTGGATGGACTGCCAAAGCAGCTTGCGAGCAGGGCGCAGGTGAATGTACAGGTACAGCCGGTGGGGTCCTATAATAAGCATTTTGAACTACTTGTAGACGATATGCTTCGCTGGAGAAAGAATGGATACCGTGTACTGCTCCTTTGTGGATCTCGGACGCGTGCGCAGCGTTTAAGTAAAGACTTGGGAGAATATGAAATTCCAGCATTTTATCATGAGAAGCCGGATATGCCGTTGGAAGCCGGACAGGTTATGGTATCGTATGGATTTATGCGTCATGGATTTGTTTATTCGATGACGAAGTTTGCTGTTGTGACGGAAGGTGATATTTTTGGCACAAAGCAGAAACGGCGTAATGTCAAGAAGAAAAAATACGATGGAAAAGCGATACAGAGCTTTAATGAGTTAAGCGTTGGCGATTATGTGATCCATGAGAATCATGGAGTTGGTATTTACAAAGGTATCGAAAAGATTACAGTCGACCATGTGTCGAAGGACTATATTAAGATTGAGTATGGAGACGGCGGAAATCTATATGTTCCTGCATCGGGACTGGATCTGTTGCAGAAATACGCCGGGCGTGAGGCGAAGCAGCCGAAACTAAACCGCTTGTCATCGCCGGAATGGAAAAAGACCAAGACACGCGTGCGCAAGGCTGTGCAGGAAGTGGCAAAAGAATTGGTTTTGTTATATGCCAAGCGACAAGAACAAAAAGGATATGCTTATAGTCCGGATACTGTGTGGCAGCAGGAATTTGAGGAGGTTTTCCCATTTGAGGAGACCAAAGATCAGTTGACAGCCATTGCCGCCGTTAAAAAGGACATGGAAAGTGACAAGATCATGGATCGGCTGATCTGCGGGGATGTTGGCTATGGTAAAACAGAGATCGCATTGCGTGCGGCATTTAAGGCGGTAAATGATGGAAAGCAGGTAGCGATGCTTGTTCCAACTACGATCTTAGCGCAGCAGCATTACAACACATTGTGCGAACGACTCGGAGACTTTCCGGTCAAAGTTGAGATGTTATCACGTTTTCGTACTCCGGCACAGCAAAAAAAGTCGATAGATCTACTGCGAAAGGGACAGGTTGATATTATTGTCGGCACACACCGTCTGTTGTCTAAGGACGTGGAATTTAAGAATTTGGGGTTATTGATCGTTGATGAGGAACAGCGATTTGGTGTGACACACAAGGAAAAGATCAAGCAGATGAAAGGAAATGTTGATGTCCTTACGCTTAGTGCAACACCGATCCCACGAACGCTGCATATGAGTTTGACCGGCATTCGGGACATGAGCGTGTTAGAGGAGCCACCGGTAGACCGTCTGCCAATACAGACATTTGTGATGGAGCATAATGATGAGATCATTCGTGAGGCGATCAATCGCGAATTGGGAAGAGGCGGACAGGTGTATTATGTGTATAACCGCGTTGCCCGTATTGCAGAGGTGGCGGCAGAAGTAGCCAAAATGGTGCCGGATGCCAATGTTGTTTTTGCGCATGGGCAGATGAGTGAGCGAGAACTTGAAAAGATCATGATGGCATTTATCAGCGGCGAAATAGATGTTTTGGTAGCAACGACGATTATTGAGACCGGATTAGACATTTCGAATGTAAATACGATCATCATTGATCATGCCGATAAGATGGGGCTGTCACAGCTTTATCAGCTTCGCGGTCGTGTCGGAAGATCAAATCGTACAGCATACGCGTTTTTGATGTATCAGCGAGGACGTATGCTCAAAGAGGTAGCGGAGAAGAGACTGGCCGCTATCCGTGAATACACGGAACTGGGTTCCGGGATCAAAGTGGCGATGCGGGATCTGGAGATCCGCGGAGCCGGGAATCTGCTTGGTGAAGCGCAGTCCGGGCATATGGAAGCGGTTGGATATGATCTGTACTGTAAAATGCTCAATGAGGCGGTACTTACACTGAAAGGCGAACAGCCGGAAGAGGAACCGTTTGAGACCAGTTTGGAGCTGCAAGTGGATGCGTTTATTCCGGCAACTTATATTCGTAGTGAATTTCAAAAGCTGGATATGTACAAACGTATCGCCGGGATTGAAAATGCGGAAGAATATGCAGATATGCAGGAAGAAATGATCGATCGATTTGGAGAATTGCCTAATGCGGCTGAGAATTTATTGCGTGTGGCACTGCTTAAAGCGGAAGCACACCGTGCCGGAATCACACAAATTGTGCAAAAAACGAACCAAATTCGATTTTATCTGAAACCAAACGCAAAAATCTCTTCCGTAAACCTTGTAAAAATGGTAGAATCGTATGAGGGCGTTTTTAAGGTGGTGCAGGCGGCCAAAAAGGAAGAACAATCCTATTTTATTTACACGATGAAACCACAACCACAGCCGGCAGGCAAAAGTTATCGCAGCGGATACGGAAGGATCCCTGCTGCGGTGAAGGTACCGTCTGTTTCCAAAACAGTAAGTAAGCAGGAGACAGCAGAAAAATTATTCCAGACAGTGAATCAGTTGATCCGTGAGATCGGAAAAGTCGTGGAGTAACGGAAAGGCATGGTGACTATGATAAAGAAAAGTAAATGGATGGCAGTTGGTTTAAGCATATGCATTGCCGTGGCAGGAGTATGCACGGGCTGTGGCAATTCCAAGATCGGCACAAAAAAGGTAAAGCTTGCGGCAGGAACACCGGATAAGGATTCGATCGTTATGTCGGTGGGCAGTGACGGTGTAGAATATAGCGAGATGATGAACTATGCCTACCTATTAAAAAGACAGTATGAGGGCAATTTTGGAAGTGAGCTATGGAACTATTCGCTGGGCGGCAATAAAACAGTGGGTGCTCAGGCAAAGCAGGAAATCGTCAATATGGTAACACAGCTTAAAGTGATCGCGCAGGCAGCGAATCGTAATGAAATTTCACTTACCAATGATGAGAAAGACGAGGCAATGCAAAAGGCAGAAAAGATCATGGAAAAGGTGTCTGACAGTGATAAAAAGAAATATTATTTATCCGTTCAGGGACTTAGTAAATTGTATGAAGAAAACGTGCTTGCCAATAAAATGTTTTATGTGGCTACTGACAAGGCAAACACCGATGTGTCAGATGAGGAAGCAAGGCAGGCTGCGATCCAGTATATCGAGATCATGACGAAAGGGATCGGAAGTTCCGGACAGAAGATCGATATGGATGAGAAAGCCAAAGCACAGGCTCTTAAGTGGGCAGAACAGCTGCAGCTTCGTGCAGTTAAGACGAAAGACTTTTTGACATTGGCCAAAGATAATACCGATGCAACAACGCAGGAACTGGTGGTTGGCAAAAGTTCCACCAAATTGGAGAAAGCGGCATTGGATGCGGCGTTAGCCCTCAAAAAGGGTGAAGTCAGCAGTGTTGTAGAGGGAACGCAGGGATATTATATTATATATTGCGTCAATGACATGGAAGAGGATGCGACACAGGCTCGCAAGGAAGTTATCATTGCAAAACGACAGAATCGCCTGTTCCAAAAGAAATATAACATCTGGCTCAATAAGTGCGATGTTAATATCAGTGAAGATTTTTGGGATTATTTCCAGTTGTAAGGGGAGGGAGAAAGTTTGAAAGCAGAGCATGTCAATCCATTTATCATATCTGTGTGCAAAGTGATGAAAGATATGTGTATGTTGGATTTAAAAATAGGGAAACCATCTCTTAGACAACAGAGTTTCCCGGAAGAAAATTCTTTGATCCGTCTCGGGCTGGTAGGTCAGCTTTCGGGAGAAGTATTGCTTAATTTTGAACCACAGACAGCACTTGGGGTCGTATCTAAAATGATGATGATGCCGGTCAATGCCATTGATGCGATCGGACAGAGTGCAATTTCGGAATTAGGAAATATGGTGGCGGGCAATGCGGCGACGGTATTTGCAAATAATAATATTATGATTGATATTACACCACCGGATTATTTTATTGGTGCAAGTTATGATGGTGCGGCAACGGAAATGTTTACGATTCCTTTTTCAACAGAAATTGGAGATATGACGATCGATGTGCGCATTGAACAGGAAGGATAAAAGATGGCAGGATATAAGAGATACCGCAAGGATTCCCCGGTTTCCTATGCATTAGGTATAACGCTGACATTTGAACTGTTGCGCTTTCAGCCGGACAAGGTGACGAGAGTATATATTCACTCCGGCATGAAAGAGGGGGAAACATTAGACAAGCTGCGTAGTTTGTGCAGGGATGCCGGTATAGAAATGGTTCAGACAGACAAAATATTTCACGTATTGTCTCAAAAAGAAAATTGTTACGTGATCGGAGAATTTACGAAATATGAAGGGCAGCTGGAGAAAACAGCATCCCACATAGTTTTGGTAAATCCTTCTAATGCCGGCAATATGGGAACGATCATGCGGAGCGCCTTAGGATTTGGTTTGAATCAGATGGCGATCATACGTCCGGCAGTGGATGCCTTTGACCCCAAAGTGGTAAGAGCGTCCATGGGGGCGATTTTTTCGACAAACTTTGTTTACTTTGAGGATTTTGATGAATATCAGGCACAGTTTGGTGAACGGGAATTATATCCATTTATGTTGGACGCCAAGAAAAGTCTGCATGAGATCAGACCACAGGGGACGTTTTCTTTGCTTTTTGGCAACGAAGCGACCGGACTGCCGGATCGCTTTGCGCAGATCGGGACAAGTGTGATCATTCCGCATTCCAATCGCATCGACAGTCTGAATCTGCCGATCGCGGCGAGTATTGCGATGTATGAGACAACGAAACAGCAATTTGAGAGTTGACAGGTTTGTTATAATGATAGTTAGAGGCAAATGCAAATGACGATAGAAAGGATTGATGAGACAATGGCAAAGATTGATATTATTTCAGGATTTTTAGGAGCAGGTAAAACGACGTTGATCAAAAAGCTGATCGCAGAAGCATTTGAAGGTGAGAAGTTAGTCTTGATCGAGAACGAGTTCGGTGAGATCGGTATCGATGGTGGATTTTTGAAAGAGGCAGGAATCCAGATTACAGAGATGAATTCCGGTTGCATTTGCTGTTCTTTGGTTGGTGACTTTGGAGAGGCACTCAAAGAGGTGCTTACAAAATATAGTCCGGATCGTGTTATTATTGAGCCATCCGGAGTTGGCAAGTTGTCTGATGTGGTCAAAGCAGTAAAAAATATTGGTGATGAAGTACAGATCAACAGTACGGCAACGGTTGTAGATGCATCGAAATGCAAGATGTATATGAAGAATTACGGTGAGTTCTACAACAACCAGATCGAATACGCAGGAACAGTAATCTTGAGCCGTACACAGAATGTGTCAGCCGACAAGCTGGATGCTTGTCTGAAGATGATTCGTGAGAAAAACGAGGAAGCATCTATTATTACAACACCATGGGATGATATTCAGGGTAAAAATATCGTAGAGGCTATGGAAAAGGTTAATTCTTTGGAAAAAGAGCTGTTAGAGGAGCATGAACATCATCACGATGGCGAGTGTGGATGCGGACATCATCATGATCACGATCATCACGACCACGAGCATGATCACGACGGCGAGTGTGGATGCGGACATCATCATGATCACGACCATCATGACCACGAGCATGATCACGACGGTGAGTGTGGATGCGGACATCATCATGCAGATGATGTATTTACAAGCTGGGGCGTTGAGACAGCGCACAAGTTTACGGAGGAAGAGCTTACCGAGATTTTGCACAAGTTAGCTGAGACGAAAGACTATGGTGACGTTTTACGTGCAAAGGGTATTGTAGCGGCAGCAGAAGGAGAGTGGTTCCACTTTGATCTGGTACCGGAAGAGACGGAAATTCGCCGCGGAGCAGCCGACTTTACAGGACGTATTTGTGTTATCGGTGCTGACTTGAAGGAAGATGCGATCAAAGAATTATTTCACGTTGCGTAAAGAGGACTACGATTTACGGCTTCCATTTCAAATGGAAGCTAAACATAGAGTTGATGGAGGTTTTGAATGTTTGGTAAGAAGAAAGAGGAGATGATGGTATACGTCATTATGGGCTTTTTGGAAGCCGGTAAGACGAATCTGATCCGTGACCTTGTCGTGGATGATATGTTTGACGACAAGATCAAAACGATGATCTTGGCATGCGAAGAGGGCGAGTTAGAATATGAACCGGACGTGTTAGAGAAGGCCAACTGCGTTGTGGAATACATCGAAGACGAAGAAGCATTTAATGGAAAGATCATTCAGAAATTTTTGAAAAAACACCGTCCGGACCGCATCATCATTGAATACAACGGTATGTGGCCGACAAAGCACATTCCGGAATTGTATGATGATATGGAAGAAATTTGTTTTGATCGTGAAGTGATCTTTCAGACGATAGATGTAGTCAATGATGAAACATTTGCTTTATATATGAAAAATATGCCATCTATGATGGTAGATCAGTTCCGCGTGGCAGAAATGATCATCATTAACCGCTGTACCGTCGAAAAGACGAATAAAAACTCGATCCGTGGAAGCATAAAAGCGGTCAATCCGCGGGCGCAGATTGTCTATGAATCAGCACAGGATGAGTTTTATGAGATGAAAGATCAGATGCCGTTTGATGTCAATGCAGATGTCATTGAAATTAGTGACGATGATTTTGGACTTTGGTATATTGACATGATCGACCATCCGGAAACATATCAGAATAAGACGTTGAAGGTAACAGGTTTGATCCAGAAGCCAAAGGGGATTCCGGCAGGCTTTGCAGTATTTGGACGTTTTGCGATGACCTGCTGTGCAGACGATGTACAGTATATGGGATTTCTGTGCAAAGCAGATGATTGGTCAGAGTTTAAGGCAAAGCAGTATGTTACCGTGACGGCCCGATTTGAATACAAATTCATGAAGGAATATGGCGAGGAAGGTCCTGTCTTTTATGCAGAGCAGGTGGAAGCGGCAGACAAGCCAAAAGAGGAGCTTGTTTATTTCAATTAAGTGAGGCAGCAGTTTATAGAGGATCTGCATATATGCAAGTTGTAGCTTAACAGCTCGGATGTGTCGAAAGCTCTTAGGCACTGCGCATCCATATCTGATAGATGGAGCGGATCAGCACGACCGCAAATGGGCCGAGAAAGATGCCGCACACACCGTACAATGAAATACCGATGTAAATGGAAGCAAGGGTAAAAAAAGGAAGTGTATTTAAGTTACTTCCAATTAACCTTGCTTCTAATAATTCACGCGTAAATACTGTTAATAAATATGCAGTAAGCAGAACTGCGGCCGCGAAAAAAGAACCATGGAATAATTTTACAAGTCCCCATGGAATCAATATCATCCCACTCCCCAAAATAGGAAATGCATCAAAAATGGAAATAAACAGACCGATCACGATACAATATGGATTGCGGATGAGCAGAAAAGCAATTGTGCAAATAGCCCAATTACAGCCAATAATGATGAGCTGACTTCGCATATAGGCAAATCCGGTATTCCACATGGTATGCCCAAGCTCTGACAAAACCGAAAAATATCGATTTTTGTGGATCATAGTATGCAAATGATCATAGTCTTTGCACAAAACGATGAAACTGACGATAACGATCAGAAAAAATGCGCATACTCGCATTGAGCTTCCCATACATTGCAGCGCTATCCTGCCAATATTTTGATAGAGGTTTGTAAATGATGACGGATCCAGATTGTGAAACTGTTCCTTAGCAAATATTAGGCAACTACCTTTTTGTAGACCTAAATAATAATCCAAATGTTGCAAAATATTATGACAACAGGATTCTATGGATTTTGTATAAATTTGATGATAAATGGACAAATTTGTGAGAAGTAGTTTACATTGCTGAAATAAAAGCCATCCGATCAGCAAAAAAACACCCAAAAAGGCAAGAGAGATCAAGAGTAAGGTGCCATTTGCCGCCAGCCACTTTGGAAGATGACATTTTTTTTGTAAAAATAGGACGATAGGCATTAAGCTCCGCATCAGTGTATATGCGAATAAAAACGGGAAAATAAGGGGTAAAACGTATTTGAAGGACAAAAGAACAGCACCCGATATAAATGTAATAATAAGCAGTTGTCGAAGCAAAGGATGTGCATTCATAACGGATCCTCCTTTCTGTAAACGCAATTTTAGACGGCGGAAGTGCTCTATTTAGTGTGTACAAAAGCAATGATTTCATACAAAAAATAATGTTTACAAAATATTAATAACTATAACATTTCACGTTCATAATTCCACCCTATAATAATAACCATATCAGAGAGTAAATGTCGACTCACTGGTAGCTTAGATTTTTTTTTCATACCTTCTCCTTTAAGGACTGTGTACGCTGCAGTCCTTTTTTTTTGCCTATTATGATTAAAGTGTCAGAAGGTCTGAAATCTTGACACCTTAATCCTATTATAGAATCGGGGAATGCCGATTGTGTGCATTTGGTAGGTGGAGTTTGAGTTAGCGATGCATTTATTTCGATAGTGTCAAGTAAGCTATGAAAAACGAGCCGAAGAAAAATAGGCTCAAATGAACCTTGAAAATTGCAGATATTTATGTTTTTGATAACGGAC
>JABLTS010036659.1_pt1 | contig 12338 bp, 7 predicted proteins | sample 7160081 | NCBI WGS metagenome assembly JABLTS01 (sample SAMN14651231, study PRJNA627086) | human gut metagenome | isolation source: feces | host: Homo sapiens
CTCAGGAAGCACCGTAGAAAATATGACCGTGGCAAGCCGTATGACGATTGCCAACATGGCGATCGAGGCAGGTGCCAAATGTGCACTTTTTACCCCGGATGAGAAGACCGCAGAATACTGCGAGATCGAACTCAATGACTATCAGAAGAGCTTAAAAGGCGATGAGGATGCGAAATATCTGCGCACTATCACTTACCGTGCTGAGGACTTCGTGCCGGTGATGGCATGCCCGTCCCAGGTAGACAAGATCCGGGATACCAGCGTTCTCGAGGGAACCCCGATCGATCAGGTCTTCATCGGTTCCTGTACGAACGGCCGTCTCGAGGATTTGCAGGCCGCAGCCGAGGTTTTAAAAGGCAAAAAAGTAGCCGACTACGTAAAACTGATCGTAACACCGGCAAGCCGCAAGATTTATCTGCAGGCAAGCAAAATGGGCATTCTCGATACACTGGCAGAGGCAGGCGCCATGATTACACATCCAGGCTGCGGTCTGTGCTGCGGAAGAGCGGGCGGAATCCTCTCTGACGGCGAGCGTGTTGTAGCAACGAACAACCGAAACTTTCTTGGAAGAATGGGTACTTCTAAAGTTGAAATTTATCTGGCATCTCCAAAGACAGCGGCAGCATGTGCAGTAGCTGGAAAAATTGTGACGCCGGAAGTGTAAACGAACTTAACAGCAGAAAGGGAAAACAGACGACATGAATGGTTCAATGTTTATCGGAACCTGGTGGGCACTCGTCCCGCCGCTGCTTGCAATTCTGCTTGCATTTGTAACAAAAGAAGTTTACAGTTCCCTGTTCATCGGATCGGCAGTCGGTGTCCTTTTGTACACCGGCTTCCATCCGTGGGATGCGTTCACAAGCTTCTTTGAAATTTTACGGAACAGCATGAACATCAACATTCTGATCTTCGATATCCTGCTTGGCATGGTTGTCGTGCTGATGGCGAAATCCGGCGGCTCGGCGGCGTATGGAAAATGGGCGGGGACGAAGATCAAAACGAAGCGGAGTGCGCTTCTGGCAACGATGGGGCTTGGTGTTCTGATTTTTGTGGATGACTATTTCAACTGTCTGACAGTCGGCTCTGTCATGCGCCCGGTCACGGACAGCCACAAGGTTTCCCGCGCGAAACTCGCATACATCATCGACTCCACCGCAGCGCCGGTCTGCATTATCGCGCCGATCTCAAGCTGGGCGGCAGCCGTCAACTCGTATGTGCCGGCGGATGCGGGAATCAGCGGATTCCAGCTGTTTCTGCGGACAATTCCGTATAACCTGTATGCGATCCTTACAATTGCGATGGTCTTTTACATCTGCTACACCGGCTTTGATTTTGGTCAGATGAAGCTCCACGAGGATAATGCCGCCAAAGGTGATCTTTTCACGACCGGAGGCGAGGAGTTTGAGCAGGTTTCCGAGCAGGAGGTCAATCCGAACGGAAAAGTCATCGACCTCGTGCTCCCGGTTGCCGTACTGATTGTATCAGCGATCGGAGCGATGGTTTACACTGGCTTCCTCGGCGGCGCGGACAATGTGATTTCCGCGTTCGCAGGATGTGATGCAGAGACGAGTCTGATTTTTGCCTCCATCGTGACGATCCTGTTTATGATGGCGCTGTATCTGCCGCGGAAGGTCATCACCTTCAAGAGCTTTATGGACAGCCTGTCCGAGGGCTTCAAGCTGATGGTTCCGGCGGTTACGATTCTCGTCTTTGCGTGGACCTTAAAAGGCGTCGGTGATGCGATGGGCCTGGCCCAGTTTGTCGGAAGCGTCGTGGGAGACCATGCATCCGCAAGTATTTTTATCCCGGTGGTGCTGTTCGCCGTGGCGGTGTTCCTTTCCTTTTCGACGGGAACCTCCTGGGGAACGTTCGCGATTCTTGTGCCGATTGCAACGGGCATGTTCGCAGCCGGAACAAATCTGGAGATGATGATTATCTCGGTATCCGCCGTCCTGGCAGGGGCGGTCTGCGGTGACCACATTTCGCCGATCTCGGATACGACGGTTATGTCAAGTGCGGGTGCGCAGAGCAACCATCTGAACCACGTATCGACGCAGATGCAGTATGCGGCCGTTACGGCGTGTGTCTGCCTGGTGGGATATCTGATTGCAGCCGTGACCAGAACGTGGTGGATCACACTTGGCGTCAGCCTTCTTCTTCTTTTGGCTGTTTTAACCGGAATGCGCAGATTTTGCGCAAAAAAAGCGGAAAACGGCAAAAAATAAAAAAGAAAACAGAAAAACGCGTGAAATGCTTGACGGGAGAGAAAAAGAACCGTATACTAAAAAATAGAACAAACATTCACAGGACAACGGTGTCCTGCAAAGAAGAAGCGGAACGCTTTTGGAGCAGGAATGTGAATTGGAACAGAAGGAATTGGATTTTTCAAAGTCCAGTTCCTTCTGTTTATCTCTGTTAAAATTGCATCGGAGCTGTGAAATGCAGGAGAAGAAAGGAGGCATTCCGGGGCGAAAACGCTTTGGAAAAGGGAAGGACTGTTAGGGTCAGAAAGATCATAGCAGACAATGGCAAAAACAAAAAGAGGGAGAAAATATATGATATTTGGAAAGTACATTAACAAATACTACCTGAAGAATGCGCCCATTCTGATTCTCGGTCTTGCAGCGCTGATTCTCGTAGATTATTTCCAGCTTTTCATACCGGAGCTGTACCGCATGGTCATCAACGGCATGAACGGCGATACTGTTCTGGTCAACGGCCAGGCGGCGGTGTTTGATATGGAATTTCTGCTGGATCAGGTCTGCCGGCCCATGATTATTACCATTATCGTCATGGTAGTCGGCCGTTTCCTGTGGCGAGTCTGCTTTTTCGGCTCCGCGATCCGCGTGGTGACCGATCTTCGTACCTGCATGTTCGCGCACAGCAAGGAGCTGTCCCAGGAGTATTATCAGGTCAACAAAGTCGGAAACCTGATGAGTCTTTACACGAACGATCTCGATACCGTGCAGGAGTGCTTCGGCGACGGTATTCTGATGTTCTGCGATGCGCTGTTTTTAGGCCTGCTTGCCGTGATCAAAATGTGGCGCATGAACCACTTCCTGACCGGCCTTTCCATGATCCCGATGGCATTTCTGATGGCCGCCGGCACAACGCTCGGCAAATACCTGATGAAAAAGTGGGAAGAGCGCCAGGCGGCCTTTTCCGAGCTGTCCGATTTTGCGCAGGAAAACTATTCCGGTCTTGCTGTCATCAAAGCATTCGTCAAAGAGACGAAAGAGCTGATGATGTTCCGTAGACTGAACCGAGAGAACGAGGACATCAACGTAGAATATACCAAAATTTCCACACTGCTGAACATTATGGTAACGCTGTTTGTCGAGTCCGTCATCTGCGTAATCTTAGGCTACGGCGGCTATCTCGTTTACTGCGGAAGCTTCGACGCCGGCCAGCTTGTCGAGTATATCGGCTATTTCTCGGCCGTTGTATGGCCGATCATGGCGGTCTCCATGCTGATCGAGAAGACATCCCGTGGAAAAGCGTCCTTAAACCGTATTACGGAACTGCTTGACGCAAAAGTCGATGTGAAGGACCGCGGCGGTGTGCAGGATCTGCCGTCCATCCATGGAAAAATCGAGTTCCGCAATCTGACCTTCCGCTATCCGGACGGGGAGTACGATGTGCTGAAAAACGTATCGTTTACCATTGAGCCGGGCGAGAGTGTCGGCATCGTCGGAAAGACCGGTTCCGGAAAAACGACCATCGTCGATCTGCTGCTCCGCACCTACAACGTGCCGGACGGAACGCTGTTCATTGATGACCACGATGTCAACACCGTTTCCATCCACTCCGTGCGTGAGGGCTGTGCCTACGTGCCGCAGGACAACTTCCTGTTCTCCGACACGATTTCCGGCAATATTTCCTTCGCCTTTGATGACGAAAACCAGGAGGCCATTGAGGATGCGGCGATGATGTCCGATGTCCATGACAATATCGCAGAGTTCAAAGAGGGCTACCGCACCGTTCTTGGCGAGCGCGGTGTGACGGTTTCCGGCGGACAGAAGCAGCGAATCTCGATTGCGCGTGCGCTGATGAAACACGCACCGATTCTGATTCTCGACGATTCCGTCTCTGCGGTCGATACCAAAACAGAGCGCACGATTCTCGACAATCTCAAAAAACGTGAGGGACTGACGACAATTCTGATCGCACACCGGATTTCAACGGTGGAGCAGATGGACAAGATCGTGTTCGTCGAGGACGGAGAAGTCCATGCAGTCGGAAAACACGAGGATCTGTACCGGACCTGCACGGCGTACCGCAAGATGGTCGATCTGCAGAAACTTGAAGAGGAAGCGGGGGAGGAGTAGAAATGCACAATTATTATCCGATTCTCTGGGTCGGCGCGATCATCGGCGTGATTTCCACCCTGCTGATTGTGGCCGCGTTTGTAGTGAAAGATGGAGAAAAAGAAACCGGCTTTGAGCGGAACATGAAAGACAGTGAAATCATGCAGCGTCTGATGGATTACGCAAAGCCGTTTTACCGCCAGTTTATCGTTGTTGGTTTTCTGATGCTGTTTTCGATCGCGTACGATATCATTTCGCCGCTGATCGTCGGCAAAATTGAGGAGCTCGTCGTTGGAAAATTCGCGCTGAATACCCTGTTTCTGTGGGTAGCGGGCTATGCGGCAATCCTTCTTGTCTCGATGGCGTGCACGTATTTCCAGGCTGTGATTCTGCAGAAGACGGGTCAGAAAATCATTTCCAATATGAGGGAGGATCTGTTCGTCCACATCGAGCGCCTTTCCCACGAGCAGTTAAATGAGATTCCGGTCGGAAAGCTTGTCACGAGAACGACAAACGATACGAACGCGATTTCGCTGATGTTCACCAACCTTCTGGTCAATCTTCTAAAGAACTTCTTCGTGATCATCGGTATTCTGATTGCGATGCTGTTTCTGAACTATGAGCTGACGCTGATGGTGCTCTGCTTCGTGCCGTTTATCGTGCTGTTCTCGATTATTTTCCGCAAATTCTCGCGAAGAGCACACCGGAAGGTAAAAGACTGTACTACGGACATCAACACGTATCTGTCGGAGAATCTTTCCGGTATGAAAATCACACAGATCTTCAACCGCGAGGATGCCAAGATGCGCGAGTTTACCGACAAGAGCAACGCACTCGGCCGCGCACAGCAGGAGCAGATTTTCGTGTTTGGTATTTTCCGTCCGCTCGTCTACATGCTGTATATCAGCTCCGTGCTCTGCCTTTTGTATTTAGGCGGCAAGGGCTATCTGGAGGGAACGTCGTTCCTCGGCCAGACGCTTACCAGCGGTATGATCGTCAGCTTTTACATGTATATTTCAAAATTCTTCAACCCGATCCAGAACCTGGCGGAGCAGTTCAACTGGCTGCAGTCCGCATTTGCATCCGCCGAGAAAGTATTCTCGATTCTGGATCTCGAGCCAAAAATGCAGGATGCGCCGGATGCGATCGAGCTTACCGGCATCAGGGGCGAAATTGAGTTCCGCGACGTATGGTTTTCCTATATCCCGGGCGAGTGGGTGTTAAAAGGCGTTTCGTTCCACGTCAACCCGAAAGAGACAATCGCATTTGTGGGTTCCACCGGTTCCGGAAAATCGACGATTCTTTCCCTGATCTGCCGGAACTACGAGTTCCAGAAGGGTGAGATTCTGATCGACGGCATCGACATCCGAAAGATCAAGATCGATTCCCTGCGGAAAAAATTCGGCCAGATGCTGCAGGATGTCTTCCTGTTCTCGGGAACGATCCGTAGCAACATTATTCTCCGCGAGGAGGGGATTTCCGATGAGGAGATCATGGACGTCTGCCATTACGTGAATGCTGACCAGTTCATCAATAAGCTGGATCACGGCCTCGACGAGCCGGTGCGGGAGAGAGGAAACAACTTCTCCGCCGGACAGCGCCAGCTTCTCTCGTTTGCGCGTACCATCATCCATAAGCCTTCGGTTATGATCCTTGACGAGGCGACGGCGAACATCGATACCGAAACCGAGCTTCTGATCCAGGATTCCATGGAAAAGATGAAGAACATCGGAACGATGCTGATCGTAGCGCACCGTCTTTCGACGATCCAGCATGCGGATGAGATTATCGTACTGTCCCACGGAAAAATCGTGGAGCATGGAACGCATCAGGAGCTTTTAGCAGCGCAGGGAAGATATTACCAGCTCTACACGCTGCAGTATCACCGCGAGCAGAGTGAGAAACAGAGAGGAAGAAAGTAAGAAAATTTTAGAACAATAAAGACAATTTACAAAAAGGGAGAAATTTTGTTTGTGCAAAGTGACAAAATTTCTCCCTTTTTTTACGGTGTATCATATTAAAATGATTTTGTATCAATATAGTCATATGAAAAATATATGAGCATAATACGATATCCGTTTTTCCATCTCAAAAAGCGGGCGGTTATAATAAGGGAAGCAAAACGGCAGGCACCAAAAAGCCGGGCCGTCTGTTGAAAGAAAGGGAAAATGTATGGAAAAGAAAGCAAGCTTTGTAGGACGCCTGCTCTCGGAAAATCAGATGTCGGAAGCATTTATCAACAGTATGTTTCTGGCGCTGTCCGGCGGTTTTCAGGATGCCTACACGTACAATTGCAGAGATGAAGTATTCTCAAATGCCCAGACGGGAAACGTTGTGCTGATGAGCCAGAACTTTCTGGAAGGAAACTTTACGGCAGGCCTTCGGTATCTCTTCCCGATCCTCTTTTTTGCGATGGGTGTATTTCTGGCAGAAAATTTCCAGGAGCATTACCGGTATGCAAAGAGGCTGCACTGGCGGCAGGTACTTCTCGCGGCGGAAATTGTGATCCTTGCGATCGTCGGATTTATTCCGTCCTCTTATAATATGCTCGCGGCGATGCTCGTATCGTTTGCGTGCGCGATTCAGGTACAGACCTTCCGCAAGGTCGGCGGTTATTCGTATGCAAGCACCATGTGCATCGGAAACCTGCGAAGCGGAACCGCAGCGCTGTCCATGTATCTGCGGGATAAGAAAAAAGAACAGCTCCGTCAGGCCGGATACTATTTCGGCGTGATTCTGGCTTTCGCCATCGGCGCCGGAATTGGAGGCGTGTTCTCCATGCTGTATGGAATCCATGTAATCTGGATTTCCTGCGGACTTCTTCTGGTGAGCTTCCTTCTGATGTCACTGGAAAAGTACCGCTGAGAAATAAGAGAGAGTGAAGAAAGAAGGCTGAAAAAATGGAAGTATTTCTGGAGTGCTGTATGACACTATTTTTTTCAGCGGCCATGCTGCTGCTGATCGTCCGCCTGGCAAAGGGTGAGGAGAAAAACATGATGTTTGCGCGTGTGTTCTCCCTGGCGTCCAACGTCGGTTTCTGGATTGGAATCGTCCGCATCGCCGTGCTGAACCGGAGCGGATTTCTGATGTTCTTCTACATCACAGGCGCAATGCTTTCCTACACGGCGATGGTCTTTGCCATGCCGCATAAAAAAGAGCAGATTGCCGGACAGCAGGCATAAACGAAAAAGAAGACCCTGTGTACGGGAAGGATGGAGCAGCGATGTTCCGTCCGCCGGTACGCAGGGTCTTTTTCTGTTTCAAACAAAAGTTCATAAAATCTTATACGCGTTCCAGAAGCTCCCCGATCAGCTCTTTTGCCGCCGCGTTCTGGTGCTGCCGCGGGTTGATGATAAGACAGATTTCACGTTTGGGGGCCTCCTCGATGAGCGGAATCCGACAGACGGTACGGCTCTTTAAGGCATCGCGTGCCAGCTCCTCCGGATAAAATCCGATGCCGAGGTTATACTCGACCATAGGAAGAATCTGATCCGTCGTCGCCGCCTCCATATCGGGGTGGAAGGCGAGGTTGTGATTCAGAAAGTACTCGGCGTACAGCTCCCGCGTGCCGGTGTCTTTGGCAAGCGAGATAAAAGGATATTCTGACAATTCGCCGAGATGATGCGGCTCTGCGGAAAGGGATGCATATTTCGATCCGCCGATCAGAATTTCCTGGAATGGGAAAATCGGGATCTTGTGCAGCGGTTTGCGGATTTCCACCGGGCTTGTGACGACTGCGAAGTCGACCAGACCGTTTTCGAGCGCCTGGATGGCCTGCGGCGTCGAGTGGTTGGAGATGCGCAGGCGGACGTGCGGATAGCGGGTGTGAAAGTGCTCCAGGCGGGAGAGCAGCATCAGACGAAGTGCCGTCTCGCTCGCACCGATTGTGATAAGGCCGCTCTCAAGAGACCGCTCAAGAGCCAGCTCCTCCTCAACCGTGCGGAGCTGTTCGTAGGCAACGGCCACACGCTCATACACCTTTTCGCCCTCCGCTGTCAGTGTGACACCCTGGTGGGAACGGATAAAAAGTTTGCAGCCAAGCTCACTTTCCAGATTGTTCATGCACCGTGTGATGTTGGGCTGGTTGTTTTTCAGAATTTCCGCGGCTTTTGTAAAGCTGTGATATTGTGCTACGAAGTAAAAAATGCGATAATAATCATATGTAATCATAAAAACCTCCGAAGGATGAAGAAGAAAAAATCATCCATGATTGCTTCAATATAAAATACATGCGCCGGGTTGTCAAGGGATTTCTGAGGATGGTCCGGCCGGATTGTGCGGGGGATGGCAGAAGAGAAGTGGAAATTTTTTGAAAAAACACTTGCAAAATACCCGGACAGGGTATATAGTGTAGAAGAAAATAAGATACCCCATTAGGGTATGCGAAAAAGAAAAGCCAGAACTACAGAAAGGAAGACATACGATGGAACAGTACAATGTAACCGGTATGAGCTGCGCCGCCTGCCAGACCCGTGTCGAAAAAGCCGTGTCAAAGGTACCCGGTGTCACATCCTGCGCAGTCAGCCTTCTGACAAATTCCATGGGCGTGGAGGGAACGGCCTCCCCGGCAGAGATTATTGCCGCCGTGGAAAATGCAGGCTACGGTGCGTCGAAAAAAGGCGAGAAGGGAAGCACATCACAGTCGGCTTCCACAGCAGAATACGAAGAGATGCTGAAAGACAAGGAAACACCGGTCATGAAACGCCGTCTGGTGAGCTCCGTTCTTCTTTTGATTCCGCTCATGTATTTCTCCATGGGCCATATGATGTGGGGATGGCCGCTGCCGAAATTCTTTGAAGGAAACCACATCGCAATGGGACTGGTACAGCTCCTGCTTACCATTGCGGTCATGGTCATCAACCAGAAATTCTTTATCAGCGGTTTCAAGAGCCTCTGGCATAAAGCACCGAACATGGACACGCTGGTAGCGCTTGGTTCTACCGCATCGTTTGTATACAGCGTCTACGCCCTGTTTGCCATGACGGGAGCGCAGGTACAGGGGGACATGGATGCAGTCATGAGCTATATGCATGAATTTTACTTCGAGTCCGCAGCCATGATTCTGACCCTGATTACCGTCGGAAAAATGCTGGAGTCGATTTCCAAAGGAAAAACGACCGATGCGTTAAAGAGTCTGATGAAGCTGGCTCCGAAGACCGCCGTTCTCTTAAGAGACGGAAAAGAAGTGGAAGTCGGCATTGATCAGGTGAAAAAGGGCGATCATTTCATCGTCCGCCCGGGTGAAAATATTCCGGTGGACGGCGTTGCCCTGGAGGGAACGAGTGCCGTCAACGAATCCGCGCTGACTGGCGAGAGTATTCCGGTGGATAAAGAGGCCGGCGACCGCGTATCGGCGGCGACCTTAAACCAGTCCGGTTTCCTGACCTGTGAGGCGACGAGAGTCGGAGAAGACACAACACTCTCCCAGATCATTCAGATGGTCAGCGATGCGGCAGCGACAAAAGCGCCGATCGCCAAAGTGGCCGATAAAGTTTCCGGTATTTTTGTGCCGGCCGTTATCTGCATTGCACTTGCTACGATTGTGATCTGGCTGTTTGCAGGAGAGAGCGTCGGCTTTGCTCTTGCAAGAGGTATTTCCGTTCTCGTTATCAGCTGCCCGTGTGCGCTCGGTCTTGCAACACCGGTTGCGATCATGGTCGGAAACGGAATGGGAGCAAAACACGGAACGATGTTCAAAACCGCAGTTTCTCTCGAGAAGACAGGAAAAACACAGATCGTTGCACTCGATAAGACTGGAACCATCACAAGCGGAGAGCCGCAGGTAACCGATCTTGTCCCGGCGGACGGTGTAAGTGAGGAGGAGCTTTTAAAAGGTGCCTTTGCACTGGAGCAGAAAAGTGAGCATCCGCTGGCCCGTGCGATTCTTGCACTTGCAGAGGAAAAAGGCCTGGCCCGCGAAGAAGTCAGTGATTTCTCTGCGCTTCCTGGAAACGGCCTTGTGGCAAAACGGAACGGAAAAGAGCTCTGCGGAGGCAACCGCGCACTGATTACGAAAAAAGCGGTTTTCTCGAAACAGATGGAAGAGCAGGCAGCAAAACTTTCCGAAGAAGGAAAGACACCGCTGTTCTTCAGTGAAGACGGAAAGATGCTCGGTATGATCGCGGTTGCGGATGTCATCAAAGAGGACAGCCCGCGTGCGGTGAAAGAACTGCAGAATATGGGAATCCGTGTCGTGATGCTGACCGGAGACAATGAGCGCACCGCGCGTGCCATCGGCGCACAGGCAGGTGTGGACGAAGTCATCGCAGGCGTTCTGCCGGATGGAAAAGAAGCGGTCATCAGCCGCCTGAAAGAAAAAGGAAAAGTAGCGATGGTAGGAGACGGCATCAACGATGCACCGGCTCTGACCAGTGCGGATATCGGTATTGCCATCGGAGCAGGAACCGATATCGCGATCGATGCGGCAGACGTTGTCCTGATGAAGAGCCGCCTCTCCGATGTACCGGCAGCGATCCGCTTAAGCCGTGCGACCCTCAGGAACATTCACGAGAATTTGTTCTGGGCCTTCATTTACAATATCATCGGTATTCCGCTGGCTGCGGGCGTATGGATCCCGCTGTTCGGCTGGAAGCTGAACCCGATGTTCGGTGCGGCGGCGATGAGCCTTTCGAGCTTCTGCGTTGTGACAAACGCCCTGCGTCTGAATCTGTTTCGGATGCACGACGCGTCAAAAGATAAAAGAATCAAAAACGAAATTCCAAAGGAGGATCTGAACATGACAACAGAACAGGGAATGGTAAAAACCATGACAATCGAGGGCATGATGTGCGGCCACTGCGAGGCAAGAGTGAAGAAAACACTTGAGGCAATCGAGGGTGTTGCATCCGCAGAAGTAAGCCATGAAAAAGGAACAGCCGTTGTAACACTGACAGCCCCGGTATCAGACGATGTGCTGAAAACAGCCGTAGAGGCACAGGATTACACCGTAAAAGGAATCCAGTAAAACAGGAAACATTGAGAAAAGGGAAACGCGCCTGGAATGAAAATTTCCGGGCGCGTTTCCTTTTTTTTACCAGATATAGCAAAAATATTGCAATTTGTTCGGAATTTTCGTGACAAAAGGACAAAAATCCGTTAGGATAGAGAAAAAGAAGAGCAAAAACAAAAGGGTTTTTAGGATCAGGAGGTTTTTACATTATGACAGAGTACAGACTTGCAAAGCCGGAAGAGTGGGAGGACTGCATCGAACTTGCAAACTACGTGTTCAGCACGGCACACCGTCCGCACGACTTTGAGCAGTTAATTCCAAGGGTTTATCAGGCAGGACCGGAAATGGCACGGATCCACCGCGTCGCTGTTGCGGAAAACGGCAGACTCCGGGCCGAGATTGCGGTGCTTCCACAGCAAATGGCAGCAGGGGGTAAGCTGCTCCGCGCAGGATATGTAGGAAGCGTTTCCGTGCATCCAAAGGCAAGGGGCGAAGGCCACATGAAGCGTCTTCTTGGCGACTGGATTACGGATCTGGAAGGAACGTGTGATCTTCTGGCACTGGACGGTCAGAGACAGCGGTATGCCTACTTTGGCTTTACGCCGGGAAGTGAAAAATACACGTTTTACCTGGATGTGGCAAATGTGCGCCATACCTGGAAAAACGGGGAACTCTCCGCTTACACCTTTGCGCCGCTGTTTCCGGAAAACGGCGAAGCGGACGAAGAGGCGGCAGCCTTTGCAAAGAAGCTGAATGAGGAAAAACCGCTTTACGTGGTAAGAGAGGATGTAAAAGCCTGCCTGAAAACGTTCGGCGAGCAGGCAATTGCAATCTGGAAAAACGGTGAGCGGATCGGATATCTGGCACTTTGCGGCGGAAACCAGGTTGTGGAAGCAGAAGTGTTGGAGGAACAGGATTTCGTTCCTGCACTTGCCGCTTATTTAAAAGAAAATGCGCTTGACTCTCTTTTCATTTCCATTCCGGTGTATGAGACCGGAAAAGCAGCAGCGTTATCGGAAGTCTGCGAAAGCTTCACAAAAGAGCGCTGCGGTTCCGCGATGTACCGTATTTTCCAATTTGCA
>JABLTS010104563.1_pt1 | contig 12324 bp, 10 predicted proteins | sample 7160081 | NCBI WGS metagenome assembly JABLTS01 (sample SAMN14651231, study PRJNA627086) | human gut metagenome | isolation source: feces | host: Homo sapiens
GATGCTCTTCAGCGCTGTCTTCCTGCTCAATGAGCCTTACACCACAGATTATCTTCGGAAGAATGGAGATAATCATAAGTCAGATTTTCATCGATGTGCTGAAGAATGTATTCACCGGAGAGCAGTTTTTCAAGCTTTTTGGTGATGGTATTGCCTGCATAATCAATAAAAGAACGGATAATGGCATTATCACTGGTGTTTTTCCAATAACTTGAAGGTTGAGCTTGAGGATTTATCTGCAAATCTCGGAGGTAATTCATCACATCCCATGGACAGTAGACGTCAAAATCTCCGAAACGGTACCCGTCGTACCAGTATTTTACCTGTGAAGCATGTATTTCTGCATGTGCTTTTTTGAGAAGCGTATTGACATCATTTTCAGTAAAACCGAAATATTCATTCAGGCGGGAATGACTGATGGTGTCGGATACAAAATTATTAGTGCCTGTAAAAATGCTTTCCTTTGCAATTTTGAGGCAACCGGTAATCACAGAAAAGCAGAGATTGGGGTTATCTTTGAGTGCGGTGCTCAGAAGCGTTTTAATCAGGCTGAGCATTTCGGTATAATACCCATGGCTGCTGGCTTTTGCAAGTGGAACATCGTATTCGTCCAGTAAAAGAATAACCGGTTTGTGATAATATGTTTTCATCATGCGCATTAACAGAACCAGAGAACGGCTGAGGTGAATTTTGCCGGCAGTGCCTGCTTTCAATTCAAGAAAAATCTGTTTATCATCGCTGTCTATAATCGGACAATCAAGCAAATATGCATGTTCTTTGTATAAATCAGCAATCTGGGCAGCAAGCTGACCGTATGCGTCATCAAAATTCAGCCCATCCACATCTTTGAAAGTCAGAAAGAGTGTGGGATATTGATTCATCCATTTCTGGCAGGACGCAGTATCTTTGGAAATTTCAAGTCCTTCAAATAAAGTGTCACTGTTTTTGTGAATATCGAAGAAAGCAGCCAGCATGCTCATGCCAAGGGTTTTGCCAAAGCGGCGGGGCCTTGTAATGAGGGTGACTTTTGCAGCAGAGTTGTTTAATAATTCGGCAATCAGGCCGGTTTTATCAACGTAGTAATATCCGTTTTGACGGATTTCTGAAAAGTCAGAAATACCAACAGGAATATTGAATGTTTGCATCATGCCAGCTCCTTTCTGAAAAAATAATCGAATTCGATGATGGTTTCAATGTAATTATCATATCACAGCAGCGGAGGTTTTACAATTACAGGCAGAGTTTGTTGTTAGGAATAATATTTACTTTTTGAAGCATACTGATACAAAAGACACATTCTACGTGGAGGCTTATGTATGATTCAGAAAGTTGGCAATAATTCAATGATTTTTGAGAAGCCGCCGGTGATTCTGGCGGCTTCTTCTGTTGTAGGGGAGAAAGAGGGACAGGGACCTCTTGGACAGTATTTTGACCATGTGGAGAAAGATCCGAAGTTTGGTATGGAGACATGGGAGCAGGCAGAGAGTACCATGCAGTTGATGGCGGCAGAGAAAGCGATTAAAAAGGCCGGTTTATCCAAAGAACAACTGGATTTCCTTTTTGCCGGAGATCTATTGGGGCAGCTTATTGCCACGTCATTTGGACTTATTGAGCTGGAGCGGCCGGTTTTTGGTGTGTATGGGGCCTGTTCCACCATTGGAGAATCCCTGCTTCTGGCATCCATGGCCCTGTGCGGCGGTGCGGGAAATTATGCGTTGGCAGTGACATCCAGTCATTTTGCAGGAGCTGAAAAACAGTTCCGCTTTCCTTTACCCTATGGTAATCAGAGGCCGTTATCCGCCACCTGGACCGTTGTAGGCAGCGGTGCAGTGATTGTGGCAGCGGAGGATAAAAAGGGCAGAGCGATGGCGAAAATTACAGGTGGAACTCCCGGGCGCATCATTGATTTTGGTGTCAAGGATTCCATGAATATGGGGGCCTGCATGGCACCGGCGGCCTGTGATACCATTTGTCAGCATTTGAAGGATTTTAACAGGCAGCCCACAGATTATGATGCTATTATCACCGGAGATTTGGGGAAAGTGGGACAGCAGATTCTTCTGAAACTGGTGGCTGAACATGGCTATGATATCAGTGACAGACATCTGGACTGTGGTATGCTGATCTTTGACCCGGAGAGCCAGGATACCCATGCGGGAGGCAGCGGCTGCGGATGCAGTGCAGTAACACTGGCGGCCTATCTGCTGCCGAAAATAAATCGGGGAGAATGGCAGAGAATACTATTTGTACCCACAGGCGCATTGTTGTCAACGGTGAGCTTTAATGAAGGACAGAGTGTACCGGGAATTGCCCACGGGGTTGTGATTGAAAATATTAAAAGAAACTGATTGAGTGGAAAAATGTAAGCGAAATTCTTTTTAATTAAGGGTTGTAAAATTTTGTGTTGAATTTTACAGCTCTTTTTCTAAGCAAAAATATTTATTTGTAAAACATGTCAGAACAGAGTGGACTTTTGATAATATATAAGTGTTCAGAGATAAGCATTGTGTGAGCCCCATATGAAGGATTTGAGCAGATGTTGTTTTTGAATGCATTCGATAAATATATGCATACTATGTACATTTTGAAGGGAGGTCGCCATGGATATTACTGAGGACAATTATGTTGTCGGTCTGCAGGCGAAAAATGAAAAAGCACTTAAATTTTTTATTGAACACGACGGATGGATTGTGAAATCCATTGTACATAAAATGATGGCGAAATATCAGGATAAACAGGAGGAATGTATGAATGATATTTTCCTTGCAGTCTGGAAAAATGTGGACAGATATACCGGAGAAAAGGCGTCTTTTCGCACCTGGCTGACAGCCGTTGCAAGATATCAGGTGCTGAGTCATATACGGGATATCAGGTACCATGACTATGTCAGTTTGGATGATGTGGAGCCTGTTGGGGATTCAGATGTCAAAAGCCGATTGTTTGATGAAGAAGAAATGTTGGAATTCCAAAAGTTGCTGGAGATTCTGTCGGAGGAAGACAGGCAGATATTCACCGCGCTTTTCTGGCACGAAAAAAGCTATGAGGAAGTCGGGCAGGAGATGAATATGCCTGTGGACAGAGTCTACAGCAGAGTATCCCGTGGAAAAAAGAAATTGAAGAAAAATAACAGATGGTTAGGAGGGAGCATATGAAGAATATTTATGATTTGCTGAATCAGGCGGAAGATAATGAGGATATCCTTTCTGAAAATGAACGGATGGAAATGACAGATATTGAAAAACGCAGAATTTATAACAGAATACTGCTGGATTCAGAAGAAGAAAATCGACAGGAACAGGCAAAAAAAGGTCGAAAGGCCAAAAAACTGCTGACAGCGGCGGCCTGCATGGCGGTGATTTGTGCCGTTGGCTTTACAGCGGGGGCGGCAGTAAAGGAATATCTGTATAAAAATACACAGTCCGATTACAGAGAAAAGCTGGACAGTACGGACTCTGAAGCAGCAGTAGACAATACAGCAGAAAATGCGATAGATGGTGTGGATATTCGTATGACTGAGGTCAGAATGCAGGAGGATAGCCTGACATTTGACTGTACATTTACTTTTGACGGTGATATCAGTGAGATGCAGAAGGAAATGGAGCAGTGGGCCATAACAGAAGGAAGAAATGCCATAGGAGATCAGCTTTTTGACAATGCGGAAGTTTATGTGGACGGTATCAACGTATTAGATGATGATTTTAATTATGTTATTTCACAGACAGATGCCTTTGTTATCGGACAAAATGTGTCATTTGAAGAAAATAAGATGCATATAGGATTTTTGATATATCAATTGACTGAAGGCGAAGACCACACCATTCAATTCTGTTTTAATGGTTTAAACATGAGTGATCATACTTTGGAGGGCAGTTGGAAATACACATATGAAGCAAAAGCGGATGCGTATGAAGCAGAACTTGAATGGCAGGATATTTCTATTGCAGCCGAGAATCAAGGGGAAAAGATAACGTTGAATCGATATGCGCTGACACCAAACGGACCGAAAATTGATGCAACGGTTGAGGAAAAGAAAGGCGCTGACTCCATCTATGAAGAGGATGGTTACACTAAATTAGATTTTATGCGAATTGTGGCATGGGATGACCTGGGAAATTATTATCTGATGTACGGCAGGTCAAAAGACTATAATATTGATGATTCAACGATTCCATATCATCAGAGGTTCACTATTTATGATGGCAGCAATGGTTCATTGGATGGACAGGAAAACCGGGATTACAAACTGGTGTGGGATGAAAATGCATCAACAGTGACATTTGCCATGGAGAAAAAGACAGATAAATGGGATGCAGAAACAAAAGAATTTGCTGGTGTGGATTATGAATTTGTATCAGAACCGTATACGGTGGAGTTGGTGAAAAACTAGTGAGGTATAGAACTGCTCAACAAGTGTCAAACTTTTATGGCATTCTAGTACAGAGAAAACCCGCTGTAAAACCTCTAAATATAGGTTTTACAGCGGGTTTATTATAATGACTGAAACTTCTAATCCTCTTCCAGTCCTGCCAGCAGTCTGAGATTCTTCTTCAGTATCTGCTGTTCTTCATCAGGGATATCAGCCAGAATGTCGATATTCGCTGTATCGATAGTATCGAGAACCGGTTTCTCAAGGGCAGCCCCCTTCTCTGTCAAAACAACTTCTATGTAACGGCGGTCTTCTATACTGACCTGGCGTTTTAACAGATCCTTCTTCTCCATACGATCGAGAATACCTGAAATGGTTGAATTTTCAAGTTTCAACTCCGCTGCAATTTCCTTCGGAGTCGTTTTGTCACCCTTCCACAGACAGTAGAGCACACCATATTGAACAGGGGTAACATCAAAGGGTTCCAGGCGTTTGCTGACTTCCTGGAAGACCCTGTGCTGAGATGTGGTGAGCAGATAGTTAATACATTGATTTAATTCCATGTTGCTCCTTTTCTTAATATACAAATAGCTTTATAACAGTTCGATGCATTTTGCCTGCAAAAATAATTGGCAGACGAACTGTTTTTAGTTTAAATGGGTTTTGGCGGATTGTCAAGCAATTCCAGAGAAATTTATTCAATTATTATAATGTCCATAAGGTTCAAAAAGCCGGGATGGGGAATTTATAAGTTGGTTTGTTGCAACAAAATTGATACCAAGTACTTCAATTGAAAGAAAAAAACTCAATCATTTTCAATTTTTGGCAAATTATACAAATTTGGATTGTGATTTTTGTGACAAAATCATTCAAAAATGGATAGACAAAATGAAAAAGAGATATTATAATAAGCACATACACAAACAGTTAGCGTACCAATAATTGCTTGTGGCAATAATTAATTATGTATCATAAGTTTAGGAGGATGCTTTATGAACAATTTATTAATGGAAGTCGAAAACGAGGTAGCAGTAGTAACAATCAACAGACCAAAGTCACTGAATGCATTGAATAGTGAAACACTTGCAGAACTTGACCAGTGCTTTGGCGAAATTGCAGAACGCAAAGATATCAGAGTTGTTATTCTGACAGGTTCAGGCACAAAGGCTTTCGTTGCAGGTGCAGATATTTCTGAAATGGTGAATGCAACACCTGCTGAAGGAAGAAAGATGGGTCTTCTTGCTAAAGAAGCTTTCTTAAAGCTTGAAACAATGCCTCAGGTTACAATCGCAGCAGTTAACGGATACGCTCTTGGCGGTGGCTGCGAGATTTCTATGGCATGCGACATTCGTGTAGCATCTGACAATGCTAAGTTTGGTCAGCCTGAAACAGGTCTTGGTATTCTTCCAGGTTTCGGCGGCACACAGCGTCTCCCGCGTCTTGTAGGCAAGGGTCGTGCAAAAGAACTGATCTTTACATGTGATCAGATCGATGCTCAGGAAGCTTACAGAATCGGTCTTGCCAACAAGGTTGTTCCTCAGGAAGAATTGCTTGATACATGTAAAGCAATGGCTAAGAAGATCATGTCCAAGGGCAGCTATGCTGTATCTCTTGCTAAACAGGCTATCAACACAGGTATGGATACAGATCTTGCAAGTGGTCTTACACTTGAAGCAAATCTGTTCGGCTTATCATTCTCAACAGATGATAAGAAGGAAGGTATGACAGCATTCCTTGAAAAACGTAAAGCAAACCTGACAGATTTCTAATTGGATTGATCTGAGTTTAATTTAAGAGACGGTTTGACATTTTCGGGGCGAAATGCGCGGGTCGTATTTCGCCTCACTTAGAAAAGAGAGTTGTTTATTATTTAACATAATGTTTATGTTGCGTGTTATTTAGGAGAGAGTATGAACATTCACATTTTAGTATTAGTTATTGCAATTGCCCTTTTCGGTGTACTTGCTTTTAAGCAGATGAGTGCGCTGATTCTGGCTCCCCTTGTTACTATTTTTGTTATTTTGTGTTCCGGTCTGCCAGTTCTTGAAAGCTTAAAAGGACTCTTCATGCCGGCAGCAACAGATTATGTTACTAAGTATTTTCTGACATTCTTCGTTGGTGCCCTGTTTGGTGCTGTTTATCAGTACACAGGCGCAGCAGAATCTATCGCCAGAGCGATTGCAGGTCTCTGCCACGGCAAGTATGTTGCACCAATTATCATGTGTATCACAGGTATCCTTACTTTCGGTGGTGTCAGCGGTTTCGTTGTATTCTTCGTAATTTACCCAATCGCTTTGAACCTGTTTAAAGAAGGCAACCTGACAAGAAGACTGATTCCTGCAGCTATTTCAGCAGGATGTTGGACATGGTCCATGTCAGCACCTGGTTCACCATCTATCCAGAACGTTATCGCTATGGATAGCCTTGGTACGCCATCTACAGCTGCATTTGTTCCATCTTTAATCACAGCCATTGTTATGTTTGCGTTAATCTTCGTATGGCTGGAAGTAAGAGCAAGAAGTTTTACAAAGAAAGGCATTGTATTTGATGACCCTACATTAAAATTTCAGCTGACAGCAGAAGAACTGCCAAATCCTGATGAAGAAAAGGATCTGCCAAATGTTATTGTAGCAATTCTGCCTATCATTCTGATTCTTGTTATGTTTAATAATCCAATGCATCCATTCCCTGTTGAAACATCTGTATTTGCGGGTGTAGCACTGGCAACAATCCTGATGTTTAAGAGAATTAAGGGTGTTAATGAATGGATTGGCGTTTTCAACAAAGGTGCAGCAGATTCAGGTGTTGCTATCCTGAATACAGCTATCGTTGTTGGTTTCGGTGGTGTTGTACAGAATACTCAGGGCTTTAATGACCTGGTAACAGCACTGAAGAATATGTCCATGCAGCCGCTTGTATTCGTTATGATTACAGTTGCTATCTGTGCCGGTGCCTGCGGTTCAGCTTCAGGTGGTATGGGTGTTGCATTCAACGCTTTAAAAGATACATATCTCCAGATGGGTGTTTCCCTTCCATATGTACATAGAATCGCAGCTATCGCAGCTGGTACTCTTGATACTCTGCCTCATCAGGGTGCTCAGATTACATTGCTTGGTATCTGTAAGCTGACACATAAGGAAGCATATTGGGATATCGCTGTTACACAGATTTTCATCCCATTCATCTGCTGTGGTGTATTCATCTTACTTGCACAGTTGGGCTTATAAGAAAGAAAATATTTTCAAGATGGCTTGGAATATATAATCTGAGTCATTGCAAAAATCGAATAAAAGATAAGAAGTCTCCGGATTTTCACTTGAATGAAGTGGGAATCCGGAGTTTTTTCGTGGATGATGATTGCATTATCAAATGAGCGTAGAGGAAAAATTTATGGATTTGGCAATCATTTTTTGAAAATCCTCCGGCATTTCACTGGAAAAAACAGCAAGGTCCTGATGCCCCGGGAGCTGGCAGGTGATTTCAAAGCTGTGAAGCGCCGCCCGGTCAAATCCGAGAAAACCTTCATGTCCGTAAATGGAGTCTCCCAACAGCGGGTGGGACAGACTGGCCATGTGGACACGAATTTGGTGGGTACGACCGGTCTGAAGCTTTAAGCGGACAAGGGAAAAAGGTGTTTCTTCATAGGTAAATTCTGATAAAACTTCATATTCTGTTCTTGAGGGACGTCCGGTATCAGCAACCTGGTAGCGGTTAAAACATTCCGGGACTTTTTCAATAGGCCGGTCGATCAGGCCCGATTTGGACTGGTTTGTCCAGTGGCCTTCTGCCAGAGCCAGATAAACCCGGGAAAGGGTATGATTTGCTCGCTGCCGTTCCAGCTGTTGGGCGGCGTATTTGTTCTTTGCTATAAGAATCAGACCGCTGGTATCCTTCTCCAGACGACCGATGGGACAGAGCAGCGGCTGTTCCGGCAGCAGTCGGTAATACCAGGCCAGATAACTCAGCAGAGTATCCGAATAATGACCGTGGCATGGATGGATCACCAGACCGGCGGGTTTGTTCACAAGCACGATATCTTCATTTTCAAAAACAATGGATACAGGCCCCTCAGCCGGCATCACCTTCTGAGTGCAGTCATTGGGCATATTAAAAACAAGGGAGTCCCCGGCATGAAGCACACCCCGTGTGGTCACACGCTGTCCATTAATCAGAATACCGTTTTCACGAAACTTCACCGAACGCAAAAAAGCCCGGGACAGACCGGCTATATTGCGGGCATAGGCGTTTATCGACAGGCCGTCTGCCTCCGGTTCAATTGTGTATGAAAGCTGCCGCATGATAGTAATTTCTCCTTTTCCAAATTTTGTGTTTTGAGAAGCTGGCCAATGCACCGTTCAAATTGGCTAGATTCATCCAAGTGTACGAACTCAAAATGATAGTAGTAATACTATATCATAAAATTGAACAATTGGTTAAGTATGAAGAGAAAAATTAAAAAAGTTTAAATTGATGTCAAAATTAAATAGCGTGCAGAAGGTTAACTTCAAAAAGGAAATCCTTAGAGACAATGAAGGCTGCACGCTGCTTATAGCTTTTGAATCGAAAATGTGGTATGATTAAGGAAAATTGTTTTGGAGGTATTTGAGTATGGCAACACCGCATAATCGCGCTGCAAACGGAGAAATTGCAAAGACTGTTCTGATGCCGGGAGACCCGATGAGAGCAAAGTGGATTGCCGAGACTTATCTGGCAGATGTCCAGCTTGTCAGTGATGTCCGCAACGTGTATTGTTATACAGGCCAATATAAAGGTGTCACAGTATCCGTGATGGCTTCCGGAATGGGCATGCCATCCATTGGCATTTATTCTTATGAATTATATAAATTTTATGATGTGGAGAATATTATCCGTATCGGTTCCGCAGGAGCCTATACAGATAAACTGAAGGTATTGGATGTGGTGCTGGCAGATGCTGTTTGGAGTGAATCCACATATGGTCATGCACAGAGCCTGGATATGAAGAACTGGCAGTATCCGTCAGAAGAGCTGAATCGACAGATCAAGGATACAGCATTGAAGATGAATAAGAAGCTTGTTTCAGGTCCGATTCATTCCAGTGATGTTTTTTATCATGAAGCGGATGCAAATGATGTACTTCGCAAGATGGTTGATGAAGAGGGGCTGCTTTGCGTTGAGATGGAATCCTTTGCGCTGTTCCATAACGCAGAAGTGCTTGGCCGGAATGCAGCTTGTCTGCTGACGATTTCTGATTCTCTTGTAACGGGGGAAGAACTGGATGCAGATGCAAGAGCAACTGCTTTTGCGGAGATGGTAGAGCTGGCCCTGGAAGCGGCTATTGCAGTTTAAACAAGATGTCTGCATCAGGGTTTGGGCGCAGATCCTGAGTCCGGCTGCAGTGCAGAATAAAGAATGACATCAAAGTGAGGAAAAGATAAGATGACAGTAAGAGAAAAATTGGCAGCCCTCAGAGAGAAGATGACTGCTTACAAAATGGATATGTATCTGATCGGTTCGGAGGATTTTCACGGTTCCGAATATGTAGGTGAGCATTTTAAATGCCGTGCTTTTATTTCCGGTTTTACAGGCTCAGCGGGAACCATCCTTGTGACACAGGATTTTGCAGGACTCTGGACCGACGGCAGATATTTCCTGCAGGCGGAGGCACAACTTGCGGATACAGGCATTGAATTGTTTAAGATGGGCAATGAAGGTGTGCCGACTATTGAAGACTATATTGTGTCACACATTGAAAAGGGACAGTGCCTTGGCTTTGATGGAAGAACGGTCAATGCCAGAAATGGTCAGGACTATGTACGCAGACTGAGTGAAAAAGGAGCGTCTGTCAATGGCCGCTATGATCTGGTGGATGAAATCTGGCAGGAGCGTCCGGCACTTTCTGCAGAGCCTGCATGGCTGTTGGATATTGCTTATGCCGGCCAGTCCAGAGAGGACAGAATTGCCCTGATCCGTCAGGAAATGGCAGAGAAGAAAGCGGACTGGTTTGTACTGACTTCTCTGGATGATATTGCATGGCTTCTGAATTTCAGAGGCAACGATGTACAGGATAACCCGGTTGTTCTGGCGTATCTGATGATGAGTGCCGATAGTCTGAGACTTTATACCAATGCCGCAGATTTCAAGGAAGCGGACAGAAAGACATTGGAGAACGCCGGTGTAGAATTTTTTGAATACAATGGCATTTATGAGGATGTGGCAAAACTGACAGAGAACCGGACCGTGATCTACGATGGTTCAGCGCTTAACTATGCTATACTTGAGAGAATGCCGGAATCTGCGAAGAAGGTTGATGAACAGAATTTGACATTGCTGCCGAAGGCCATCAAGAACCCGATGGAAGTAGCGAATATTCGGCAGGCTCATATCAAAGATGGCATTGCCCTGACAAAATTTATGTATTGGCTGAAGAAGAATATTGGCAAAGTACCAATGACAGAAATCAGTGCTGCAGAGAAGATGGAAAGCTTCCGCAAAGAGCAGGAAGGCTATCTTGAACCGAGTTTTGAACCCATCAGCGGATATGCGGAACATGGTGCCATTGTGCATTATTCTGCAACACCGGAGACAGATGCCAAGCTGGCGCCAAAGGGATTACTTCTGATGGATACAGGCGGTCAGTATCTGGAGGGAACAACAGATATCACACGTACTTTTGTACTGGGTGAGCTGACAGAGGAGGAGAAGAAATTCTTTACACTGGTACTTCGGGGCAATCTGAATCTCGCAGGTGCGCGTTTCCTGCACGGATGCAAAGGTTATAATCTGGATTATCTGGCAAGAGAACCTCTGTGGCAGATCGGCATGGATTATAATCACGGTACGGGTCATGGTGTTGGCTATCTGTTGAATGTGCATGAGAGTCCGAATGGCTTCCGTTGGAAAATGTTGCCGAATCGCAATGAAGGCTGTGTTCTGGAAGAAGGTATGCTGACGTCAGATGAACCCGGGGTTTATCTGACGGATAAATTCGGTGTGCGGCATGAGAATCTGATGGTCTGCATGAAGGGCGAGAAGAATGAATACGGTCAGTTTATGTACTTTGATACCGTGACACTTGTACCGTTTGATCTGGATGGTGTAGATCCGTTATTGATGACAGAGCGTGAAAGGCAGCTGCTGAATGATTATCATCAGAAGATTTACGAGGTCATCGGACCGCATCTGAATGAAGAAGAACAGGCTTGGTTAAAAGAGGCTACACGGGCCATCTAACCGATGAGATACATGCTGTGCGGCTTTTAATGAGCAGGAGAGATCAATGCAGAGAATATATTTAAATGACAACTGGTATTTTGCAAGAAATTATACAGAGGATCTGTTGAACCCGGAGGCTGATCTGTCAGAACTTCGGAAGGTGCGGATTCCACACAGTGTGTGTGAATTGTCCTACAGCAATTTTGATGAAATGTCTGTGCAGCAGCTTTGCGGATACAGACGCAGTCTGATAGTAGAAGATGCATGGCGCGGAGGTCATTTGATACTGACCTTTGAAGGGGCAGCCCATGAAGCCGCCGTCTATGTGAATGGGAAGCTGGCGATGAAACATTATGGTGGATATACAGCTTTTTCGGTGGATATTGTACCGTTTCTTGCGGATGGACGTGAACAGGTGATTACCGTGCGCTTAGACAGCAGAGAAAAGCTGAATCAGCCGCCTTTTGGATCGGTGACAGAGTCACTGACTTACGGCGGCATATATCGGGATGTTTATCTGGATGTGAAGGATGAATATTATATAGAAGATATTTATACAGCCACCCCGGATGTCAGAACCGATGAAAAGATATTAAAGGCACAAATTAAACTGAATGCGTATACGGAAGGATTGAGACTGGCCGCTCATCTGGATACATGGACAGAGATTCCTTTGGAGGGTGAAGATCTTCAGCATTGGGATTTAAAAACAGCGGATGTGCATTTCAGAACGTCCTGTCTGACCTATACAGTGCCGGAAGCGA
>JABLTS010001354.1_pt1 | contig 12257 bp, 9 predicted proteins | sample 7160081 | NCBI WGS metagenome assembly JABLTS01 (sample SAMN14651231, study PRJNA627086) | human gut metagenome | isolation source: feces | host: Homo sapiens
CGAATCGATAGATTCGCCGCCCCTTTTTGCTGCCATCCTGTTACCAAACTGAGACTTTTTTCACATTTTTTTCAAAATTTAAGGGTTTATTAAAAATTGTCCTCTTGAAGAACCCGACAGAATGTGTTATACTATGCCCAAGGTTTAGGAGACGGTACGTCAAAATCCCCTCTCCGGGCCGGTCAAAATGATCAAAGGGTAGGCGCTCCCTTCTTTTGATAGCAGCTACTCTCTGCCCCGCTTTGTCGCAGGGCAGTGCGAGGCAGAGAGTTGTATGCTGCTTTATTGGAGAAGCGGGTGAGGCGTCAGGAATGGAAGCCCTTTCTTCTTCGCCAAATCGTCCTCAGCCACAAGGCGGGCGTTTTGAAATAGAAACCACAAAGGAAGCATCTATGCGTTATACCTATGTCCGGCAGCACGACACCACAGACTGCGCTGCCGCCTGTCTCGCAATGGTGTGCCTCCATTACAAAAAGGAGATCACCATCACCCGCCTGCGGGACATGATGGGTACCGACCTAAAAGGCACAAACCTGACCGGTATGGAAAAGGCGGCGCAGGAGCTGGGCTTCAGCACCGCCGCCGTCCGGGTAGACCGGGAAAACTTCCTCAGCGAATTCACCACTCCCTGTATTGCACAGGTCATCACCGACGAGGGTCTGGCCCACTTTGTGACGGTCTTCAAGAAGACCACCATCAAAGACGACGGCGAGCGGCGTCGGCACATGCTCCGGCAGGAAGAGGAGCGCAAGAAGTGCGCTGACGAAGGAAAGAAGTTCAAATGCCGCGACTACGTCATCATCGGCGACCCGGCAAAAGAGCTGAAAAAAATCTCACTCGACGAGTTCTACAAGAACTTTACCGGCGTTCTGCTCCTGATGACCCCGACTTCGGAGTTCAAGGCAGGCAAGCAGAAACAGGGCAGCATGGTCAAACGTTTCCTCGACCTGCTGCTGCCGCAGAAGAAGCTTTTCTTCTACGCCATCCTCAGCTCGGTCATCATGACCGTTCTGGGTATCGCATCCTCGATGTATAACAAAATACTGATGGATGAGATACTCCCCTACGGCTTGAAGAGCCTGTTGGTGGCTGTTATTCTGGTGTTCAGCATCGTGAGCGTCACCAGCGCACTCATCAGTATGGTGCGGCAGTGGGTGCTCATCTATCTGTCCATCAAGGTCGATATTCCCCTGATGCTGGGCTACTTCGGGCATGTTTTCAAACTGCCCATGAAGTTCTTTGCCACCCGCAAGACCGGCGAGATCACCACCCGCTACTCCGACGCCAGCACCATCAAATCGGTGTTCACCAGCATTGCGCTGAGCGTCGTGATGGATGTCGTGATGGCCTGCGTCACCGGCGTCATCCTCTTCCGGATGAATGCCACCCTCTTCTCTATTTCGATTTTCACCACCCTGCTGAGCATCCTGCTGGTGTTCATCTTCAAGCAGCCGTTCAAGCGGATCAACGAAGAGACCATGCAGCAGTCTGCTATCCTCAACAGCCAGATGATCGAGAGCCTCCGCGGCATCGAGACCGTCAAGTGCAACGCCGAAGAGGACCGTGAGCTGGAAGCTCTGGAGCGGGAATACATCAAGAGCCTGAAGATAAGCCTGCGCTCCAGCAAGATCAGCACGGTGCAGTCCCTTATCTCCACCCTCATCACCACCATCCTCGGTATGGTCACCTCTTATGTGGGTATCATGCAGGTGCTGAATGGTGAGATGACGCTGGGCGGCTATATGGCGTTCAGCACTCTTTCCTCTTACTTTACGAACCCGGTCAGCGAGCTGGTCAGTCTGCAGATGTCCATCCAGCAGGCCCAGATTTCCATCAAGCGTCTGACCGAGATCATGGATTATGAGTCCGAGCAGGACGAGACCCGCGAATACACCGAGATGGAAAAAATCGACGGTGACATTGAGTTCAAGGATGTCTCCTTCCGCTACGGCAGCCGTTCCCCGGCCCTGAGCCACGTCTCCTTCACCATCCCCTATGGCAAGAAGGTGGCCCTCGTGGGCAGCAGCGGCAGCGGCAAATCCACCATCACCAAGCTCCTGCTCAAGTATTATGAGCCGGAAAGCGGTACCATCAGCGTAGGCGGCGTCGATCTGGACGAGTACAGCAATGCATCCGTCCGCCGTGCCATCGCTTATGTCCCCCAGAACGTCGAGCTGTTCAGCAAGACCATCTACGACAACATCCGCATTTCCCGACCGGAAGCCAGCCTCGATGAGGTCAAGGCCGCTGCCAAGAAGGCAGATGCCCACGAGTTCATCCGCAAGCTGCCGCTGCAGTACAACACCTATCTGGAAGAAGCCGGCAACGGCCTCTCGGGCGGTGAGAAGCAGCGTCTTGCACTGGCCCGCGCCTTCCTGAAGGATGCGAACCTCTATATTCTGGACGAATCCACCAGCAGTCTGGACTTTGGCACAGAGAATACCATCTTTGATATGATCTACAACCAGCTTGCAGACCGCTCGATGTTGATCGTCGCCCACCGCCTCTCCACCATCCGTGATTGTGACCTCATCCTGGTCATGGACCACGGCGAGATCGTAGAGCGCGGCACCCACGAAGAGCTGCTGGAAAAGCAGGGCAAATACTACGAGCTCTGGAGCCTGCAGCAGGGCATCTTCCGCGATAAGAAACGCGCGGAGAAGTCCGCCCCCGTCTCTGCCGCCAAGGTGGTGGAGGACGAGGACGATGGCGAGTCCATCACCTACTAATTCGTTGCAGCTGCGTGCGCACGCAGTTACATAAATGGCTTTTTGGCTGGATGCGCATCCGGAAACTGAGCCGACTAAATTTGTTTTTCATTCATTTGAAGGGAGTAATTCATTATGATGATGCCTGCAAACTTTACTGCTGTTAACTCTGAGGTCGTCTACGGCGGCGCTGACCTGTTCTCCATCCTGGCTGACACCACCGCTCCTGTCTGGGGCGCTGCTAACGTCAAGCAGTTCAACACCAACCTGATCACCCTGATCAGCAACTCCTTCTTCCAGAAGACTGTCAACTCCACTCTGGGCGTTATGTTCAGCGGCAACTGGGGCGATGACAACAAGATCTTCGGCGACGAGGGTTCTCTGAAGAAGAACTTCTACGCTGATGTCAACGGCGACGACATGACCTTCGGCAACAAGGTCATGCGTACTCTGGGTCTGGCTTCTGTCGTCTACACCCTGGGCACCGCTCCTGCCAAGATCGGCTTCAACGATGCCGTTTCCGGCATTACCGACGCAGCCGGTAATCTTGGTGTCTAATCAGTAACCCCTAGAATCTGAAGTGTATTTCGTCCGGTGGCTCTCAGGCCGCCGGATGATAATGCCTCGTAATGGTATGCCCGGAGGCACCTGCCTCCGGGCATACCTTATTTTTTTATAAAATTTACAGTTTGGCTCTTTATTCCGCACCGCCAAACCGTTATAATAAATTGATGCCTATATTCATCATGGGATGAGTAATAGGTGATAACAAAATATGAAGTCAGCCGATGCGCAGAGGTCTCCCCCTGCCCCGCAAAGTCTCTCCCAAAGGGAGAGACTTTGCGAGAAGGTCAGGCTTCAGCCTCTAACTTCACGTTTTGTTATTGCCTATTACAAGCAATGAAACCAAGAACAGGTGGTATAAAATCATGAGAGAGATTCAGACCGCAGAAAACAAGACCCTCAAGCTGACCAATGTGGTCAGCCGCCGCATCCAGCCCGAAGAGTTCAACAATATGCAGATCGTGCTGACCCAGATGCACAACTTTATCAAGAGCAACGGCGCACAGCCCCTCGGCCCCCTTGTGCAGTGCATCAAACTGCCCGCCGGCCCCAACCCCCAGCCCGAAGTCTATATGATGCAGCAGGCCACCCAGCTCATCCCCCGCATGGAGGCCGGCTACTCCATGGACGCTGTGCTCCGCGTGCGCAACTGCCTGTACGCCCACTACGTCGGACCCATGAGCCAGAGCGGCCTTGCCTCCCAGAAGCTGAACATCATGGCTTTTGAGCACGAGCTCGAGCTGACCGGCACTGTCTACACCATCTTTGTCAATCAGGATGATGACGAGGGCGTTGTGGATACCTTTATGGAGACAAAGTAATATGACGACGACCATCCGCGACATCAACGAGCTGCAGGACCGCCGCATCATGATGGAGAAAAAGCTGCCGCCTTTCGGCTACGCGCTCATTCTCCTGACGGCTGCCCTCATCCTCTTCCTCGTGGTGTGGAGCACAAAAAACTACCGCACCTACGTCAGTCAGTCCAGCGGCTCGGTGCAGGCCGCCAACAAGACCTACATCATGTCCAGCTACTCCGGCTCCATCACTGAGTTGAACATCGCCGAGGGTACCTACGTCAACGAGGGCGACCTCATCGCTCACATCAAGAGCACCGACCTCGACATGCAGCAGGACAGCATCCAGAGCCAGCTGGACATCTACAAAAAGCAGAAGAGCCAGTACGAAAAGCTGGTCAAGTCCATTCAGGATGACAAGAACTATTTCAGCGAGACGGACATTGACGACCAGCCCTACTACTACCAGTACGAGACCTACAAGAGTCAGGTTGCCCAGAAGGCCTTCGACGCCTCGCCCTATCAGGCCGCAGGCTACTCCGACGAGCAGATCAAGGCCCTGATGGAGCAGAACCAGAGCGAGGTGGAGGCCCTGTATTACTCTACCCTGCAGTCGATCTCTGCCAGCCTGACCAGTGTGCAGAGCAACATCGACAATCTGCAGAGCCAGATGGACGCCCTGAACACCGGCGCCAACGACTACTACATCTATGCCCCCACCTCCGGCGTCATCCACATGGACACGCCCTATAAGGTGGGCATGGTGCTCAGCGCCGGCACCCCGCTGGCCACCGTCGCCAGCGAGAACAGCGACCTCGAGGTGGTGGCTTACGTCACCCTCAGCGACCGGCCGCTGCTCCATGTGGGCGACCCCTGCAAGATCGCCATCACCGGCCTGTCGGAGTATTCCTACGGCACCCTGACCGGCACCGTGACCTCCATCGACAGCGATGTGACCGCCAGCTCCTCCGGCTCCTACTACAAAATGACCATCACCCCGGACAGCACCTACGTCATCAGCAACAGCGGCGACAAGGTCGATCTGTCCAACGGTATGAGCGTCACCGCCCGCGTGGAGTACGACAAGCTGACCTATTTCGAATACGCGATGGAAGCTCTGGGCGTTCTGTTCCGCTAAGCGCTCACATCAACGCCCAAAGAGGTACGAAAGAATGAAACTGAACCTGAAAATGCTGGCCGTGAGCGCCGCTCTGCTGGGCCTGCTGGCCGCCGGCGCTGCGCTTCCGGCCTCTGCAGCCGGTCCCCTGAACGCGGCCGCTGCCCTCTCTCTGCCCTGGTCCGTTGCGGCTGTGGAGAGCGTCGAGACCGGCAGCTACGCCTCCACCATGACGGTAGGGACGCAGCAGCAGCTCTCGCCGGTCATTCTGCCCGCAAAGGCCGCACGCAATGCCACGGTAACTTTTATGTCCAACGACAGCACCATCGTGAACGTGACGTCTGAGGGCGTGGCGCAGGCGGTGGGCGTCGGCACGGCGCAGGTCATCGCCAGCGCAGACGGCGTGAGCTGCGTCTACACCATCACCACCGAGCTGGATGAATCCATGATCGTCAAGGAGATGGACATCACGCTGGCCTCCAGCACCATCGCTGTCGGCGAGACCACTTCCCTGTCGCTGGGCGTGCTGCCTTCCAGCGCATCGAATTACGCCAGCGTGAGCCTCAGCTCCTCGGATCCCGCTGTGGCTACCGTCAATAACTTCGGCAAAGTCACCGGTGTTGCCCCCGGCACCGCTACCATCACCGCCACCTGCGGCGATGTGAGCGCATCGGCCACTGTCAAGGTCGTCAACAGCGGCGTAGACCGTCAGTCCATCGACCTGAACACGAGCTATGTCGTCCTCAAACCGGGCGCCAGCCGCACCATCACCGGCAAAGTGACTCCGTCTTCCGCCTCCCAGTCCCTCACCTTTAAGTCCAATGACACCAAGGTGGCCACTGTGAGCGCCAAGGGCGTCATCACTGCCGTGGGTACGGGCGCGACCTCCATCGTTGTCTCCAACGGCACGGCGTCCGCTTCGGTGACGGTCATCGTCAACCGGAATGCTTCCAGCTCCGGCAATGGCGGCGGCAGCACCGACGGCAACAACGGTGAGGTCATCACCGACCCCGTCGTGGAGGCCATCGAGGCCGACGGCACCGACGAAGTGACCTTCGCACAGCGCGAGGTCCCCATCATCACCGGCGAGATGCTGAATGCCCTCCGTCTGAACGGCAAGACCCTCGTGGTCGAGGCCGATAACTACACCATCCGCATCGCGGGCCGCGATGTGAAGAGCACCTCCGCGCAGGTGAGCACAGCCCTGAGCTTTGCCCCCTCTGAGTATGGCGTCACCTTCACCCTCAACGGCGGCGAGGCTCTGCCGGGCGTCGTTCAGGTCGAGATGACCGGCGACAACGCCGCCTACACCCGCATCTACCTGCACAATGCCGTCAAGGGCAAGTGGCAGTTCCTCAACAGCTACAAGGATAATGTCCTCGAGGCGGACACGGCGGGCGAATACCTGCTGACCACCCAGAATCTCCGCTTCGTCCATGTGGACATGACCTTCTTCATCGCGGGCCTTGTGGTCATCGTGGGCATCATCATCGCCTACATCGTCATCAAGAAACGCTATTGGTTCTGGTAACTCTCTGGATCTCAGATAAAAAGGAAAGCCTCCCTGGCTGGGGAGGCTTTCCTTTTTTGTTCTATTTACTCCACCGTCACGCTCTTGGCCAGATTGCGGGGCTTATCGACGTCACAGCCGCGCAGGACGGCCATATAGTAGGCGAACAGCTGCAGCGGCACGATGAGCTGCAGGGGCATCAGCAGCTCGTCATAGTCGTCCAGACGTACCACATAGTCCGCCACGCCCTCCGGGACGACAACGTCCTTCGTCGTGAAGAGGATGACCCGCGCACCGCGGCTCTTGGTCTCCTTGGCGTTGGAGATGGTCTTTTCGTACACCTGCTTCTGGGTGGCCAGCGCGATGACCGGCACACCGTCGGTGATGAGGCTGATGGTGCCGTGCTTGAGCTCACCGGCAGCGTAGGCGTCCGAGTGGACGTAGCTGATCTCCTTGAGCTTCAGGCTGCCTTCCAGCGAGAGGGCGTAGTCGAAGCCGCGCCCGATGAAGAAGCAGCTCTGGGTGTTGACGAAGCGGCTGGCGAGGTACTTTATCTGCTCACAGTCGGCCAGACGGGGCTGGATGACCTCACCGGCGCGGAGCAGCTCGGCGGTCAGGCGGCGGGTCTCTGCCTCGCTCAGACGGCCTCTGGCGTAGGCCAGACGGAACGCGAAGAGGTAGAGGGTGCAGAGCTGCACCATATAGGCTTTGGTGGACGCCACGGCGATCTCCGGGCCGGCGTAGGTGTAGAGGACGTAGTCCGCTGCGCGGGCGATGGAGCTGCCTACCACATTGACGACAGCCAGCACCGGCACACCCCTGCTCTTGGCGAGGCGGAGGGCGGCCAGCGTGTCGCTGGTCTCGCCTGACTGGCTGATGATGATGACGAGGTCGTCGGGGTCGAGGATGGGGTCACGATAGCGGAACTCGCTGGCGATGTCCACCTCGGCAGGGACCCGGGCCAGCCGCTCGATGGCAGTCTTGCCCACCATACCGGCGTGCATGGCCGTGCCGCAGGCCACAAGGTGAATGTTCTTGATGCTGCGCAGCTTCTCATCGCTCAGTTCCGGGATGCGGAGGTCGGGCATACCGTTCTCCACGCGGGGGCTGACGGTGGCCGTGATAGCGGCAGGCTGCTCATGGATCTCTTTCAGCATGAAGTGGGGGTAGCCGCCCTTCTCAGCGGCTTCTTCGTCCCAGTCGGCGGTCAGCACTTCCCGCTCCACCGGCTTGCCGAAGGCGTCGTAGAACCGGATGCCGTCGGCCTTGACCACCGCCATGTCGCCCTCCTCGAGGACGCTGTAGCGGCGGGTATACTTGAGCAGGGCCGGAATATCGGAGGCCACGAAGTTCTCGCCCTCGCCCCAGCCCACGATGAGGGGGCTCTCCTTCTTGACGGCGTAGATGGTGTCCGGCTCTTCCCGGAACAGCACACCCAGTGCATAGCTGCCCCGCACCATCGCCAGCGCCTCCCGCAGGGCTGCCAGAGGGCTCTGCTTGGGCTGGGCGCAGCAGAAGTAGTCGATGAGCTTGACCAGCACTTCGGTGTCCGTCTCGCTCTCAAAGGTGACGCCCTTGGCCAGCAGGTCGGCCTTCAAAGGGCCGTAGTTCTCGATGATGCCGTTGTGGACGATGCTCACGCGGGGGGTGGAGTGGGGATGGCTGTTGACGTCGCTGGGCTCGCCGTGGGTGGCCCAGCGGGTGTGTCCGATGCCGCAGAAGCTCTCGGGCAGGTTTTCTGCCTCCAGCTTGCGGCGGAGCACTTCCAGTCGGCCCTTGCTCTTGACGACGTGGATGCCGCCTTCCAGCGCCAGCGCGACGCCGGCGGAGTCATAGCCGCGGTATTCCAGCTTTTCCAGACCGTTCAGCAGCACTTCCTGGGCGCTGCGCTTACCCGAATAACCTACGATGCCACACATACAAAACACCTCCATGCCGACAGCACGGCGCGAACGCACACGGCGGCTGTCAGCCTCTTACGATCAGTCTATGTTCTTGTATGGCTTTCTTTGAAAGGATTCTGTTGCGGTATTGCTGCCGTTTTTTGCCCTTCTCTGCGGCTGGTATAAGCCCTGGAAGCTATCGCTCCCGTTTCAACCGGAGGAACACCCGCCGAAACTTTCGATGATCCCTCTCCTCGTCACCCTCACGGCTGTCACCCGCGTGGCCCGGCGCTTTTTCGTCAACTGAAGTGGTCTATCCCCTCTTTCTGCTCTTTCCACCGCCTTCCTGAAAACAAAAACAGCTCCTTTCGGAGCTGTCAGAAGCCGACGGAAAAGGTCAGCGGTATTGTATCACAAAGTCCCACATCCGTCAATGGACGCCCAACATTTTGTGGAGCCTCGGCTGCCAGACCACTTTATAGAGCATCAGCATATTGTGGAGCGCCCGGTCATAGAGCAGGAAGGCTGTATTGCCCATGGCCAGCGTCACCAGCGAGACGGCCAGCGCCGTAGTGCGCAGCTCTTCGGCGATGCTGCCCGCCGGGACCAGCAGCAGCACCAGCCCGTACATCGCCAGGATCCCGCCGTTGCAGAGCAGCAGCTTGCAGACGGCCCGCAACAGGGCCGGGCGTATCCGCTCGAAATAAGGCTTTGCCAACGGATAGTACCCCAGCAGGAACACAAAGGTGAGGGCCACTTCCTTGTCCGGCACGAAGAGCAGACTCAACAGGCTCACCGCGCCATAGGCCGTCAGAGCCATGGTCTTCCCGCACTCCACGCAGACTGTGGCGATGAGGAAGCTGGCCACCGCCGGAGCGATGAACATCGCAATGGGAAACACAGCCCCCAGCAGCATCAGGACCACGCTGAGCGCTGCGGCCATGCCGCAGTAGGCCATGGCCCAGCTTTTACTTTTGCGTCCCTTCATGGCAGCTCCCATTGTACCGGCTGGCTCTCAACGTCCAGCGGCTCGATGGCGTGGCGGAGGCCCAAGATCATGATGTTGTCCAGCAGGGTGCGGTTGAGCTTGACGTCCAGCATCCCGTAGGCGCGGACGAGGTCGTTGACCGCAGCGAGGGCCTGCCGCCGGGCGTTTTCCCGGGCGGCGTTCCTGTCGTTGATGCCGTTGACGAGGAAGACGTTGTAGCGGCCCTTATCTTTGTCCCGGGAAAAGCTCTCCGCTTTGTCCAGCAGATAAGCGGCCCGGCCGATGCAGCTGCCGATGTAGTGCATACTTTTGCGCTGATTGGGGTCGTCGGTGGCCAGCACCGAGTAGAGCGCGCCGTAGAGGTTGCCCTTCGGCTCTGCGGCCAGCAGATAGTTCTTGGCGTTCAGGGTCATCTGGACGTTGGCCTGGTCCCGCTCCTGTACGAAGATGCGCTCCAGTGCCGGGTTCTCGGCGGCGGCCTTCCGGTAGGCTCGCCGCAGCAGGACGGTGTCCACCACCCGCCGTACCTTTTTATAGAAGGGCAGGTCGGCCCACTGGGCATCCTGGATGCGGTGCCAGCTCAGCAGGACTTCCACCTGTGCGGCCAGCCGGATGCCCTGGGTCTGGCACATCATCTGCCGCCAGACCAGCGTACCCGGCTCCCGCATCCGCTTACAGGTGGCCGGACGGCCCGCCAGACTGTCGGCCAGCACCGCGAACAGGACGCCGTTGTAGCGCAGACCATAGCAGGAATACAGCCCATAGGTGGTGTAGAGCTGGCGGCGGACGCCGCGCTGATACCACTGATAGGTGTTGTAATCCCGGATGGTCAGCTCCGGCAGATAGGGCCGCATACGTCCCTTCATTCTGTTCATTCCTTTCGCGGGCCGCGCCGGGCGCAGCCTTTCTTGCAGGGGAAGACCGCTTCCCCACAGCTGTAGACTAGTATAATCTATTTTTCGTCAGCGTTCAACCGTTCTTTTGTAAATTCTTATAGAAAAGGCCGCACTGGAATCGATTTCAGTGCGGTCTTTGGGTGCATCTTATTTCTTTTCGAAACGGCCCGTGTGGCCGGGCTGGGTGCGCTTGCCGTCAAAGCCGCTCTTGGGCATGGGCTTTGCGGGGCGGTTCTCGAACTTGGGGGCGTTGTAGTACATATACAGCTGGCAGGGGATCATGCCGTTGTACATCTTGCGGCGCTTGTTGGCCCGCTTGCCGTAGTGGTGTTCAAAATCCATATCGGCAGTGATGGCGTAGACACCGGCGCAGGGGTGGGCCTCCATCTGCTGGCCGAGGGTGCGGGCCAGCTTGGCAGCACCCTCGATGGTGCTCATGCGCTCACCGTACGGGGGGTTGGTCAGGACGATGGCCTCGCTCCTGGCGGCGAAATCGGCCACATCGGCCACCTCGAAGTGGCAGCGCTTCTCCACGCCGGCCAGCTTGGCGTTGGCGTTGGCCAGAGCCACGGCGGCGGGGTCGATGTCGTAGCCGAAGGCCTCAAAGCCCACGTCCAGCTTGGAGTCGGCCAGAGCCTTCTGGCGCTGCTCGGCCCAGATGGCGGCAGGCACGAAGCTGTAGCGCTCGGCGGCAAAGCGGCGCTTGAGGCCGGGGGCGATGTTCATGGCCTTCTGAGCGGCCTCGATGAGGAGGGTGCCGCTGCCGCAGAAGGGGTCTTCCACGAGGCTGTCGCGGCGGACGCGGCCCAGATCGGCGATGGTAGCGGCCAGTGTCTCACGGATGGGGGCCTCCATGGAATTGCGGCGGTAGCCGCGCTTGTGCAGGCCGTCGCCGGTGGTGTCCAGCATGATCTCGCAGACGTTCTTGCGGAGCATGAAGCGGATCTTATACTCCGCGCCGGTCTCGGGCAGGCTGGTGGTGCGGTGGCCCTGCATCAGGCGCTTGACCACAGCCTTTTTGATGATGCTCTGGCAGGCCGGCACGCTGGACAGCTGGCTGTTCAGCGAAGAGCCGGTGACCGGGAAGGCCGCGTCGGCGGGCAGCAGCTCTTCCCAGTGGATGGAGTAGACGCCGTCGAACAGCTCGTCGAAGGTGGTGGCCGTGTAGGTGTTCAGGAGCAGCATCACGCGCTCCACGGTGCGGAGGTTGAGGTTGGCGGCAGCTATCATATCCGCGCCGCCCTTGAAGGTCAGACGGCCGTCGCTGACCCGGATGTCCTCGGCGCCGATGCGGCGCAGCTCAAAGTTGGCCGTGGACTCGCACCCGAAAAAGCAGGGGGCGATGAGTTCAAATTTTGCAGGCATTCTGGTTTCCTTTCCTGTCGGGTGCGGCGTGCCGCACCAAAAAACAGGCCCGCCCCGCTGGGGGCAGGCCCAAAGCTTCTTCGTCTTGTGCGGACGGCTCAGCGGCTGCCGCGGCGTCCCCGGGGTGCGTAGCCGCCGCCCCGGCGGTTGTTGGTCTCGTGGTCGAGGTCGGCCATCTTCTCTTCGCTCTGGCTCTTGAAGCGGCTCATCATGTCCTCAAAGCTCAGGTTGTCGCTCTTGGCCGGGGCCTTGGGCTGCCAGACGCGGGGCGCTGCGTCCCGTGCCGGGCCGCGTCCGCCCTGGGGACGGCCGCCCTGACCGTTGCGGCGGAAGCCGCCTTCCCGCGGGCCGTTGTTGTTGGGGCGGGGGCCGCGGCCCTCATGTGGAGCGCGGGGTGCCGGCGGCAGCAGCCGCTTGATGGACAGCGCG
>JABLTS010013110.1_pt1 | contig 12221 bp, 10 predicted proteins | sample 7160081 | NCBI WGS metagenome assembly JABLTS01 (sample SAMN14651231, study PRJNA627086) | human gut metagenome | isolation source: feces | host: Homo sapiens
CGACAAAATGCCTGCATTTTGGAGGCTGGCTCTGAACGGTTATTATAATTTAAGATTGCCGCTTTTATTTTCAGTCAATTTGCGGTATAATCAACCTATATTAAATTAAAAAATATCAGGAGGTACGATTTATGTTGGTTTCTGCAAAAGAAATGTTAACAAAAGCCCGTGAGGGTAAGTATGCTGTAGGTCAGTTTAATATTAATAACCTGGAATGGACAAAGACCATTCTTCTTACAGCGCAGGAATTAAATTCCCCTGTTATCCTCGGCGTATCAGAGGGTGCAGGTAAATACATGGGTGGTTTTAAAACTGTTTCCGGTATGGTAAACGGACTGCTTGAAGGATTAAATATTACCGTTCCTGTGGCTCTGCACTTAGACCACGGTACATATGAAGGCTGCTACAAGTGTATTGAAGCCGGTTTTTCTTCTATTATGTTTGACGGTTCCCACTACCCAATCGCAGAAAATGTTGAAAAAACAACAGAGCTTGTAAAAATCTGTAATGAAAAGGGGCTTTCCCTTGAAGCGGAAGTCGGTGCAATCGGCGGTGAAGAAGACGGTGTTATCGGCATGGGTGAGTGTGCTGACCCGAATGAATGCAAGTCAATTGCAGACCTTGGTGTTACAATGCTTGCTGCCGGAATCGGTAACATCCACGGCAAATATCCTGCCAACTGGCCGGGTCTTAGCTTTGAAACACTGGCTGCCGTAAAGGAAAAGGTCGGTGATATGCCGCTCGTTCTCCACGGTGGTACAGGAATTCCTGAAGATATGATTAAGAAAGCCATTTCTTTAGGCGTTGCAAAGATTAATGTCAATACAGAATGCCAGCTTGCTTTCGCTGCTGCCGTAAGAAAGTACATCGAAGCAGGAAAAGACCTTGAAGGCAAGGGATTTGACCCGAGAAAGCTTCTTGCACCTGGCTGTGATGCAATCAAAGAAACTGTCCGTGAAAAAATCGAATTATTCGGTTCTGCAAATAAGGCCTGATTCCGGTAATACAGCATGAACAACGATAAAGAACAGATAACTTCCAATGAAAAATCCGAAGACGTTTTAGCAGATTTATCAAAAGATGAGCATTCCGGAGAGGAGACATCTTCTCCGGAATCTTCCGGTAAAAAGACATTTACGGACACTGACGGTTCAGATTCCGTAAATACGGACGTTGCCGCAAAGCCGTCTATTTTACGGCGCATTGTTTTGATTGCGGCAATATGTGTCTTTTGCTATTCTGCTTTTATGCTGTTTCAGATTTTCTGGGAATACAAAAAAGGCAATGATATTTATGATACCATTCAAAATCAGGTATTAGATACAGACACACCAACTTCTGTCACGCTTGACGATGAAGAAGTCGAAATTCCGTTTGTATATGACCATAAGCAGCTGCTCTCCATCAATCCCGAAGGACTTGGCTATCTTTACATTCCTTCAATTGATGTACGGCTTCCGATGGTCCAGTCTACAGATAATGATTTTTATTTAACCCACACCTTTAATAAGACCGCTAATAAAAACGGCTGCCTTTTTGAGGATTACCGGATTACCGGCGGACTTTCCGCTACCAACGTCATTATTTACGGACACAATATGCACAACGGCAGTATGTTTGGAAAGCTTTCCCGCTATGATGATGAAAGCTTCTATTATACGGAAGGCCACGACATGTTTTATATTTACACTAAAAATAAAATCATGCAGTACCGCATTTTCAGTGCATATATCAGTGAACCTGTCAGTGATACGTACACCTTTAATTTTTCAACGCTTTCCGGATTACAGGATTATGCCAGATCCATGAAAGCACTTTCAATTTATAATACCGGTGTTTCTGTTGATGATGTTTCGCAGGTTGTAACACTTTCTACCTGTACCTCTGACGGTTCGAAGCGTTTTATCGTTCAGGGTGCTTATGTGGGAGAAGCCTTATTAACCTACTGATTTTTGACATTCTTTGTGCTTTTAATTTAATTTTTAAATAAAATACAAAAAAGAACTTGCATTCTTAGACATTTTGCGTTATTTTATTTAAAGACAGAGAGCAAACAAACAAAGTGCTGTCGATAATTAAATAGTAGAACAAAGGTGTTCCATATTTATCTGCATATAAATTGGAATGCCTTTTTTGATTTTACTATTAATATATTAACATAATAAAAGGAAGGAAGACAAAGTTATGAGTGAAAAATTTAACGTAGCTGACATCTTTGGTGAAAATGTATTTAACGATACTGTCATGAAGGAGCGTTTACCAAAGAATGTCTACAAAAACCTCAAATTAGCTATGACAGGCGTTCAGGAATTATCTTTAACAGATGCCGATGTGATTGCAAATGCAATGAAGGACTGGGCGATTGAAAAGGGTGCTACACATTATACACACTGGTTCCAGCCATTGACAGGAACAACTGCTGAAAAGCACGACTCTTTCATTTCAGCACCAAAGGAAAACGGAAAAGTTCTGATGGAATTTTCCGGCAAAGAATTAATCAAAGGTGAACCGGATGCCTCTTCATTCCCTTCAGGCGGACTTCGTGCAACATTTGAAGCAAGAGGCTATACAGCATGGGACTGCACTTCACCGGCTTTTGTCCGTGAAGATGCTACAGGTGCTACACTTTGTATTCCTACCGCTTTTTGTTCTTATACAGGCGAAGCACTTGACCAGAAGACTCCGCTTCTTCGTTCAATGGATGCTATTAATGAACAGTCATTACGTATTTTAAAATTATTCGGCAACACACATTCTAAGAAGGTTACACCTTCTGTCGGTGCTGAACAGGAATACTTCATCGTAGACAGAGAAAAGTATTTACAGAGAAAAGATTTAATCTTCGCAGGCCGTACATTATTCGGTGCCATGCCTCCTAAGGGTCAGGAACTTGATGACCATTACTTCGGTGCTATCCGTGAAAGAATCGGTGCATTCATGAAGGATGTCAACAAGGAACTCTGGAAGCTTGGTGTTTCCGCAAAGACACAGCACAATGAAGTTGCTCCTGCACAGCACGAACTTGCTCCGATTTATGCACAGTGCAACACAGCTACAGATAACAACCAGCTGACAATGGAAGTTTTAAAGAAGGTTGCTTACAGACACGGTCTTGTATGTCTGCTTCATGAAAAGCCATTTGCAGGTGTAAACGGTTCCGGTAAGCACAATAACTGGTCTATCACAACAGATGACGGTATCAATTTATTAGAGCCTGGTAAGACACCTCATGAAAATATCCAGTTCTTACTGGTACTCGGTGCTGTCATGAAGGCTGTTGATACCCATGCTGATTTACTTCGTGAATCTGCTTCTGATGTCGGCAACGACCACAGACTCGGTGCGAACGAAGCACCTCCTGCTATCATCTCTATGTTCCTTGGAGAACAGCTTGAAGATGTTGTTATGCAGTTAATCGACAAGGGTGATGCTACAAGCTCAATCCAGAAGGGTAAGTTAAAGACCGGTGCTTCTACACTTCCTGACTTAAATAAGGATGCTACCGACAGAAACAGAACATCACCGTTTGCTTTCACCGTTAATAAATTTGAATTCCGTATGGTTGGTTCTGCCGACTCTATCGCTCCTGCAAATGTTGTATTAAATACTATCGTTGCAGAAAGCTTTAAAGAAATCGCTGATGAACTGGAAAAGGCTGATAACTTCGACATGGCATGCCATGATATGATTAAAAAGCTTTTCACAGACCACCACAAGATTGTATTCAACGGAAACGGCTATACAGATGAATGGATTGCAGAAGCTGAAAGACGCGGTCTTCCAAACATTCCTTCTATGGTTGATGCAATTCCTGCTCTTACAACACCAAAGGCTGTTAAGCTGTTTGAAAGCTTTGGCGTATTTACAGAAGCAGAATTAAAGTCAAGAGCTGAAATCAAGTACGAAGCTTATGCGAAGGCTATCAATATCGAGGCAAAGGCTATGCTTGATATTACAGGCAAGCAGTTAATCCCTGCTGTAATCGCTTACTCAACAGAACTTGCAAACTCTGTTCTTGCAGTAAAGGAAGCCGGTGCCGATGCTTCTACACAGGCCGATTTATTAACTACCGTAACCGGTTACTTAAAGGAAATGAAGACACAGCTTGCTGCACTGGAAAAGGCTGTTGCTGACGGTGCTGAAATCAGCAATGTAGAAGAACAGGCGAAGTTCTTCAGAGATACCGTAAAAACTACAATGGATGCTTTAAGAGCACCTGCCGACAAGCTTGAAATGATTGTTGACAAAGACTTCTGGCCATTCCCTTCTTACGGTGACTTATTATTCGAGGTTTAATTTATAAAGAATTTTACTTAAAAATCGTATGATAACTATATAAAATAAGGGTTGTTCCGATATTTCATTGTCGGAACAACCCTTATTTTGGTCTTTATTGCTTTATTACTTTATCCGCAGCTCTTTAAGCGCAAGGCTAAAACAGCGCTTAATCACTCCGTATCAGATACCCGTTCTGTCTTGTGCTGTTGTCTACTGCGGATACACAAGACGCTCCGGCGCCGGATTATCTAAGACTTCCTGCTTGAACTTTCTCATATAAATCTTGGCAAGATTTAAGTTGTTGTCCAGATAATTTCCGCAGTCCCTCGGAGAATATCCCGGAATTTCGCCCTCATAAGACAGTACGAAATCTGCGGCCTCACGCAGTACCGGCAAAATATCTTCTGATTTTAAATCTCCTGCAAAAATCACATAAAACCCGGTACGGCAGCCCATTGGTCCGAAATAAACCGTCTTATCAGCCCATTCTCTGTGGTTTCTTAAAAATGTCGCAACTAAATGTTCAATAGAATGAATCCCCGGATTGTCCATCGGCGGTTCTTCGTTTGGTCTTGTAAAACGCAGATCAAAGGTTGTCAGCACCTGATCTCCTAAATAATCTTTTCTTGAAACATAAACACCAGTGAGTAAATCAAGATGATTTACCGTAAAACTTGCAATTTTATTCATTTTTTCTGTCCTTTCCTTCTATTCCTGCAATTCAACCGGAATTGCTGTACATCATCCGCGGATTGCTTTTTCCAACATCTTAAATTCACTTTCAAATATACAGTTGCGGATTTCACCTGTCCACAGCTTGTTCTTACATTCGTCAAAATCAATCCAGCGTACAGACTCCACTTCTTCTTCCTGAAGCTTAAAGTCCGAATCCTTCACCGGTTCGTCATAAATGTAAACGGCGCTTAATTCATGGTTTTTAAACGGCTTTCCGTCAAAAACCGCTTCCATTGTCCCGTCATGCATTCCGATAAATTTAAGCTTCCCCGGGTCTGCCTTAATTCCCAGTTCTTCTTCCAGCTCCCGCACCGCCGATTCCAGATAATCCTGTCCTGCGGGAATATGCCCTGCCGAGGATATATCATAACAGCCGGCATACGCATCTTTTGTTGCGGCTCTTTTTTGCAGTAAAATATCAAATTTCTTTTTATTTTTGTCTGTATAACGCACAAGCCATACGTGCGATGTTCCGTGAATATCCCCGTCCGTATGCACCTGTGTACGCTCTTTGATTTCGCCTGTCAGCTCACCATTTTCTGTACGAATATCTAAATACTCCATGCGCTCACCTTTCGTTTCCTTTTATATATACCATTTTGCGGTTTTCATGAACGGATTCAATCTTTAACACCTTAATGGAACTGATAAACTTCGACAATGTGGAATAACCGTATTCCTTAGCTTTAAATCCCGGATACTTTACATGGATTTTCTGTCCCAGTGCGGCAAGTTCAACTCCTCTGCTGCCGGCTTCCCGCACGCAGGCGATTGCAAAGTCCGTTACCTGCTTTTTATTGCCGTTGTCTTCTTTTAAACGGACAATCACGGTATTGTTGACTTTCTGTAAGTCGAAATTATCAATTTCTTCGATAAATGTAGACAGCGAACTATATCCGTAGTTTCTGACATCAAAATCTGAATATTTCTTCTGCAGACGGCTTCCAATCTCGCCAAGCCCGGTCGGTCTGCCCTTGTCGTCATTTTCAATGACAATTTCAATGATGGCATTTTCAATGACCGCCTGACTGATGATATTTTCAGGAATCTTATTCTGCTTCCTGACCGGTGTTTCTTCTTCTTCCTCCGCCGCCTCTAACAGCAGCTCCAGATCCGTAAAAACGGAACAGGCTGCCCTGAATGACCGCGGGGTTTTATTTTCTCCCATGCCGATAACGTCCATACCGGATTCTTTTAAGCGGCTCGCCAGCCTTGTAAAATCACCGTCACTCGATACGATACAGAACCCATCCACATTCCCCGTATACAAAATATCCATGGCATCTATAATTAATGTGGAATCAGTTGCATTTTTCCCGACCGTATTGCGGAACTGCTGAATCGGCACAATTGAATTTTCCATAAGTGCATCCTTCCATCTGCCCGCCTGCGGACTCGTCCAGTCCCCGTAAATTCTTTTATATGTAATCACACCGTACTTTGTCATTTCGTCCAAAATATACGCAATATATTTTGAGGAAATGTTATCGGCGTCAATTAACACTGCATAGTGCTTATCTTCCATTCCCTTCTGCCTTCCCTGTCCTACATCTGATGTCTTACAATCTTATATTCATCGTTGCTCTGATAGTATGGACAATTCTTATATTCCGATGCACAAAAACGTGCATAATGATCTTCATCCATATTCACATCACATACATATTCTTCCATTTCTTCATCGTAAACTAAATTGTTGCAGTAATCGCAGCTAATCTGTCCCGCCATGTTATACCTCATTTCCGGACGATTCAATCGCAAAGGTATTTCCCCTGCCATAATGACTATCTGTTTTCGCCCGGAAACAATATAGCCCGCAGCTGGCTTTTACCTGCCGCATAAAAAACCTGTTAATATTATAACAGACGATTCTTCAAATGTATATTCAATTTCCTATAAAAAAAGAGTGCATTATCCATAAAAATTTTATATAATAGAGATAACAAAATAACGTGAACAACTAAATAACAACGCAAGGAGGGGTACTTATGAAATATAAGGTCTTACTAACCGGAAAGAACAATGCTGCAATTGATGAATTTTTCACAAAAATGTATAACAGCTTTGAGTGTCAGACAACGTCCAAGCGCTATGAAGATATGATAAGCCATATGCACGCTTTCAATCCAGATGCTTTTGTCTACTGCTTACAGGACGAACCGGTCGATGACATTACAAAGATTATATCTATGAAAAGCAGGGATGCCGTACAGCTTCCGCTGATTATCATCGGAGATGCTGCCGACTGTGACAAATTTACAAAAGCCGCTGTTAAGGTTGCGGATTTGATACTGCAGCGCCCTTTAACCGCCGCAGTGATTGAACAGCGCATAAATGTGTTTTTAAAACAGCAAAAGCGAATACACGAACCGATTGCTGAAGAATTAAAAAAAGCAGACCTTGCCTTTAACGAAACATTTCCGCCAAAAACAGATGTGCCGGACGTGACGGGTATGCCGGATATGCGTGATATTGCAAATATACCAGGAATGACTTCCGGCAAGAAGCATATTCTGGTCATTGACGATGATGCCCGTATGTTAAAAGTCATTAAGCTTCATCTGCATGAAAAATACGATGTAGCAACTGCCATCAGCGGAAAAATTGCTTTAAAATTCTTAGAAACCAAGCACACCGATTTAATTTTACTCGACTATGCCATGCCGGATGAAAACGGTCTTGTCGTACTTGAAAAGCTGCGTGCCAATCCGTCGACCAAAAATATTCCTGTCATCTTTTTAACCGGCATTACCGACCGCAAAAAGATACAGGAGGCACTGGTGATGAAACCGCAGGGTTACCTTTTAAAACCAATTAACAGAAAACGCCTGCTTGCTGCCATCCAGAATACACTTGAAGCGTAGTCGCAGCTATGAGAATAAAACTACCTGCGGAAGGAAGATGCCTATGGAAAACGAATTACATTTAACGGATTTAATCGATGTGGAAATGCTGCAAAAAATTCAGGATGCTTTTTCTGACATGACCGGCATTGCTTCCGTCACAACCGATGCTGACGGAGTTGCCGTAACAAAAGGCTCTCATTTTTCAGACTTCTGCATGAAATATACACGTTCTTCACCACTGGGCTGCCAGCGGTGCGAATTATGCGATAAAAACGGGGCGGAGCTGGCACTTAAAAAAGGGGCTTCTTCAACCTATTTCTGTCACGCAGGACTCGTGGATTTTGCCGCGCCGATTATTGCGGACGGCAGAATGGTGGGCTGTTTTATCGGCGGTCAGGTGCTGACCGAGCCGCCGGATATTTCAAAAATCATGCAGGTCGCCGATGAACTGGGGGTTGACCCTGCCAGCTACATTCAGGCGGTTATGAAAGTCAATATCGTGGAAAAAAGCCAGATTGACAAAGCAGCAAGCTTTTTATATACCATTGCAAACGGTCTTTCCAATATTGCCTACCACAAATACCAGCTGTTTCAGGCAAATATTGAGATTGAAAAGGCGAACCGCATGAAATCGGATTTTCTTGCTAATATGAGCCATGAAATCCGTACCCCGATGAATGCTGTAATCGGCATGGCAGAAATGGCGCTGCGTGAAGACCTGCCGCCTGCCGCAAGGGATTATATTACTCAGATTAAAGCCTCCGGAAAGACACTTTTAACCATCATCAATGATATACTGGATTTCTCAAAAATTGAATCCGGCAAGATGAATATTATTCCGGTGGAATATGAACCGATGTCTACAATCCACGATGTTGCAAATATTATCACCACGCGGATTGGAAGCAAAAATGTTGAGCTGATTTTAGATATTGCACCGGATATCCCTTACAAGCTGTTTGGTGACAGTATCCGTTTTAAACAGATTTTGTTAAATCTTGCCAATAATGCCGTAAAATTCACCAAACACGGACGCGTGCTTTTAAAAATTTATGCGGATCCTGTAGAAAACGGTGAAACTGTTTTACACGCTTCTATTGAAGATACCGGCATCGGTATTAAAAAAGAACATATTGGAAGACTTTTCCGCTCCTTTGAACAGTTAGACAGCAAACGCAACCGCAATATCGAAGGCACGGGACTGGGGCTTGCTATTTCCAAGCTGCTGCTGACGTTGATGCACGGCACTATTTCCGTTGAAAGCGAATACGGTGTTGGCAGTACCTTTTCTTTTACACTGCCGCAAAAGGTCCTGGATGACCGTCCAAGCGGTGTATTTAACAATGATCCGCCGGTTCATGCTGCACTTTTTATTAAAAACAGCCTTGTACAGGAACAGTTGCAAAAGGATCTGGACCGTCTGCATATTGCTTATGACAATTGTACCGTGACCGGGACTGAGCCGGGCAATACACCTGATTATCTTTTTATCGATTATGCGGTATTTTCCTCTGCCATGCAGGATTATATTCAGGCACACCCTGAACTGACCGCTGTATTGATTACAGACTTTTATACTTCGGTCAGTTGCAATTTAAAGAATCTGCACATTGTAAAAAAGCCGCTGTACTCTTTAAATCTGATTTCGATTTTAAAAAATGAAGATCTGCATTTTGATGAAGAAGATGATGCCGACCACTTTGAATTTACGGCACCGGATGCACAGATTTTAATTGTCGATGACAATGCTATTAACCTGACCGTTACGGAAGGACTTTTGAAGCCGCTTGGTATGCAGATTGACACGTGTCTTAGCGGAAAAAAAGCCATTGAAAAAATTTCGTCACAGATGTATGACATTATTTTTATGGATCATATGATGCCGGAACTGGACGGTGTGGAAACAACGCACATTATCCGGCGTTTTCATCCTGAATATGACGATGTTCCGATTATCGCCCTGACTGCTAATGCCATTGACGGTACAAAAGAAATGTTTTTAAAGGAAGGCATGAACGATTTTGTACCAAAGCCGATTGAACTGCAGTTTTTAACTGCAAAAATCAAGCACTGGCTTCCTGCGGAAAAGATTGACCGACAGCACGGTATGTCTGCAAGCAGAAATACCACAGGCACTGACAACACTGTAACTGCCACTAATGACGCTGCGGACAATACGCAAGCATTTCCGGCGATTGAGGGACTTGATACAAAAGCTGCCATACAGCTTCTTGGCAGCCCGCAGTTATATATGACCGTTCTAAAAGATTACTACCGTGTCATTAAACAGAAGGCAGAACTGATTAAGAAATATGAGCAGCAGGAAGACTGGCACGCCTATACCATTGAAACCCACGCATTAAAAAGCGCTTCCAGACAGATTGGTGCGACTGACCTTGCCGAATCCGCTGCCCGTCTGGAACTTGCCGGTTCCAGACAAGATGCGGCACTCATTCATGAACAGACTGCTTCCCTCCTTCATGATTATTTACAATACCAGTCTATTTTGCAGCCATATTTTCAAAAGGAAGAAAAAATCTCCGCACAAGAAACGATTACTGCACCGGTTCTGGAGAAGCTTTTTTATGCCATGTATGATGCAATTGATAATCTAAACAGCGATACCATGGAATCTACGCTGGAGGAAATGACACACTTTATCTATCCTGACAACCAGCAGGAATTTTTAAATCAGCTAAAGACGGCTGTTTCCGATATTGACGTGGAACAATGCACGAAAATCCTTGATGCATGGAAATCTGTTGTTTAATATCGTATTTTATCAACTACAATACCCCGCAGCGTATTACATTTCTGTTTATACCCTGCGGGGTATTTCTTAAAACGTGTAGCCTTTTTTGTCCATACCGATGATAAACCTGATTTCACGCTGCTTTGCAATCTTATTTTTCTTCTTTTGATATACTTTGCGCCAGTTTTTCTACGGTTTCCTGTGGCAATTCAGCTAATTCTGCGACAGATTTTATGTCATTCCCCATACTAAGAAGTTTTGTGGCAATCTGAATTTTAGTATATTCTTCGCCTTCGCGGCGTCCGCGGTTTAAGATATCTTTTGCTTCATAGTTTAATACTTTTCCGCCCATTGTCCGGCTCACCCCTTTCGCAACATTTTTATATTTAACAGCAAGATGTTCTATGACTTTACGTGACATATCAAGAATAGCAGCTTTGGCATATCTGTTCAAGTCACCCATCTGGCAGGCGATTTCAAGCCGTTCCCTGATTGAAGCATATTCTGCTTCCAGCTGCTTTAACTTTTTCTTGTTTTCTTCCAATTCTTTAAAATCTTTCTCATATGCAAAAATATGAAACGGTATCAGAAAAAACAGTTTCTTTTCAAACAATTCATGAATCGTATAACGTTTTACCTTTAATACCGGCACGGTATAGGATACCTTTCCGCCCGGAGTTAAGACCTTAACCGTCATTTCTTCCGGCGTATTTTTAGTATGTCTAAGCGACACAATTGCTGAATCCGGAAATTGTACTGTCAAAATATTTGATGTAAACTCTCTGTTTTCTAATGCAAGCTGTGTATCATACTCAAACATTCGTACAATCATACTGCCGTCTTCCGTACTTTGACATTCAATGTGATATCGTTTTTTCTGTCCCTGTGCTATCGGTGCTGTTTCTTCGCTGATAATTTCAAAGCTGGAATCTGTAATCCGTTCCTGCTCACTGCCGTCCGGCATTTTAATAAAATGCTCATTTTGCAGCAGGCAGATGGTTTCTTTTCCGGTGTAGTGCGTATGAAAAATTTCATTGACAACCGGAATCATTAACTCCGTACAGTCGGTTAAAAGTGTACGGAATACATCATCGTAAGGTGTATTATCCATGCATTGGTTCCTTTCTTTTATTATACTGGACTTGTGGGATTGTCGACAAGCGTTTTGATGAATTTTCTAAAATTTTCAAATCTTTTGGAATGAAAACGGATTATAAAAGGGTCTAAATCCGCAGTAAATTCCAAAAAACGTGATAGAAAATACAGACGAAATCTAAATATTTAGATTTCAAATATAAATCAGACTTTAAACACATAATCTTTATAAAAAACCGTGCTTAAATTCGTTCTTAGAATATATTCTATTGAAATAATAACATAATATCATTTATATTGCAATAGTAAATTGCATCAATAATATACTTTTTATTATATATTTTTATAATTACTGTTCATAACAGAAAAAAAGACCCTTTGGCAGGCTTGAACCGACTGCCAAAAGGTCTAAAATCACTTAAATTGCTAAAATAATTTAAATCATTAAGATAACTTAAATTACTGAAGAAGTGAAAGAACACCCTGATTCTGCTGATTAGCCTGTGCAAGCATAG
>JABLTS010125033.1_pt1 | contig 12205 bp, 8 predicted proteins | sample 7160081 | NCBI WGS metagenome assembly JABLTS01 (sample SAMN14651231, study PRJNA627086) | human gut metagenome | isolation source: feces | host: Homo sapiens
CCATGATAATCAGAATTTCTCCGGCTTCAATTTGACCTTGGAAGCCGCGGAACGTATGATTCGGACGGCATACGCGCTGTACCGGCATATAGAAGCCTTCCTCATGTGATGCTTCGTCAATATCTACATTTTCCAGATAATTCAGCAGCGTGGTGCCGGTATACCACGGCATTGCATCGGAATGCTGGGTCAGGTTGTCGCCTGCTGTCGCAGATACCGGAATAATCTTGACGCTGTACAGCTTGAGCTTCTGTGCCAGTGCCTGAATATCCGCCTCAATCTTGCGGAACTTCTCCTCGCTGTAATCGACCAAGTCCATCTTGTTGAGCGCAAAGACGAAGTAACGAATGCCCATCAGTGCACAGATGCGTGCGTGGCGGCGAGTCTGCACAAGCACGCCCTGCGAAGCATCGACCAAAATGATTGCCAGATCGGCAAACGATGCGCCGACCGCCATGTTTCTGGTGTACTCCTCATGTCCCGGCGTGTCAGCAACGATAAAGCTGCGGTTGTCCGTGGTGAAGTAGCGATATGCGACGTCAATCGTGATGCCCTGCTCTCGTTCTGCCATCAGACCGTCCAGCAACAGCGAATAGTCAATCTCGCCGCCGCGGCTGCCAACCTTGCTGTCCAGCTCCAGCGCCTGTTCCTGATCCGTGTACAGCTTCTTGGTATCGTATAAAATATGTCCGATCAGTGTGGATTTACCGTCATCCACGCTGCCGCAGGTAATAAACTTTAACAGATTCTTCATTAGAAATAACCTTCTCTCTTTCTACGCTCCATGCTTCCGGCTGCTTCTTTATCAATCACGCGGCTGGTTCGTTCAGAGGTAACGGCGGATAATGTTTCAGAAATAACTTCGTCAAGGGTGGTTGCGGTGGATTCTACACCGCCAGTCAGCGGATAGCATCCCAAGGTACGGAAACGCACGCTCTTCATCGTCGGCTTCTCACCCGGCAGCAGTCTCATGCGGTCATCATCAACCATGATGAGATTGCCGTCGCGCTCGACAACCGGACGCTCTGCCGCGAAGTACAGCGGCACAATGTCGATGTTCTCACGCTGGATGTACTGCCAGATGTCTTTTTCCGTCCAGTTGGACAGCGGGAACACGCGAGTGCTCTCTCCCTTGTGAATCTTGGTGTTGTACAGCTTCCACATCTCCGGACGCTGGTTCTTCGGATCCCAAGCCTGCGCCTCGTTTCGGAACGAGAAGATTCGCTCCTTGGCACGCGACTTTTCTTCGTCTCGGCGGCCGCCGCCGAACGCTGCGGTAAAGCCGTACTTCTTGAGCGCCTGCTTGAGTGCCTGCGTCTTCATGATGTCGGTGTATGCAGAACCGTGGTCAAACGGATTGATGCCCTTTGCAACGCCGTCCTGATTGGTGTAAACCAGCATGTCAATGCCGAGTTCCTTTGCCTTGCGGTCGCGGAAGTCAATCATTTCCTTGAACTTCCAAGTGGTATCGACGTGCAGGAACGGGAATGGCGGCTTTTCCGGATAGAATGCCTTCATTGCCAGATGCAGCATAACCGAACTGTCCTTGCCGATGGAATACAGCATAACCGGACGCTCACATTCGGCTGCCACTTCTCTCATAATATAAATTGCCTCTGCCTCTAATTGGTCGAGGTGGGAAAATTCACTCATCGTCTTCAACTCCAATCAATATTGATTCGCATTGCGGCTATCTACGGTAATGGTCTCCTCCGACGCATCCGGTCGGCTGACAATCCAGTGCAGCAAATTGCCGTCTTTGTTTACTGTCATGCGGCATCCTGCGCCGCCAATGTCTGCTCCTAAATACAGGGAAATCGCATGTGCCGGACATTCCTTGACACAGGACGCGCAGCCCCAGCATTCCATCGGATATCGCATCTCCGCCTTTTTCTGCGTCATGCGAATCAGGGTTCCGGGACAAATCTCCGCACACTGACCGCAGCCAACGCATTTTGTTCGGTCAATTGTTTGTCGCACCGGATCAGAACGGCCGCATGGCGGATATTGTCGCTATGGCGAAGGCTGCCGGTGCTGTTGTGACGCAGGTAGACCGCCGCAAGCTGGACGCCATGAGTGAGACCGGCGTGCATCAGGGCGTCATTGCGCAGGCAGCGGCACATGAATATGTCTCGCTGGAGGATATTTTGCAGACTGCCGCAGACCGCGGAGAACAGCCGCTCATCATGATTTGCGATGGTCTGACCGATCCGCACAATCTGGGCGCTGTCATTCGTTCGGCAGAAACCGCCGGTGCGCACGGCGTTATCATTCCGAAGCGCCGCTCGGTCGGCTTGACGGCGACGGCTGCCAAGGCGTCTGCCGGTGCGATTGAGCACATCGGTGTGGCACGCGTCACCAATCTTTCCGCGGCGATTGACACGCTGAAGGAAAAAGGCGTCTGGGTATTCGGCGCGGATGCGGGCGGGGATACCAGCCTGTACCAGACCAATTTTGTCGGCGCGACGGCCATTGTTATTGGCTCGGAGGGCAGCGGTCTCAGCCGCCTTGTCCGCGAGAAATGTGACGGCATTGTCAGCATTCCGATGAAGGGAAGAGTAAATTCTCTGAATGCATCGGCTGCTGCAGCTGTCCTGCTGTATGAGGCGGTGCGGCAGAGAATCGGGGAGGAACAGCATGGATGATCTGGATCTCGAAAAATTAAAAAAGGAACTGCATGATGTTTCCGGCAGCAGCCTCTATGATGTGGATCAGATTATGGAGGAAGCGGGATCTTCCGAGAGCGGCAGCCGTGCCAGCATGGAACAGCTGCTGCAGAGCTTGGGCGTGCAGATGCCGGAGCAGCAGGAGCAAGATACGTTGGATTCTCTGCAGCAGGCGTCCGAGCAGACACAGGCGATGATCGAAGAACAGCAGGAAATGCAGCAGTGGCTTAAGCCGGAGGAAGACAAAGAGGCAGAGCAGCCGGACGAGGATGACGTGTTTGGTTCTCTGTTCGCGCAGCTCGGTGAGCTGGAACGCGAGGAGACACCGACAGATCCGCGTTTGACGGAACCGCTGCTGGAACCGGAGGAAGAACCGAGCCTGATGGAACGGCTGTTTCCGTCTGAACCGGCAGTACAGGCCGATGAAGAAACGGAAACGCAGATTCTGGAACCGGAAGTACAGGCCGATGAAGAACCGGAAACGCAAATTCTGGAATCGGACATGCCGACGCGTCGTATGAACCGGCATGACTATGAGGATTTGATAGAACAGGCAACCCTTCGCGTGCAGCAGAGTGAAGAGGACGACGAGGAAGAATCGGAAACACAGGAGACTGTGCCGGAACAGAAACTCAACACATCAAACGATGAAGCGATTTCGCAAATTGTAGAAGCATTGTCTGAACAGCCGAAACAGACTGCACAAGAGCAGGAAGAGGAACAGCCTGAAAAACAGGGATTGCTTTCTCGGCTGTTTGCGCCGCCGGACGTTGTAGAGGATGAAGCAGATACGGACGCGCTGGACGAAGAAGGACGCGAGGAAGTGCCGGAGCAGCCAGACAATCCCGAACCATCCGAGAAAACGGCACAGCCGCAAACGCGCAAGAGCTTGTTCTCTCGGCTGTTTTCAACACAAGAGGAGCTGGAGGAGGTCGAGACACCGATTGATTTGACCCAGCTGCAGGGATTGGACGAAGCGGCACCGGAAAGTCTGTCGGAGGAAGAACCCGAGACACAGATGCTGGAACCGGAGCAGCCGGAAGAAGAACCGGAGACACAGGTGCTGGAATCGGAACAGCTGGAGGAAGAACTGGAAACGGAACAGGAACAGCTGGAGCAGGAAACACCGAAGGAAGTGTTTGCACAGCTGCTGGACGATGAACCGGAAGAATCCGAACAGCCGGATGTACCGGAACAACCGCAGGAATCGAAACGAGAACCGGAAAAACCAAAAACCGGCATTTTCGATAGGGTTATGGATGCGTTGGGCTTTGAACTCGTAGAGGAAGGTGAGGAAGCACCGGAACAGCCGCAGCCGTCTGAATCGGCGCAGGAGACACAGCCGGAATCGGCACAGCAGGAACCGGAAAAGCAGCCGCCGCAGCCGCGTCCGGAAGATACGCCGGTTATCAGTGAAGATGAATTTGCGGCATTTATGTCGGATGTGGATGCAGAAGAATCGGAACAGTGCGCCAGCTTCGAACAATTGCTGGAGGACAGCAAGGAGGAGAGCTCTGACGAAAAACAGGATGTGCGGCGCAAGAAATCCGCTATGCCGGAAGAGTTTCCGGATGAAGAAACAACGGTCTATGTAGATGTACCGGTTCGCAAGCAGGTTTTGGAACATCCGCAGCCGCGGCAGACGGAGCTGTTTGACGTCGAAGAGGCGCTGAAGCAAAAGCCGCTGTTTGAAAAATCCCAAGAGCAGGAAGAACCGGAACAAGAGCCGGAGAAAGAGCTGGATGAACCGCTTCCGGAACCGGAATGGCTGGGAAAACCGCTGGAGGAGATCTGCAAAACAGCACCTTCTCTGGAGGTACTGCGCAAGGAAGGTCCGGTTATGACGCGCGAGGTGCTGCGCTGCAAGGAATGGATTACGGAACGCATTCGCCGCTATCAGGCGGAGCAGCGCGGGGAGCCATACCCGCCGCAGCCGGAATCTGAGCCGCAGCCTGAGCCGACAATGGAGCCTATCCATGCTTCTGAAGCATTGGACGAGATGCATGAGCAGGAACAGGCAGAGGAAGATTCGGTTTTTCCTGAGGGGTCGACCGGCAAACCGGAAACGGAGGCGGCCGACCAGAAACCATCCACCCATGAATCCGTCATAGAGATTCAGGCATCGGAGACCAAAACCGAACAGCCGGCGCGCAGTGCCGCGGAGAACACGGCTGCCGACCGAAAACAAAAACCAAAATCTTCCGCAAAAAAGAAAATCATACGGCGGGATTGGACACAGGAAAGCCGCGTCTGCCGGCTGCGTGCGCGAAATAAGGCGCTGCGCTCGACGATTCTCGGCGTGCTGACATTGATTTGCATTTATATTTCCTGTGCGGCGGATTTTACCATCCTGCCGCTGCCAAGTGCTATGGATTATGCCTCGCATTCCGGCCGCGTGCTCGGCGTTTTTTTGCTGCTGCTGGCGTGCGCGCTTGCGCTGGCATATGATGTCGTGTGGGACGGCATACGAGCTGTGCTGCAGGGTAGTCCGAATTTTGCCACGCTGGCAGATGCTGCGCTGCTGCTCAATATTCTGCACTGCTGTATTCGCTTGGCTTCAGAAGGAGAAGAAATTCCGTTTGCCTGCATTGCGATGCTGATTTTGTTTGCACAGCTGCGCGCACAGGTCAGCGAGGAGACCATCAAACACTATACATATAAAGTTGCGGGGGCGGCGCGTGAGCCAATCGGCATATTCTGCCGCAGAGGAAAAACACCGCATTTGGTAAAGGCGCCTCTGGCGGATATCAACACCTTTGCTGCACAGACGACAGAACAGGAAGAACGCAAACGCATGGAGCGGCTGTTTACCCTGTCTGCCCTTGCGGCTGCCGTGATTTTATCTGTGATTGTGTGCGCGTCAACGGGTGATGCCGGCCGCTTGATTTATGTGCTTGCGGCGACGGTGACCGGCTCCTGTCAGGTTGCACTGCTCAGCGCGTCGGTTATGGCGCGGCAAAGTGCGGCGCGCCGTCTGGCGCACTGCGGTGCGGCTTCCGACAGCGATGAAGGCTCGGATAAACTGGCAACGACACAGACGGTTGTGCTGACCGATGAAGATTTGTTTCCCAATGGCTCTGTGGTGTTGGTCAGCTTGGAGCTGCACAGCAATTTGAACGATGCAACGGCGCTTGCCTACGCGGCGGCGCTGACGCAGGGTTCGTCTCTGGGCAATATGCTGGCGGAAGAAGTGCGCACGCGATATGGTGCGCCGCTCGCTGCACACCGCGTGCTGCGGTATGACGGCGGTGTGGGCGGTCAGATTGGCGGCTTGCAGGTCTTGCTGGGCAATGAACGGTTTATGACATCGCGCGGCGTCTCGGTCGGCGGGATGACAGACAATGCGCTTGCGCTGTCGCTGGATGGCAGTCTGGCTGCCGTTCTGACCGTTGATTATACGGTGCCGGCGGTACTGTTCCATGCGATGCAGAAATTGACGGAACAAAAAACGACGATTTGGCTGAACTCGCACAATCAGCAGATTACACCGCAGTTGGTAGAACAGCTATATGGTCTGCCGAAGGGAACGGTTGTCGTGCCGGAGCTGGAATGCAGCCGTGCGCTGCAAAATCCGGCACGTGTGCAGGATGCACGGCTGTGCGCACTGCTCATGCGGGATGGCCTGATGGGAATTGCGGACTGCATTTGCGCCGCACGCGCACAGCGAAAGGCGCAGCGCGCCGGTGTGCTCATCGGTATTTGCGCATCCATTGTGTGCATGCTGCTGATGATGTATCTGTGCTATGCGTTTGTTCCATCCGATGCGCATCCGATTCGCCTGTTAATTTATATGGTTTTGTGCTTTATCCCGATTTTCTTCCTAGATAATGGAGTGGGACGGGAATGAGAAAAAACGGAGACAGAACGCCTGGTTTTCGGGCGGGAAGTCTCCGTTTCTTTTTTTACAGAAAATTTTCAAATCTGTGCCAGCGGTGCTTTTATGCGAAAAATGCGTGATTTTGTGCATAAAGCACGGTTTAAGCGTGAAAAAATTGACATGTTCTGGTGATGTTCGTAAAAGACTTGCGAAACATTTGGAGAAAATTCACAATGTTTTGCTTGCGATAATGATGAAAATAGGGTATAATTACGAACATGAGGACGGGCATCCCGTTCTGGATAAGAAAAGTTAAGGAGATGGAATCGTTGAACGTATATTCTGTAGATAAAATCCGCAACGTTTGTGTAATGGGACACGGCGGAGAAGGCAAGACTTCCCTGATCGAAAGCATGCTGTATATGACCAAGGCGACAGACCGCATGGGAAAGATCGCGGACGGAAATACCGTTTGTGACTATGACCCGGAGGAGATCCGCAGAAAGTTCTCGATTTCCACCGCAGTGGCGCCGGTAGAATACGGCGATTGCAAGATCAACATGCTGGACACGCCGGGCTTCTTTGATTTTGAAGGCGAAGTACAGAGCGCACTGCGCGTGTGCGAATCCGGTTTGATTGTCGTTCCGGGCAAGTCCGGACCGAGCGTTGGTACGGAAAAGGCGTGGAAGCGTCTAGCGGATCAGGGCAAGCCGTGTGCGTTTTATATTTCTAAAATTGACGAAGAAAATTCCGATTATGATACATCGCTGCATAAGCTGCAGAAGGCGTTCGGCGCACATGTTGTTCCGATCGTTATCCCGATTTTCGAGGGCAACCGCGAGACCGTCGGCGTTGTCGACTGTGTCATCCGCAAGGCGTACCACATGGAGGGCAACGAACGCAAGGAGGTTGCGATTCCGGAAGCCATGATGGCAAAGGTTGACCAGCAGCGCGCCGCTCTGTGCGAGAGCGTGGCAGAGCTGTCGGAGGACCTGATGGAGCGTTATTTCGCAGGCGAGGAGTTCTCGGATGAAGAACTGATTGCCGGTCTGCGTCAGGGCGTGCTTGAGCGCGCGGTTATTCCGGTATTCTGCGGCACTGCAGCGACCGGCATCGGCACCGTTGCAACGCTCAAGGGCATCTGCGATTACATGCCGTCTCCAGATCAGGGCGAAGTAGAAGTTTGCGAGGAAGGCGACGATCTCGTTGAGATTCCGTGCAACCCGAACGGCACGCCGTGTGCATTTGTGTTCAAGACCACTGCGGATCAGTACGGCAGATTCAGCTACTTCAAGGTTGTTGCCGGTTCCGTCAAGCAGGATATGACGCTGCTCAATCATCGCATGGATGCCACGGAAAAGATTGGTCATCTGTACTCGATTTGCGGCAAGAAGGCAACCGAAGTCAAGGAAATTACCTGCGGCGATATCGGTGCCGTATCCAAGCTCACGACCACAAAGACCGGTGATACGCTGTCGATGAGTGTGCGCGCAGTCAATCTGACACCGGTACAGTTTGCAAAGCCGTGCTATACACAGGCAATCGCGCCGAAAACCAAGGGCGGCGAAGAAAAAATCGCAGCGGGTCTCACCAAGCTCGCGGATGAAGATCCGACCTTTGGCTTTACCATCAATCCGGAAACGCATCAGAGCCTGCTGAGCGGCATGGGCGACATTCATCTGGATGTCATTTGTTCCAAGCTGCAGTCCCGCTTTGGCGCAGAGCCGGTGTTGAGCAAGCCGATTGTTCCGTATCGCGAGAAGATTCGCGCGTCGGTTACGGTGGAAGGCAAGCATAAGAAGCAGTCGGGCGGTCACGGTCAGTATGGACACGTCAAGATGACCTTTGAGCCGTATGCAGACGGCGATTATATATTTGAAGAGCGCATTTTTGGCGGCTCTGTTCCGAAGAACTTCCATCCGGCAGTTGACAAGGGCGTTCGGGAGGCCATGGAGCACGGCGTGCTGGCTGGCTATCCGATGGTTGGCCTGAAGGCAATTCTGCTTGACGGCTCCTATCATGATGTAGACTCCAACGAGCTGTCGTTCAAGATGGCTGCCAAGCTGGCGTATAAGGCGGGCATCCCGCAGGCAAAGCCGGTTATTATGGAGCCGATTTGCTCGATGAAGGTTTACATTCCGGATTCGTACATGGGCGATGTCATCGGTGACATCAACAAGCGCCGCGGCCGCATCATGGGCATGAACCCGACCGATGACGGACAGGAAATTCTTGCCGAAGTGCCGATGGCAGAAATCAGCGACTACGCGATCACGCTGCGTTCGATGACGCAGGGCAGAGGTTCCTTTGAATCCGCGTTTGAGCGCTATGAGGACGCGCCTCCGGCAGTGCAGGAGAAGGTTATCGAAGCTGCACAGGCACAGTAAAACATGCTGTATCCAAGCCCCTCCGGATTTTCCGGAGGGGCTTGTTTGCATCATAAATGTTCCGTGGCGTGCATACGCTGTACCAGAAACAGCTGGAACAGACGGCAAGGAGCGGGAAAACTATGTTTATCATAACGGCGAAATTCAGTAAGCGGAAGCTTTTCTTTGGCATTGCGGTGACGGCGGCGCTGCTGCTGACGGCGGGCGCGGCGGCACACTTGGCAGGAGATGTGGCGGCGATGGGAAATCGTGCGGACAGCGAGGCAAACGACGCTGCGCAGCAGACGGTTTCAACGCTGGCACTGACAGACGAGGAGCGCACAGCATACCTAAAAGCGTGCGGATGGGAAGTGGATGCCGCGTCCTGCACGGTGCGGGAAGTGATTATTCCGTCGGATTTCGACGAGACCTATCAGAGCTATGCGGACTTACAGGCGCGGCAGGGATTTGACTTGGAGAAGCTCAAAGGCAAACGCGTCAAGCAGGTCGTTTACTCCGTCACAAATTCGGAAGAATCGGATGTTTTGGCGGAATTGCTGATCTATCGAGGGAAAATCGTTGCGGGGGATATTTGCTCCATGAAGACGGACGGCGGCTTTACGCGCGGGCTGATGGATCGCACCGGACAGAAGTCAAATGACACAAAGGATACGTCAGAATCCACAAGCAGCCAAGCGGATTCTGGTGCATCCTGACAACAGCTTTTTTCGCAAAATCAACACATTGCCCAAAGAAGCAGGCGAGAAATCCCGCCTGCTTTTATATTTTTTTGAAAACACTCTTGTGCAAATGTACCAAAGGTGATATAATGCTCTTGATTATTGGCAGGAGGCGATGAAGTGGCGGCACAGCGAATAGACAAACTGCTCACGGCGATGGGACTGTGTTCCCGCAGGGAAGCGGCGGCAGCGGCAAAACGCGGTGCGATTGTCATTGACGGCGCGGTGTGTCGGGACGCCTCCCAAAAAGTAGATCCGGAAACCGCGCGGATTTGCTTTTGCGGACAGACGGTCAGCTATCAGACGCATGTATATCTGATGATGCATAAGCCGCTTGGCGTGCTGTCTGCAACCGAGGACAGAGAACAACAAACCGTGCTGGATCTTCTGCCTGCCGGCTATAAAAAGCGCGGCGTGTTTCCGATTGGACGGCTGGACAAGGACACATCCGGACTGCTGCTGCTGACGGATGACGGTGCACTGGGACATGCGCTGACCTCGCCCAAGCACGCGGTAGATAAAGTCTATCGGGCGCAGACGGAGGGCGCATTGGGCGATACCGATATACAGGCATTTGCGCAGGGCATCACACTGCGCGACGGCACGCGCTGCCGGCCGGCAAAGCTGGAAATCTGCGAAGCGCGCGAAGGGTACGCCGAGGTTTTGGTAACGGTTCATGAAGGCAAGTATCATCAGGTGCGGCGCATGCTGGCATCCCGCGATGCGCCGGTCAAGACGCTGGAACGCTTGTCGGAAGGCCCGCTCAAACTGGATGCGGCACTGCAGCCGGGACAGTGGAGAGAACTGACGCAGGAGGAAATTGAACAGTTGCTCGCCTGTCAGGCGGGAAAAGACGGCTGAGAAAAAGCAATCACGTTACATAGGGAAAAGTCGACAAAATAAAGTCAAAATTTTTGTACAAATTTCTGTCGATTTGTGATATAATAAAAAAAGTGAACGATAGGACAGCGTTTTGCTGTCAATATGATTGGTGATGGTTTTGCTCCCGCGGATAAAAACAGCTGCTGACAAGTGCAGGATTTCAGCAGAATATGCGGGTACAGAAAACAATTTCGTTGAAGAAGGGTGAAGTATGATGGCATCAAGAATGTTTCAGTCTATAATTTTACAGATGAAAGATGCGGTTGACCGCACAATCGGCATTATCAATGCCAGCGGCGCAGTCGTGGCCTGTACCGACCTCAAACGGATCGGTGAGATGCGCGAGGACGCAGCAGCTGAGCTGTCCTATGTCGGTGACATGATTCGCTTTGGCGGATATACTTATCGTCCGGTTGCAGACCGTTCGACTCGTTTTGAGTACGCAGTGTTTGTACACGGCGAAGACGAAAACGCCCGCAGCATCTGCTCGATGGCAGCAATTGCCGTCAGCAACATCAAGACGCTGTACGACGAAAAGCACGACAAGGCTACATTTATCAAGAACATCATTCTCGATAATATCCTGCCGGGAGATATTTATATTAAGTCCCGCGAGCTGCACTTTGAGGGAGACACCACCCGCGCCGTATTCCTGGTTCGTCAGGAAGAACATGCTGATGTCGCTGCACTGGACGTCATTCAGGGCCTGTTCCCGGATAAGCAGCACGACTTTGTCCTGCACATCAATGAAAATGATATCGTTCTTGTCAAGGAAGTAAAACCGACCATCGACGACAAGGAACTCATGAAGATTGCCAAGGGCATCGAGGAGACCTTGGAGAATGAACTGCAGATTAAGTGCCTGATCGGTATCGGTACCGTTTGCAGCCAGCTCAAGGACGTTGCAAAATCCTTCAAGGAAGCACAGACTGCGCTGGAAGTCGGCGTCGTATTCGACAACGAGCAGAACATTGTCAATTATGACACGCTGGGCTTGGCGCGTCTGATTTATCAGCTGCCGACGACCCTGTGCGAGATGTTCCTGAACGAAATCTTTAAGAAGGGCTCGATTGACGCACTGGATCAGGAGACCCTGTTCACCATCCAGAAGTTCTTTGAAAACAACCTGAACGTGTCTGAGACCTCTCGTAAGCTGTTTGTACACAGAAACACGCTGGTTTACCGTCTGGAGAAAATTAAAAAGCTGACGGGCTTGGATCTGCGTGAATTTGACCATGCGATTGTATTTAAGGTTGCGCTGATGGTACGCAAGTACTTGGCTTCTCGTGAGGCTGGACGCCTGTAATCTTGTAATCGAGGTGAAATTTTTTGATTAAACCAACGACTGCAAAACGTATTATGGCGGTTGTCGCGCTGATTTTGGTCGTATTGATGCTGCTCAGCTCGGTTTCCGTTCTGTTTTGAGGGCGCACAAAATTTGATATTTTTGTGAACACAGCAAAAAAATAGTTGCCGCAGGCTTTGTCCTGCGGTATTCTTTTTATAGAGATGATTTCATACGAAAGGAAGCGAGAGCGATTTGAAACGCATGGTATCGCTGCGTCGGGCAGTGGCTGCCGGCGCGGCGGCAACAATTGCGGGCGGACTGGTCACCGGCGTGGTTGTGTATCACGCCGTGCATCCGAGCGGACAGGCTGGAGAAATCTATGATGTTCTGCGGCAGGCGGACAGCATCAGCCAGAAATACTTTGTCGGCGAGGATTACGACACGGA
>JABLTS010023328.1_pt1 | contig 12132 bp, 7 predicted proteins | sample 7160081 | NCBI WGS metagenome assembly JABLTS01 (sample SAMN14651231, study PRJNA627086) | human gut metagenome | isolation source: feces | host: Homo sapiens
AGGGGTGTTGCGCAGCTTTTTCAGGATGGAAAAACCGTCCTCACCGGGCAGCATCACGTCTAAGATCACCAGTTCCGGCTCTGCAGCGTGCATGGCCTGCCAGAACGGCTCAGAGCTTTCAAAGCTGGTCACTTCGTATCCGCTGGACTGCAGGGCATACTGTTCCAGCTCCCGGATGGCGGCATCGTCTTCAACAATATAGATCATTTGTCAAAATCCTCCGCAGATTGATTTTCAGGGAAGAGATAGCGTTCACGGTAACGGTCAAGACGGCGATGGAATTCCTCACTTTCCTTGGTGTCATTGCCGTGACGCAGCTCGTTGAGGTATGCGTGGGTATCAAAGCTGTCCTGTGCAACCTCGATTTGTGCAACGGCTACGTTGCTGCAGTGGTCGCACACACGCTCATAGTTGGTCAGCAGGTCGTCCAGCACAAAGCCATATTCAATGGAGCAGCTGCCGGCCTGCAGGCGGGCAATGTGGTGGGCCTTGATGGCGCGTACCAGCTCGTTGACCACGGCTTCCAGCGGTTCCACCTTGCTGGCAAGATGCAGATCACCCTTGCGGAAAGCATCAGTGGTGCGGTTCAGAATATCCTGCACCGCATCCTCCAGCACCTGCAGCTCGTCGCGGGCATCCTGCGAGAACTGGATTTCTTTGGTGTGCATCTCCTCGGCAGATTCCATCAGGTTTACGGAATGGTCGCTGATGCGCTCAAAATCGCTGATGGTGTGCAGCAGGGTATTTACGCTCTGGCTGTCGGCATGGTTCAGCTCACGGCTGGAAAGCTTGACGAGATAGGTGCCGAGAGCGTCCTCGTAACGGTCTACCTGCGTCTCTTCCTCGCGGACTTTCTGCGCAAGGGTGTCGTTCCAATCATGAGTCAGGCTCATGGCCTGCATCACGCCCACACGGGCAAGCTCTGCCATTTCAGCAGTTGCAGAGCGTGCACGCTCCACGGCCACGGCAGGGGTGTTCAGCAGGCGGTCATCCAGCAGCGCAAAGCTTTCCTTTTCCGGCGAATCCGGAATGGTGAGGATGGCCAGCTTTTCCAGCAGGTTTGCAAAGGGCAGCAGCACCAGCGTTGCCACGATATTGAACACCGAGTGCACCACAGCGATGCCCCATGCCTCGATGGTGGTGTTCACAAAAGCAAAGTGGCAGACCGTATTCAGGCCGTAAAAGCCGACAAGGAAGATGGTCACACCGATGATGTTGAAGTACAGATGGACCATGGCAGCACGGCGTGCATTCTTGTTGGCACCCACAGAGGAGATCAACGCGGTAACGCAGGTGCCGATGTTCTGACCCATGATAATGGGAATGGCACTGCCGTAGGTGATCACGCCGGTGGCGCTCAGCGCCTGCAGAATACCCACGCTGGCGCTGGAGCTCTGGATGATGCCGGTAACAAGGGCACCCACCAGAACGCCCAGAAGGGGGTTGGAAAAGCGGGTGAACAGGCTGGTGAACCATGCCTCGTTCTGCAGGGGCAGGACGGCGTTAGACATGGTGGTCATGCCAGTCATCAGCACGGCAAAGCCGATGAGGATGGTGCCCACGCCTTTTTTCTTCTCACTCTTACACATATACAGCAAAATGCCGATAAATGCAAGCAAAGGACTGAAAGAAGTGGGTTTGAGCAGATTGATGAGGAGGCTGTCGCCCTGCAGGCCGGAAAGGCTCAGGATCCAGCTGGTGACAGTGGTGCCCACATTGCTGCCCATGATCACGCCGATGGCCTGATGCAACTCCATGATGCCGCTGTTGACAAAGCCGACCACCATGACCGTGGTAGCGCTGGAACTCTGGATCACAGCGGTGACGCACAGGCCAAGGAAAAAGCCTTTAAGGGGGTTGTCAGTCAGCTTGCTCAGGATCTTCTGCAGCTGGCCGCCGGCCTGCTTTTCCAGTGCTTTGCCCATGATGTCCATGCCGAACAGGAACAGGGCAAGACCTCCAAGCAGGGAAAAGACATTGAAGATGGTCATAAAGATTTCCTCACTTTTGTTTGACGTGTTTTTGATGTGTTTCTCCTGATTTTGAGTATACAGATGCAATGTAAAATCCAAAATCGAGGGAATGTAAAATCCGTGTAAAGGTAAGAAAAATGTAAAAAATCAGTACATGGCTGCGCTGCTGCGTGCATTCTTGCCGGGCTGCGAAAAAGCCGCCCGCACAATATTGTTTTTTACCGATCGTTCTATTATAATAATAAGAAGGAATCCTGCACGGTACCTGACAGCAGGCAGGGCTGTGCAGCAAAAGGGAGCACAGGAGGAACAAGAATGGGCACATTCAATGTCTCGCTCAAAACGCTGACCGACCGTGTCAGCATGGAAGTTGTCTATACGCCGAAGGAACTGGATCAGATCTGTGTGGAGATCGCCGAAGTGAACCGCCCGGGTCTGTTTCTGGCGGGCTATTATGATTATTTTGATAAGCTGCGTCTGCAGATCATGGGTCTGGCCGAGATGAACTTTCTGTCCGGCCTTTCACCGGAAAAACGCTACGAAGCGCTGGATCAGCTGTTCCGTCAGCAGCCGCCGGCTGTTATCGTCTGCCGCAGCGAGGAATTGACTCCCTTCCCGGAGATGCAGGAGCTGGCCCAGAAGCATGGTGTTGCACTGCTGCGCTCCAACGAGACCACCTGCACTCTGATGGGCAGCCTGATCAGTGTGCTGAATCTGGAACTGGCACCGCGTATCACCCGCCATGGTGTGCTGGTGGAAGTGTACGGCGAAGGCATCCTGATCCTGGGCGACAGCGGCATTGGCAAAAGCGAGCTTGCCATCGAGCTGGTCAAGCGCGGCCACCGCCTTGTGGCAGATGATGCGGTGGAGCTGCGCAAGGTGTCCAACCGCCAGATCATGGGTACTGCCCCGGAGAATATCCGCCACTTCATTGAGCTGCGCGGCATTGGCATCGTCAATGTGGCCCGTGTGTACGGCGTGGGCGCGGTCAAGCTGAGCGAAAGCCTTGACCTTGTGGTTCAGCTGGAAGCATGGGACCCCACTAAGAACTACCAGCGCACCGGTCTGGAAAACGAATACTACGACATTCTGGGCGTCAGCATTCCCAGCACCAGCATTCCGGTCTCACCGGGCCGCAATCTGGCTGTCGTGCTGGAAACTGCAGCCATCAACAACCGCCAGAAGAAGATGGGTTACAACGCAGCGCGTGAACTGCTGATCCGTCTGGGTCTGGACGATAAAATGGATTGATCCCACACCGCAAAAGGAGCAAGTTATCATGGAACGATTCAAGCAGAAACTGCAGGCAGCAGCGATCCCGTTCAGGGAGAATGAACCGCTTGCGGCACACTGTACCTTTAAAATCGGAGGCCCGGCACAGCTGTTTGTCATGCCGGAAAACGAGCAGCAGCTCTGCAGTGCAGTTGCGCTTTGTAAAGAGCAGGCTGTCCGCTATTACCTGCTGGGCAACGGCAGCAACATCCTGTTTGCGGACGAAGGCTTTTCCGGCGTGGTGATCGATGTTTCGGCACTGGACGCAGAGATCGCGGTGGAAGATACAGTCCTGACCGCAGGCGCAGGTGTCCGCCTTGCGGCACTGTGTAAGGCGGCACTGAAGCATGGCCTGTCCGGGCTGGAATTTGCCTACGGCATCCCCGGCACGGTGGGCGGTGCAGTGTATATGAATGCGGGTGCCTACGGCGGCGAGATGAAGGACGTGCTCACCACAGTGCGGTATCTGGCGGCAGAAGGCGAGGTCAGAGAAGTGCCTGCCGCAGAGCTGGATCTCCGCTATCGCCACAGCATTTTTGAAGAGAACAGCGGCTGCATCCTCTCGGCACAGTTCCATCTGCAGCCCGGAAACGCAGCGGACATCCGTGCAAAAATGGATGAATTGATGGCCAAGCGTGTGGAAAAGCAGCCGCTGGATAAGCCCAGCGCCGGCAGCACCTTCAAGCGCCCGGCGGGTGCTTTTGCGGCTGCGCTGATCGACCAGTGCGGCCTACGCGGCTATCGCCACGGCGGCGCAGCCGTCAGCGATAAGCACTGCGGCTTTGTGGTAAACCTTGGCGGCGCTACCTGTGCTGATGTGCTGGCACTTTGTGACGAGGTGCACGCCATCGTAAAGGAAAAGACGGGCTACGACCTTGAAAAAGAGATCCGGGTCGTCCGATAACGGAAAAAGCAAAAAAGGAGCGGTAGATCAGATTATGGAGCTGTTGATCGTCAGCGGACTTTCCGGTGCAGGCAAGTCGGTGGCTATGAATGCGCTGGAAGATATCGGTTTTTTCTGTATAGATAATGTTCCGGCCGGACTGCTGCCCAGCATCACTGCATTCTCGGAAGCGGGCGACAGCCAGCTGGAGCGGGTGGCTCTTTCCATGGATGTGCGCGGCTGCCGCACCAGCGAAGAGATCGAGCGTGCGCTCGACAAGCTGGATGAGCAGGGTGTGGATTATAAAATTCTATTTCTGGATGCCCCGGACGATGTACTCATGCGCCGCTACAGCGAGACCCGCCGCCGCCACCCCATCAGCATTGCCGAGGGCATTTCCACCCGGGAGGCCTTTGCAAAGGAACGCAAAATATTGAAGCCTTTGCAGGAGCGTGCAGATTACGTCATCAATACCGCCCTACTTTCTACAGCACAAAACAAAGAACGCATCTGCGATCTTTTTGCAAAAAATGGTGGAGCCAAGGGCGCCATGCGCCTGACCGTGATGTCCTTTGGATTCAAATTCGGCATCCCGCCGGAGGCAGACCTTGTGCTGGATGTGCGCTGCCTGCCCAACCCCTTCTACGTGCCGGAACTCAAGCATAAGACCGGCCTTGATCAGGATGTGGTGGATTTTGTCATGAGCCACCCGGAAGCGCAGGAACTGCTCAAGCGGTATGAGAACTTTTTGCAGTATGCACTGCCGCTGTACGTCAAGGAGGGCAAAAGCCAGCTGACCATTGCGGTGGGATGTACCGGCGGCAAGCACCGTTCCATTACATTTGCGCGTAAGATCGCGGAGTATTGCACGCAACTCGGCTACGAGCCGGGCGTGCAGCACCGCGATGCCAAACGCTGACAGAATTCGAGGAAGTATGAGTAGTTTTGCATCCCGCGCGCGGGAGGAGATCGCGCAGCGCAGCATCCAGAAGGATTGCTGTGTGCGTGCGGCAGCTTATGGCATTGCGTGCTTTGCCAAATATTTTGATGCAAAGGGTCTGGTGGTGCAGACCGAGCAGCAGGAGACGGTGCAGGCTGCCCAGCAGCTGTTCGCACGCTGCGGCGTGCAGGGCGAGATCCTGCACAAGCAGCGACCCAGCGGCGTGCTGTATGAATTCAACATCCGCGCGCCGGAGCAGGTGGCCCGGGTGCACGAGCTGTTCGGCACCACGGGCAGCGAGACCAGCCTGCAGATCGATCCCCGCCTTATCCGCTGCCAGACCTGCGTCAGTGCGTACATTGGCGCAGCTTTTTTGTGCAGTGGAACGGTTATTGATCCGCAGAAAGAATATAATCTGGAATTTCTTACCTCCCGCACCAATCTGGCACGGGACTTTGAAGCGCTGCTGGCAGAGCATGAGTTTGCACCGCACCGCACCCGCCGCAACGGTGTGAACCTGATCTACGTTAAAACGGGGGCCAATGTGGAACGGCTGCTCAGCTTTATGGGCGCTGGAAACGCTGCAGAGGAAATGCATGCGCAAAAAGCCTTCAAACAGGTGCGCAACCAGACCAACCGACAGACCAACTGTGATACGGCAAACCTTGGCAAAACGGCCCGTGCCAATGCGCAGACGCTGAAGGCCATCCGCTTTCTGGAAGAGCAGAATGCCCTTAGCACTCTGCCGGAGGTACTGCAGGAGGCCGCTGCCAAGCGGATGCAATACCCGGATCTTTCGCTCACAGCGCTGTGCGGCTGCTTTGAGCCGCCCGTGAGCAAATCCGGCCTGTCGCACCGGATGAAGAAACTGGAGGCATTGGCCGAAACGCTGCGGCAGAATCTGGAACAGGAGGCAAAAGCATGAGCGAAGCATTACCCAATACCCGGCCTTTTGTCCATCTGCACATCCACACAGAGTACAGCCTGCTGGATGGTGCCTGCCGCATTGACCAGCTGATGGATCGCGTAAAAGAGTGCGGACAGACCGCCATTGCCTGCACCGACCACGGCGTGATGTACGGCTGCGTGCAGTTTTATAAGGCTGCAAAAAAGGCTGGCATCAAGCCCATCATCGGCTGTGAGGTGTATGTGGCCACCCGCACCCGCTTTGACAAGGTAAATAAGATCGACGGCAACAACCACCTGATCCTGTTGTGCAAAAATGAGACCGGCTACAAAAACCTGATCAAAATGGTGTCGGCCGCCTTTGTGGAGGGCTTTTATTCCAAGCCCCGCATTGATAAGGAACTGCTGGAAAAATATCACGAAGGTCTGATCTGCCTGTCGGCCTGTTTGGCAGGCGAAGTTCCACAGGCCATTCTGGCGGGCGATTATGAGCGCGCCAAAGCAGCAGCGCTGTGGTATCGAGACCTCTTCGGCGAGGAAAACTATTATATCGAGCTTCAGGACCATGGTCTGGAAGAGGATAATACTGTGCTGCCGCAGCTCATCAAGCTTGCACGGGAGACCGGCATTCCCATGGCAGCCACCAACGACTCCCACTATCTGCGCAAGGAGGATGCCAAAATGCAGGGCATCCTGCTCTGCATCCAGACCGGCAAGACCATTCAGGATGCGGATAAAATGGAGTTCCAGACCGACGAGTTCTATGTCAAAACGACAGACGAAATGTACGAGCTGTTCTCCATGGTGCCGGAAGCCTGCGAGAATACCGCCAAAATTGCCGAACAGTGTAACTTTGATTTTGATTTTGGACATACTAAAATTCCATATTACAAAGCGCCGAACGGTATGGATAATCAGGCGTTTTTTGAAAAGCTCTGCTGGGAAGGTCTGGAGCGCCGCTACGGCCCCAATGTTCCGCAGGCCAACAAAGACCGTCTGGAATACGAGATCGGCGTGGTCAAAAAGATGGGCTACACGAACTACTATCTTATCGTGTGGGACTACGTGAACTACGCCAAGAGTCAGGGTATCCCGGTAGGCCCGGGCCGTGGCTCCGGCGCAGGCAGCATTGCGGCTTACAGCGTGGGCATCACGGATATCGACCCCATCCGTTATAACCTGATCTTTGAGCGCTTCCTGAACCCGGAGCGCGTCAGTATGCCAGATTTTGATGTGGACTTCTGCTACGAGCGCCGTCAGGAAGTGATCGATTACGTCAACCGGAAATATGGTGCCGACCATGTGGCTCAAATCGTCACCTTTGGCACCATGGCCGCCCGCAACGCCATCCGCGATGTGGGCCGCGTGATGGGCATTCCGTATCAGCAGGTAGATGTTGTGGCAAAGCAGGTGCCCATGGAGCTGAAAATGACGCTGAAGCGTGCGTTGGAGGTATCGCCGGAACTTAAGCGGATGTACGATACCGACCCGCAGGTCACAGAGCTGATCGACACGGCCTTGAAGGTGGAGGGCATGCCCCGCCATGCTTCCACCCATGCGGCGGGTGTCGTCATTACCCCGGAGCCTACGGACTACTATCTGCCGCTGGCCACCAACGACGGCCTGCCTGTGACCCAGTTCAACATGACCGAGATCGAAGAACTTGGCCTTTTGAAGATGGACTTTCTGGGCTTGCGCACGCTGACCGTCATTCATGACGCGGAAACTGCTGTGCAGAAGCACCACCCGGAGTTTTCCATCCAGAAGCTGGATTACGACGACCCGGACACCTACAGGATGCTGGGACAGGGAGACACCGAGGGTGTGTTCCAGCTGGAATCTTCCGGCATGAAGCAGGTGCTTGTGGGCCTGCAGCCGCAGAACCTAGAAGACGTTATCGCTCTGATCAGCCTGTACCGTCCCGGCCCCATGGATTCGATCCCCACCTACCTGCGCAACCGCCACGAGCCGGACAAAATCAGCTATAAGACCCCACAGCTGGCCCACATTCTGGATGTGACCAATGGCTGCATCGTCTATCAGGAGCAGGTCATGCAGATCTTCCGGGAGCTGGCAGGTTTCTCTTTTGGTCAGGCAGACAATGTCCGCCGTGCCATGAGCAAAAAGAAACATGCCGTCATGGAGGCCGAGCGAGAGCACTTTGTGTACGGCTGCACCGATCCCGGCAACGAATGCCCCGGCTGTGTGGCAAACGGCATCTCTGAGAAGGTGGCCAATGAGATCTACGATGAAATGTCCAGTTTCGCTTCATATGCGTTCAATAAGAGCCATGCGGCCTGCTATGCCTATGTGGCATTCCAGACGGCCTACCTCAAGTGCCATTATCCCAGTGAGTTCATGGCGGCTTTGCTGACCAGTGTGCTGGATAACACGGATAAGGTCATTGAATATTCCGGCGAGTGTGCCCGCCTTGGCATCAAGGTGCTGCCGCCGGATGTGAATGTTTCCAACGGCGGCTTCACGGCGGATGGAAGCGGTCAGATCCGCTTTGGCCTGAATGCGGTCAAAAATGTGGGCCGCAACCTGATCGAGAATGTGGTGAAGGGGCGGCAGAATAAGCCTTACACCAGCCTGTACGATTTCTGCAAGCGGATGCATGGCAATGAACTGAACCGCCGGGCAGTGGAGTGCCTCATCAAGGCCGGCGCATTCGATCATCTGGGCAACAACCGCCACAGCCATGTGGAGGCCGTGGAGGGCATTCTGAAGAGCATTGAGACCGACTCTCGGCGCAATCTGGATGGACAGCTGGATCTGTTCTCGGTGATGAGCGGGGAAGCACAGAGCGGTGCTTCCGAGGATAACTATGAAATAAAGCAGCTGCCGGAATACAGCCATAAGGAACTGCTCCAGCAGGAAAAGGAAGTCAGCGGTCTGTATCTGTCCGGTCATCCGCTGGATGCTTACCGGGAACAATCGGCACGCATTGCATCCCACACCATCAAGGATCTTACAGGGGAAGATGCCCATGTGAAGGATGGAGAAAAAGTGCGCATTGTGTGCGCGGTGGTAAAAAGCCGCATGATGACCACAAAGTCCAACAGCATGATGGCTTTTACCAGCGTAGAGGACCTGACCGGCACCATGGAAGTGATCGTATTCCCAAAGGTGCTGGATGCTTTCCGGGATTCACTGCACGAAAATGCAGTCGTCGTGATCGATGGCAGACTGTCGGTACGGGAGGATGAAGCTTCCAAGCTGCTGGCAGAGAGCATCGTCCCGATCGATAATTACGATCCGGCCCGACTGGATAACGGCAGGCCGGACCCGATGAAAACGGCAGCAAAGAAGCTGTATATCCGTGTGCCTTCCCGCAGCAGCAGGGAATATGCAAAGGTGGTCAATCTGCTTGGCATTTTTGATGGGGACATGCCGGTGCTCCTGTATCTGACCGATACCAAGCAGTATCTGCGTGTGCCGCGCCATCTGTACGCATCCGGCCATCCGCTGCTGTTCAAAGAGCTGGAAAGGCTGGTCGGAACGGACAACATTGCAACAAAATGACATTTCCGTGCACGAATCTTAACGCAAATCCGGCGGGATGGCTGTTTCCAAAATAAGGCGTTTGTGTTATAATGATTCAAGGCAAATGAAGTGCTTTGGACAGCGTTAAAACGGAGAACGCTGTGATACCATTGGGTAAATGAAGAAACAAATTGGAGGGAAACTCTCGTATGGAAAAGCAGATCAAAACGATTGGCGTATTGACGAGCGGTGGTGATGCTCCTGGCATGAACGCTGCCGTGCGCGCCGTAGTCCGTACCGGCCTGCATAAGGGTTACCGCATGATCGGCATTCAGCGTGGCTACAATGGCCTGCTGAACGGCGAATGCTTTGAAATGAACCTGCGCAGTGTGTCGAACATCATCTCTGCAGGCGGTACCATTCTGTATACCGCCCGCTGTCTGGAATTCAAGACCAAGGAAGGTCAGGACAAGGGTGCAGAGAAGTGCCGCGAACTGGGCATTGATGCGCTGGTGGTTATTGGCGGCGACGGTTCTTACCGCGGCGCTCGTGAGCTGGCCCACCGCGGCATTCCGATGATCGGTCTGCCCGGCACTATTGACAACGATATTTCCTGCACCGATTACACCATTGGCTACGATACCGCCATGAATACTGCGCTGGAGATGATCGACAAGCTGCGCGATACCACCCAGAGCCACGACCGCTGCAGTGTGGTCGAGGTCATGGGCCGCAACGCCGGTTATATTGCTCTGAATGTTGCAATTGCTTCCGGCGCTATGGCTGTTCTACTGCCGGAGAAGGAATTTGACATGCAGCGTGATATTCTGGATAAGATCGCTGAGACTCAGAAGACCGGCAAGCGTCACTTCATTATTATCGTTGCCGAGGGTGTCGGCCATGCACAGGAGATCGCAAACGAGATTCAGGCACGCACCGGCATCGACTCCCGCGCCACCATTCTGGGCCATGTCCAGCGCGGTGGTTCTCCCACTCTGCGTGACCGTGTGAACGCTTCTGCAATGGGCTACCATGCCGTGTGCCTGCTGGAGCAGGGCAAGTATAACCGCATCGTCGGCATGAAGGGCGAAAAGCTGGTGGATTACCCTGTGGATGAAGCTCTTGAAATGACCAAGACGCTTGACCCGGTGCTGATCGACGTGTGTAACACCATTTCTATCTGATATTTATAAAGCCAATACTATGGAGCTGTTCTCTCGAAGAATCGGGAGGATGGCTCTTTTTTGCGTTTTAACGTAAAAAATACATGAACTGACTGGAACTTTCTGCGTTTTTAAAAAAGAAAAATCGTGAATGAAAAGTGCATAGCTTAAAATTGAAATTTGTGGAAGGTGGTTTACGGGAAATTGTGGAGGAATACGCAGGGCGTGTTTTACTACTTTGGCAGGAAAATAACGATGATGCGTGAGGCAAAAATTGTAGCACAAAAAGCCAATTTTGTCTTGAACTTTTTGCCGTATGTGCTAGAATAAAAGAGAAAGGCATCCTTGTGTCCAACAGATATCTGGATGTGAATATTGGAAAGTAAATTCGGAGGTAATCACAATGGCTGATATGTTTGCACCGCTGGTAGCACAGCTGAAGGCAAATCCCAAGACGATCGTTTTCACCGAGGGCAATGATCCCCGCATTCTGGAGGCCGCTGCAAAGCTGCTGGCCGAGGGCGTGCTGAAGGTCGTCATGGTGGGCAACGAGGCTGAGTGCAAGGCTGCTGCTGCCGCCGGTAACTTTGATATTTCCGCTGCCGAGATCATCGACCCCGAGAACTATGCCGGTTTCGATGAGATGGTCAACACCATGGTGGAGCTGCGCAAGGGCAAGCAGACCGCTGAGGAGTGCACCGCTCTGCTGAAGAAGTCCAACTACTTCGGCACCATGCTGGTGAAGATGGGCAAGGCTGATTGCCTGCTGGGCGGCGCTACTTACTCCACTGCCGACACCATTCGTCCCGCTCTGCAGCTGGTCAAGACCAAGAAGGGCGCACATCTGGTCAGCTCCTGCTTCATTCTGGACCGTGACTGCGGTGAAGAGGGCCTGAAGCGCATTGCCATGGGCGACTGCGCTGTTAACATCGACTATACCGATACCATTGATAAGGCTACCGGCGAGGTCAAGATCGCCGCTTCTGCAAAGCTTGCTGAGGTTGCTATCGAGACCGCTAAGACCGCAAAGTTGTTCGGCATCGATCCGAAGGTTGCTGTGCTGAGCTTCTCCACCAAGGGCTCCGGCAAGGGCGGCACCGTTGCTTTGAGCCATGACGCAGTGATCAAGGCTCAGGAAATGGATCCCGAGTTGGCTGTGGACGGTGAGCTGCAGTTTGACGCTGCCGTTGCTCCCGAAGTTGCACAGGTCAAGTGCAAGGGCAGCAAGGTGGCTGGTCAGGCCAACACCTTCATCTTCCCCTGCATCGAGGCCGGTAACATCGGCTATAAGATTGCTCAGCGTCTGGGTGGTTATGCAGCTTACGGCCCCATCCTGCAGGGTCTGAACGCTCCCATCAACGACCTGTCCCGTGGCTGCAACGCCGACGATGTCTACAAGATGAGCCTGATCACTGCCTGCCAGTCTTGAGCTGACTGATTGAAAATAGCCGCCGCATTCACCGTACAAAACGGGCAGAAGGTTGAGGCCTCAAAGGCAGATTTAAAAAA
>JABLTS010108786.1_pt1 | contig 12078 bp, 11 predicted proteins | sample 7160081 | NCBI WGS metagenome assembly JABLTS01 (sample SAMN14651231, study PRJNA627086) | human gut metagenome | isolation source: feces | host: Homo sapiens
CCGGCACCCGGTACGAGCCGGTCGAAAAGCCCCACGATTCCGAAAGTGCGCCGAGCGCCGGGTCATAGGCGCCGCCGGTCTGTTCGCAGAGCGTCAGCGCCGTCTGTAAAAGCGCCGCCGTCTCCTCACCGGCTGTTCCGCCGCCCGTTTCGTTCAGCCGGGCCAGCGCCGCTTGTTCGTCCCGGCAGGAAAGCACGCCCTCCAGCCGGTAAATTTCAGCTTCCGCCTGCGCCAGCGCATCCTCTGCCGCCGGGCCATAGGCGCGCAGCTGCATGACGGTGTCCATGGCAAAAAATTCGCGCTCCGCGCTTTTTTGCGCACAGCCGCACAGCAGAAGCGGCAGGCACAGGACGATCAAAAACCAGCTTCGCTTCATACCGTATCCTTTCTGCGCAGCCATATAAAATCCGCATGGCACATCTGACATATACGATATCAGGCTTTTTGAAAAAATCAAGTTTTTTCGAATTTTATGTGAAAAATGACGGATTCTGAACAGGAAAAAACAATATAAATATATCGATATAAAAACGCATATTGCATATATGAATCGTGATATATTCGAGCCTTTCGCCGTCTCATGCTTGACAAACGGACAGACGCACTGTAAGTTATACAAGTATGAAAATTACCCTGCAAAGGAGGCTCATGCGTGGCAGGCGGAAAGCATATTCTGGGCAAGGCGAAGCGGCATATTTTCGGCACGGCCAAGGTCGGCGAAAAGGGCCAGATCGTCATCCCCAAGGACGCGCGGCAGATCTTCGGCGTAAAGCCCGGCGATACGCTGCTCATTCTCGGAGACGAGGAAACGGGCATCATCGTCACCAAGCCGGACGTGCTGCGCGACGCGGCAGATGACATTTTCGGGAAAATGGAGAAATAGAGGATGGAACTTACGACAATGTATGAATCGCTCGGCGTGAGCCGCGCGGTATATGAATACGGAGAAATGATTTTAGACGGCCTGAGGCCCCGCTTTGAGGCCATTGACCGGACGGCGGAATACAACCAGACAAAGGTGCTTGCCGCCATGCAGAAAAACAAGCTTTCGGCAGGCTGCTTCGCCGCCACGACGGGCTATGGCTACGACGATATGGGCCGCGAGGTGCTAGAAAAGGTCTATGCCGACTGCTTCCATACCGAAGCTGCGCTTGTCCGCCCGCAGATCACCTGCGGCACGCACGCGCTGGCGGTCGCGCTGAGCGCGAATCTGCTGCCGGGCGACGAGCTTTTAAGCCCGAACGGCGCGCCGTATGACACGCTGGAGGAGGTCATCGGCATCCGTCCGTCCAAGTGTTCGCTGATGGAATACGGCGTGCAGTACCGGCAGGTCGACCTGCTGCCGGACGGCACGTTCGATTTTGACGGCATCCGCGCCGCGATCGGCCCCAAAACAAAGCTCATTACCATCCAGCGCTCGAAGGGCTACGCGACAAGGCCGTCGTTCTCCGTCGCGCAGATCGGGGAGCTGATCGCATTCTGCAAGCAGTGCAGGCCGGACGTTCTGTGCATGGTCGACAACTGCTACGGCGAATTTGTCGAGCGGGTCGAGCCGTCGGACGTGGGCGCGGACATGATCGTCGGCAGCCTGATCAAAAACCCCGGCGGCGGACTGGCCCCCATCGGCGGCTATATCTGCGGCACGGCGGAATGCGTCGAGCGCTGCGCCTACCGTCTCTCGGCCCCCGGCCTCGGACAGGAGGTCGGCGCGAATCTCGGCTTGCTGCCCAGTCTGTACGAGGGCTTCTTCCTTGCCCCGAACGTCGTTTCCGGGGCGCTCAAGGGCGCGATTTTTGCCGCGAATGTGTATGAGCGGCTGGGCTTCCGCGTCGTGCCGAACGGGACGGAATCGCGGCACGATATCATTCAGGCCGTCGAGCTTGGCTCGGCGGAGGGGATGCTGGCCTTCTGCCGCGGCATTCAGGCGGCGGCCCCGGTCGACAGCTATGTGACCCCCGTCCCGTGGGCCATGCCGGGCTACGACGCGGAGGTCGTGATGGCGGCGGGCGCGTTCGTGCAGGGCTCGTCCATCGAGCTGTCCGCCGACGGCCCCATCCGCGAACCCTACGCGGTCTATTTCCAGGGCGGCCTGACGTGGCACCACGCAAAGCTCGGCATTCTGATGAGCCTGCAGAAGCTCGTGGACGCGGGCCTTGCGAAGCTGCCGGAGTAAACGGGGCAGTACGATATACGCAGTCCCGGTAGGGGCGGTGTTTTCATTTAGATTAGAGAAAGGAGCCGGCAGCACCGCAGTGCTGCCGAAGAAAAAAGTATGTGGTTTTGGCTTGCAATTATTGCGCTGCTCTGCTGGAGCGGCTCGGATCTATTTTCGAAAATCGGCTGCCGTGACGGGCGGGACAAATATAATCCGCTCAAGATGGTCATTGCCGTCGGCGTTGTGATGGGCCTTCACGCGGCGTATGAGATCTTCGTCGGCGGGGCTGTCGTCACGTGGCACGTGATCTGGACCTATCTGCCCGTATCGCTTCTGTACATCGGCTCCATGACGCTGGGCTATGTCGGCCTGCGGTACATTGAGCTTTCCATTTCGTCCCCCATCTGCAATTCCTCCGGCGCGCTGGTCGCGGTCCTGTGCCTGATCACCGGGACGCTGGACGAGTCCATTACCGGCTCCATGCGCTATCTGGTCATCGGCGCGGTGGCGCTGGTGTGCATCGGCGCGGTCGGCCTCGGCATTGTCGAGTCGACGGAGGACGACGAGCTGCGCAGAAAGCGGCAGGAGGGCTCCAACTATAAATACGCCAAGTCGTGGCTGGCGCTGTGCCTGCCGCTGGCGTACTGCCTGCTCGATGCGGCGGGTACGTTTGCGGACTCGCTTGTGCTCCGCACGCTGGACGAGGATTCGGCCAACTGCGCGTATGAGCTGACGTTCCTCGCCGCCGCCGTGATCTGCTTTATTTATGTTGTTGTGATCAAAAAGGACAAGCTCGTCTTCAAGGCCGAAGCGCCCAAGTATGCGGGTGCGCTGTTCGAGACGGCGGGGCAGTTCGCGTATATCTACGCGCTGGCCGACGAGGCGCACGTTGCGCTCTCGGCTCCTATCATCTCGGCCTACTGCGCCGCGTCCGTCCTCTGGAGCCGCATTTTCCTGAAGGAAAAGCTCTCCTGGAAGCATTACGTCATGATCGCGCTGGTCGTGATCGGCATCGTCATGATCGGCATATTCGATATCTGACAGGTACGCAAACTGCCCCCGGCGAGGCTCGCCGGGGGCAGTTTGGTTCAGGATACCGGCTTTGCGGTGTCCGTGGTGTTTGTCGGGGGATCCTCGTCCTGTCCGGCTTCCTTCGGAAGCGCGAAGGGGACGACGTCGTCCGGCTGGATCTCGATGCGGCTGCTGCCGGGTTCGAGCACGCGCGTGCCGTTCGGGACGGTGACCTTGCTGGTCGTGCCGCGCACGGGCTCCTTTGTCTCGCGCGGGTTGCCGTTGGCCGGCTCGTACCACTCGTTCGCGCCGTGCATGAGAACAGGGGTTCCGTCCTCGGCCAGGTTCCAGATCAGGGCCATGGCCTCCTCCGGCGTGTTGACGCAGCCGTGGGAGCCGCCGTAGACATAGAAGCTTGCGCCGAAGTTCGACCGCCACGATGCGTCGTGCAGGCCGATGATGTCGCCGACCACGCTGACCCAGTATTTGACGAAGACGAGATAATCGTCACCCTTGAGCCAGACGTCGTGCTCCTTGCCGTGCGTCTCGTACAGGCCGGTCGGGGTCTGGTGGCCGTTGAGCGCGCCGGTCACGATATTGGTGTTGACGACCAGACGGCCGTCCTTGATAAAGGTCATCTGCTGGTTGTCGAAGTCGACCTCGATATAGCTGTCGCCCAGTGAGAAGGGCTTGCCGTCCTTGTCATAGCAGACGGCCTCGGCAGATACGGAGCCGGGCTGCATCGTCAGCAGCTGCGTGCGGATCTGCTCCGTCAGGCTCTGCACGTCGATCCGATAGTCGCAGGTGATAAACCTGATCTCTGTCAGGCCCTTGACCCACGAATCGAACAGGAACGGCGCGTCCTGCTTGCTGTAGCCCTCGGCCAGCTTGGAAACCTTTTCGCTCAGAACCTTTTCGTCAACCGTGACTGTTCCGTCCGGGTCCAGGTCTACGATGGAAGCCAGATCATGGCTTGTGAGCGTTTCCTCGCCGTGCGGCAGATACTGCGCGGTATCTGCGTTGAATGTCACCTTGATTTCAAGCTCTGCCAGCGCCTTGCGGAACAGGCTGTCCGGCGTGTCTCGCAGCGTCGCAGTCGTAATCTCGGGCTGCTTGTAGCAGTCGACCGAGGTCAGCTCAAACGCCGCATCCTGCGGCCCGTTCGCCGTGACGCCGAGCGAAGCGGCCGACGCGCGCAGACCGTCCAGAACGGCCGGCTCATTCAGTTCGTTGCCGGGAACCTCGGCGTGGACGGTATAGACGCCGTCCTCCAGCACAGTATAGGCGTTCTCCGCCGCTGCACGCTTCATGCTCCGCAGGTCGGCCAGAACCGCCGCCGTGTCAAGCTTGTCCGTGCTGACCGTGCAGGCATAGGGCGCGGAGAAATTCCGCTTCGCCCAGTCCTGCTTTTCCTTGATGGTGAGCGCGGCAAACTGCACGTCCGTCATGCGGTCTGTCTCGGAAAACTGCGCCGCGACCTTGCCTGTCAGATCGTCATACAGGCCGAGCGCCTGCAGATCATATTCGCCGACCGGCGAACCATCCTCCGTCACCGTAAGCGTGACCTGGTCGACGGCGGCGGTCATAGCCTCATACTGCGCATAGACGGCGCGGTGCGCCAGCTCCGCCTGTGCGGCATTGGACGAGAGCCAGTACCAACCGCCTGCGGCAGCCGCCGCAAGCACGACGATCACAATGATAATCACCCAAAGGGCGCGATGCTTTTTCATGCTTTTCCTCCGCTCCAGCGCGGCGTTTTGTCCCGCGCGTTCTCTTCTGCTGAAATTATAACAGATTCCGCCATAAATTCAACACGTTTCGCGCACAATTCCAGATTTTTCTTTGCGCTGCGCGTCCCGGCGCGGTATAATAAAGAAACTATCGCGATCGGAGGGCTTGTTATGCTTGATCTGCTCTGTCCCGTGTGCGGCGGGAGGCTTGTGCGGAAGGAAAAGGCATGGCGGTGTGAAAACCACCACTGCTTTGACGTTGCGCGCAGCGGCTATGTCAATCTCCTGCCGCCCTCGGCGTCCGGAAAACGCCATGGCGACGACAAGCGCATGGTCGCGGCGCGCACGGCGTTTTTATCGCGCGGCTATTACGATCATCTGATCGGGGCCGTGGCAGAGACCTGCGCGCAGCTTGCCGGGCCGGACGCCTGCGTGCTCGACGCGGGCTGCGGCGAGGGGACGTATACGCGCGCGATCTATGACGCGCTTGCGGCAAAGGGCGGCTGCCCGCAGCTGCTCGGCGCGGATATTTCCGCAGAGGCCGTCAGGCGGGCGGCACGGCAGGTGCCGGAGGGGATCTTCTGCGCGGCGAGCACCGCGCATCTTCCGCTGGCGGCGGAAAGCCTCGATTTGATCGTCAATATTTTTTCGCCGCTCATGGCGGAGGAGTTCCTGCGGGTCCTGAAGCCCGGCGGATATCTGCTGCGTGTTGTGCCGATGGAACGGCACCTGTTCGAGCTGAAGGCCGCCGTCTATGACCGGCCATACGAAAATCCGCCCGCCGAGCCTGCGGTCGAGGGCTTCCGCCTGCTGCGGACGCAGACGCTCCGAAAGACCATCACGCTTTCGTCAAACGAGGATGTGCAGGCGCTGTTTCTCATGACGCCCTATTATTACAAGACCGGCGCGGAGGACCAGCAAAAGCTTGCCGCCGTGCCCTCACTTCGCGTCACGACGGAATTCCTGATAGCCGTCTGTCAAAAACCGTGATACGAAAAGCGGCATTCCCGGCTCTGGGAATGCCGCTTTGATTTTTTACAGCGTTCCGATGTACGCAAGCAGGGCGGGCAGAAGCTCGTCGTAGGGGAGCTTTTTGAGCTGTCTTCCCTTGACGAACAGAATGCCGCAGCCGTCTCCGCCGGCGATGCCGACGTCGGCCTCCCGCGCTTCGCCCGGGCCGTTGACCACGCAGCCCATGACGGCGACCGTGATGGGCTTTTGGCAGTCGGACAGCGCCTGCTCGACCTCGTTTGCCAGCCGGATGAGATCAATGCGCGTCCGCCCGCAGGTGGGGCAGGCGATGATGTTGACACCGTCCCTGCGCAGCCCGGCGGCCTTCAGAATGTCCTTCGCCGTCAGCACCTCCTGCACCGGGTCGGCGGTCAGCGATACGCGCATCGTATCGCCGATGCCCTGACACAGAAGGGCGCCGATGCCCATAGCGGATTTGATGGTGCCCATGCGCTCGGTGCCCGTTTCGGTCACGCCGACGTGCAGCGGATAGTCCGAACGCTCGGAAAACAGCCGGTACGCCTCGATCATCAGCGGGACGGAGCTGGATTTCATCGACACGCAGATATCATGGAAATCATACTTTTCCAGCAGCGCAATATGTCCGAACGCACTTTCTACCAGCGCCTCCGGCGTGGGATGACCGTATTTTTCCAGAAGACGCGGTTCCAGACTGCCGCCGTTCACGCCGATGCGAATGGGGATGTTCCGCGCGCCGCAGGCCTCGACCACGGCCCGCACCCGCTCTTCCCCGCCGATGTTGCCGGGGTTGATGCGGATCTTGGCCGCGCCGTTTTCCGCCGCGCGGATGGCAAGACGGTAGTCAAAGTGGATATCCGCCACCAGCGGCAGCGGGGACGCGGCGCAGATGGCTCCGAAGGCCTCCGCGGCCTCCATGTCCGGAACGGCCAGCCGCGCGATCTCGCACCCGGCGGCAGCCAGCGCGCGAATCTGCGCAAGGCAGCCGTCCACGTCGGTCGTTCTCGTGTTCAGCATCGACTGGATGGATACCGGCGCGCCTCCGCCGACCGGAACGCCGCCGACCATAATTTTTCTTGTGAGTTTCCGCTCCATTTTTATCGCACCAGCTTCCAGATATCCTTAAATGTGATAAACGCTATGAAGCCCAGCAGCAGGATCATGCCTGCGGCATGGATATAGCCTTCAAATTTCGAGGGGATTTTCTTCTTTGTAATTGCCGTAAACACCGTGTTCACCAGCAGCAAAAACGCGCGTCCGCCGTCGAGCGCCGGGAGCGGCAGCATATTCATAACGGCCAGATTGATCGCGATGAACGCGCCAAGGTAGAGAACGTTCAGAATGCCGTCTGCCGTCGTCGCGGCGCTCTGTCCCGTCTGCGCGATGGCCGACACAATGCCGACCGGCCCGGACATATCGTTGACCGACACAAGGCCCGACACCAGATCGCCGAGGCTCATCCACACGAGCCGCGCAAAATCCAGCGCCGTGTACCACGTGTTTTTGAGCACCGTTCCGACGGTCTTTTCCTCATAGCCAAAGTACAGGCCGTATTTATACTGCTGCTCGCCGTCGACCTCATAGAGCTGCTGCTTCATTTCAAAGTCGTCCAGCTTGACGAGTTTCCCATCCCGCTTGACAACGAGATCGAATGTTCCCGTCTTGTTCCGGGCCAGAAGCGTGCCGACGTCGGAGTAGATATACACGCGCCGTCCGTCGATCTTATAAAGCTCGTCGCCGACCTGAAGTCCCTGAGAAGATTCCAGCGGGCAGCCATCAAAGAAACCGGAGATTTTGGCCGTTGAGAAGCCCGCGACGCAGGAATAGATGAGCGCCAGCACGACAAGGCCTGTCAGGAAGTTCATAAACGAGCCTGCCGCCAGAATGATCAGCCGTTTCCACCAAGCCTTGGACGTGAACGCTCTGGGGTTGTCGGATTCTTCATCCTCGCCCTCCATCGCGCAGTAGCCGCCCACGGGGATGCAGCGCAGAGAATAGAGCGTCTCGCCCTTCTGCTTTTTGAGGATTGCCGGGCCCATGCAGATGGAAAATTCGTTCACCTGCACGTCCAGCGCCTTGGCCGTCAGAAAATGGCCCAGCTCGTGGATGAAGATCAGAAAACCAAAAATGAGAATTGCAAAGAGAATATACATGAAATCACCTTTATTTCAAAAACCGCTCACGGGTATGGATGCGGGCGAGGCGGTCGGCCTCAAAAATATCGGCAAGCGACGGCTCCTGTACGACCGGCAGGCGCAGCGCGGCCTCGACCGCGTCCGCGATGTCGTAAAATCTGATTTTGTCCTGCAAAAACAGGCCGACAGCCTCTTCGTTGGCCGCGTTCAGGGCTGTGCAGGCCGTGCCGCCGGTCTGCGCTGCCTGCTGTGCAAGCGCGAAGCACGGAAACGCCGTCTCGTCGATCGCGTCGAACGTCAGCGGGCCGCAGGACAGAAGATCGAGCGCCGGGGCCGGATTGTGCGCCCGGTTCGGATACGTCATGGCAAGACCGATGGGGATGCGCATATCGGGCACGCCCAACTGCGCCAGCACGGCTCCGTCGACAAACTCCACAAGGGAATGCACAACCGACTGCCGGTGGATGACGGCAGTGACCTTCGAAAGCGGCAGATCATACAGCCGCATGGCCTCGATGATCTCCAGGCCCTTATTCATGAGCGTCGCGCAGTCGACTGTGATCTTCGCGCCCATTTTCCAGTTCGGATGGCGCAGCGCGTCTGATTTGGTCATACAGACCAACTCTTCCCGCGTCTTTCCGAAGAACGGCCCGCCGGAGCAGGTCAGAATCAGGCGTTTGACCTCGGCTCTGTCCCGGCAGCCCATGAGGCACTGGAAAATGGCCGAATGCTCGGAATCGACGGGGATAATTTCAGCGCCGGATTCCCGCGCGGCAGATTGCATGATCTCGCCCGCGCAGACCATCGTCTCTTTATTGGCAAGGGCGATGCGCTTTTTTTCGTGAATCGCCGTCAGCGTGGGCCGCAGCGCGGCAAAGCCGCACACGGCCACAACGACCGTATCGGCCTCCGGCAGCGCCGCCGCCTCACACAGCGCCTCCGCGCCCGCGAGCACCCTTATATTCATATCCGCCAGACGGACTTTTAATTCCTCCGCAGCGGCTTCGTCTGCCAGAACGGCGAGCTTTGGCCGGTATTTGCGGCACTGCGCCTCCATGAGATCAACATTGCGCTCCGCCGTCAGCGCGGCGACGCGCAGTCCCAGCTCATCCGCGACGGACAGCGTCTGCCGCCCGATGGAGCCCGTGGAGCCTAAAATCGTGATCGTCTTCGTCATACCAGCTTCTCCAGCAAAAACAGCATCGCGTACACGACAGGCGCAAGGAACAGCGTCGAATCGAACCGGTCAAGCACGCCGCCGTGGGTCAGGAAAATGTGGCTGTAGTCCTTGATCCCGGCCTCGCGCTTGATGAGGCTCATGGACAGATCGCCCAGCTGGCCGAAGAGATTGGCGACAATGCCGGTTACGGCCAGATACCACAGCGGCAGCTCCATCTGCCAGAGCCATTTGGAGACAAGCCCCAGCAGCACCATGCCGAGCGCACTGCCCACCGGTCCGGCGAGAAAGCCCGCCCACGTCTTGTTCGGGCTCACGTGCGGGGCGAATTTCTTATGGCCGAAGGCCATGCCGCCGAGCATGGAAAAGCTGTCGCCAATAAACGCGATCACAAACGGCATGAGCACGAACGCAGGGGAGACATTGCGCAGCAGGCTGATGCAGCTGTACATCGCCGGGAACAGGAAGCCTGCCACGATGCAGACCGCCACGTCCGCAAACGGAATGGCAGTTTCCTTCCCATGCGTGCTGACCGCCATGTAAAACAGGAACATCACATAGAAAAACGCGTAGATGAGCGTCGCCGTGACCGCCGTTCCGAATGCGATGGCCAGCACGACGAGCGCCGCGCATAAAACCGTCGGCACATAAAGAAGCTTCGGCTGCTTACACGCCGTATGCAGCAGCTCCCACGCGGCTGCGCCCGCGATGGCCGCCGTCAGGATTGCCGTTGCGATAGGCGGCAGGAGCACGAGAACTACAATGAGAAGCGGCACGCCGACGGCGGCAACGAGAAGTCTTTGTTTCATTTGCGGCCTCCAAACCGGCGCTCGCGCTTCTGATACGACGCGATTGCCTTGTCGAGTTCAGGTTCGTCAAAATCGGGCCAGAGCACATCCGTGAAATAATACTCGGCATACGCCGACTGCCAGAGCAGGAAATTTGAGGTGCGGATCTCGCCCGAGGGCCGGATGATCAGCTCCGGGTCGGGGATGCCGTCGGTGTAGAGATAGTGCGCGAAATCCGCCTCGGTCAGTTCCTCCGGCGTTTTCAGGCCCTTCACGCAGTCGGCAGCAAAGCGCCGCGCGGCGTGGATGATCTCGTCACGCCCGCCGTAGTTGATGCAGACGTTGGCCTGAAAGCCCTGATAGTGCGTGGAAATTTCGTCCGTGCGCTCAATGAGCGCGCGCAGCTCCGGGCTGATGGGCCCGAGCTCGCCGAGGATTTTCAGGCGGATATGGTCGCGCTCCATCTCGTCGATGGCCTCGTGCAGATATTTTTCAAACAGGGCCATGATGGCCTGCACCTCGTCCGCCGAGCGCTTCCAGTTTTCCGTGGAAAACGCGTAGACTGTCAGATACTCGACACCGAGATTCTTGCAGTAGGTTGCAATGCGGCGGAACGTCTCCGCGCCTGCCGCGTGGCCCATTTTGCGCGGCAGCCCGCGCTTTTTTGCCCAGCGTCCGTTGCCGTCCATGATGATGGCGATATGCCGCGGGAGCGTGTTGTTGTATTCCATGATAAAAGCCTTTCACGACAAAAGCCGCCGTCCGGCGGCTTTTGAGAGGTTCTGGGGAGATTGCATTTAATTGAATGCGAACAGGGGCCGGCCGTACCAAAGCCTCCTCTTGCCGCGCCCCGCGCGGTATGGGGAGGTGGTATTTCCGAAGAAAATGACGGAGGGGATTCGCCGCAAATTTCTGTAAAACCAGTGCAGTTTGCATGGGCGGACAGAGGCGTCCGCCCCTACAGAGGGTACGCGTTGGAAACACGCACTCAGATCTCCATCAGTTCCTTTTCCTTCTTGGCGCACATCTCGTCGATCTTCTTGACGTGCTTGTCGGTGAGATCCTGAATGTCCTTTTCGGCCTTCTTCTGGTCGTCCTCGGTCAGTTAGCCCTTCGTCTGGGCCTTCTTGACGTAGTCGACTGCGTCGCGGCTGATGTTGCGGACGGCGACCTTGGAATCCTCGGCATATTTGCGGACCTGCTTCGTGAGATCCTTGCGGCGCTCCTCGGTCAGCTGCGGGAAGACGAGGCGGATAACGCGGCCGTCATTCTGCGGGTTGATGCCGAGATCCGAGGTCTGGATGGCCTTTTCAATCGCCTTGAGCAGCGACCCGTCCCACGGCTGGATGACGAGCGTGCGGGGGTCGGGGGAAGAGACGGTGCCGACCTGGTTGATGGGGCTCGGCTGGCCGTAATACTCGACCGTGATGCGGTCGAGCACCTGCGCGTTGGCGCGGCCTGCGCGCACAGCGGCAAAGTCGGACGCGAGAACGTCGAGCGTTTTTTCCATTTTGCGCTGGAATTCCTTGAGATCTGCCATGTTATAGTTCCTCCTTTACAATCGTGCCGATCGGCTCACCCATCACGACGCGCAGAATGTTCTGCGGATCCTTGAGGGCAAAGACCTGAACGGGAATATGGTTATCCATGGAAAGCGAAGTCGCCGTCGTGTCCATGACGGCCAGATGGCGGGCCAGCACCTCGTCGTAGGTGATGGCGTCGTATTTGACGGCGCTGGGATCCTTGGCGGGGTCGGCGGAGTAAACGCCGTCGATATTCTTTGCCAGCAGGATCGCGTCGGCGTTAATTTCCGCCGCGCGCAGCACCGCGCCGGTGTCCGTTGAGAAGAACGGGTTGCCTGTGCCGCAGCCGAAGATCACGACGCGGCCCTTTTCCAGGTGCCGGATGGCCTTGGAGCGGATATAGGGCTCCGCGATCTGGTTCATGGCGATGGCGGTCTGCACGCGCACCTCCACGCCGCGCTGCTCTAAGCAGTCGGCCACGGCCAGCGCGTTGATGACGGTCGCAAGCATGCCCATGTGGTCTGCACGCGTGCGCTCCATCTTGCCGCCGCCGTCCTTGACGCCGCGCC
>JABLTS010047328.1_pt1 | contig 12074 bp, 4 predicted proteins | sample 7160081 | NCBI WGS metagenome assembly JABLTS01 (sample SAMN14651231, study PRJNA627086) | human gut metagenome | isolation source: feces | host: Homo sapiens
CACCGGGGTGCCATAGGCATGGCCGGTGGCGGGGATAGCCAGCTTCTCCAGCGTCGTCCCGGTCTTGCCCCCGGCATCGCTGAACAGCTTGCCGCAGACCTCACACTTCCAGTGGGCCTTCACACCGGCAGTCTCGCAGGTGGCAGGCACCTCTGCCACAGCGGTCAGGGTGTGACCGGCGGCGGGAATGACCTCGGTCTTGGTGTCGGTGTACTCCTTGCCCTCAAAGGTGACCTTAGCGGTATAGGTGCGGACGCCGGTGGTCTCGCAAGCGGCGGGCGTGGTGACAGCGCTGGTCACCTCTGCCGTGACGTTTTCCACATGGGTGGCGTCGTTGGTGCAGGTGAAGGTGGCAGTGGCCTTGAAATCATCCGTCCACTTCCACACCGGCTCGCCGTAGGCGTGACCGGTGGCGGGAATGACCTCCGTCTTGGTATCGCTGCACATGGTGCAGGTGTAGGTCATGACGCCATTCTCGGTGCAGGTAGCCGCCGTGGTGACCTGACCGTCATTCCACGTGTGCTGGCCGCTCTCCGTGGGGCAGGCCACGTAGTACATCCGCACTACATCGCCGTCCTTCAGCTGGTAAGTCCCCAGTGTGGCATAGATGGGCTGGCCGTTGTCGTAGCGCTCAATGGGCATCTCCCCATTGACGGTGAACATCCAGCCGGACCAACTGCCGAAGGCGCTGTCGCCGCCGGTAAGGCTCACGCTGTTGGGATCGGTGATACCGGAGAGATAGGTGCTGCTGCCGGTGTAGGTATACTGGTTCTCCGTCAAAGCCGCCATCACGGCATCCGCTGCCGTGCGGTGATCTCCGGTGGAGCAGGTGTAGGTGGCACCCTCCAGATCGGTGAAGTCCTCCTTGAAGGTGCTGCCCTCCACATTCACGGTAACGGTCAGGGGCTGCAAATTGGGATCCTCGATGCCCTCGGTGCCGATGACGGTGACGGTGGTGGAAATGGGCTGCTTGTAGAACTGGGCAAACTGCTCATAGTCGGCATTGCCCTGGAACTTCTCGTAGTATTTGGCGTACTGGGTGTAGGTCAGAACACTGTCCACGGTGATGCGGGTGTTGTACTTGGGCTGGGTCACCAGCAGCGTCTCATGGGCCACCACAGCGTTGTTGCTGGAGCGGAAGCAGCGGTACTGCTGAGCATCGTACCAGCCGGGAATATCGTCCGCCTTGACGCCCACGGCATTGTAGCTGTCCATGTTGCGGATGAACTTATAGCCGGTGGTGGCGGGGACGATCTCGATGAAGGAGCGCATATCGCCGGTGACGTGGTCACGGTCGGCGTTGGCCTTGCGGATGCCCTCCCAGTACACATCCTCGGTGCATACCAGCTTCATGAAGGCGGCGGCAGTGTCCAGTTCCTCCTGGGTCAGAGCCTGAACGGTGAGGGTGATATCCTTGCTGGCCAGCACCGGCATGGAGGCGTAATCCGTACCCTCGCCGCTGGGGCGGGAGAGGATCTTCATGGTGATGGTGACGGTCTTGGCCTCCTGACCGGGCAGGGGGCGATAGGTCAGCATCCGGGCCACATTGGCCGTGGTGGGACCGGCGGACACCACCACATCGGCGTCGCTGGTATACAGCATGATGGGGGTGTACTTGCCGTCGAACTCCTGCTGATAGTCTCTGGCGGAAATGACACTGAGCTGCTTGGTGGTGGGCAGCTGGATGTCGGAGACCACGTTTGTGGTGTCGATCTTGGAATTGTCACGGGGATCCTTCAGGCCGATCTCACGCACCGCCGTCTCCAGCAGCGCCTGATAGTCCATGGCAGGAGGCGTATTGTCACCCTTGACCACCACGGTATAGACCATGTTCAGGTTCAGATCCTCCCGGCCGTTATAGACCAGCTTCAGGGTCAGGGTCACGCTGGTGTCCTTCTTGGGCTGAGCCACCGTGACCGTATAGGGTGCAAAGTAGGGGTAAGAGACCTCCTTGAAGGAGATCACGCCGGTGTTGCTGGAGGTCCACGTGGCGGTGGTCCACAGCTCCAGATCCGTGCTGCTGCTGTAGTCCACCTTGCTCTCGTCCACGCCGGCCTTCAGGGGATACTTGGGCAGGCTGGTGAGGTCGGAGGCACTCTCCACCGTCTCAGGCACGCTGATGCGGGCCGCCACGGTACGCAGAGCCTCCATGGCCTTTTCCTCGTCCAGAGGAATGCTGAACAGGCACCCGGTGGACTCCTTGGTGTAGGTCTTGCAGGTCAGCACCAGCGTAGGCCGCACGGTGCCGGAGGCCGCCGTGGTGCTGCCGTTTTCGTTCCACTTATACTGGATGGTGCCGTCGGCCGTGATGCCCACGTGGTTATAGCTGCTGTAAGACGCCTCCTTCATGCTGACGGTGACGTCCGTGATCCCGGCAGCCTCCAGCTTGGCCCGGAGCATGGTCAGTGCATTGGTGTCCTTGCCGTAGGTGACGTTGTAGGTACCGCCAATGGCCTTCTCGGCGGCCTCCAGCTTGGCCTCGGCCTCCGACTGCTCCGGAGACTTGCTCTCCGTCCAGACGGCATAGAGGTTGTATGTCTCGCCGTCCTCGCTGCCTTCGTCCCAACCGTCACCCTCCTCGAAGGGGCGGTTGATGGTGGCGCCGTCGGCATACTTGACGGTGCTGCCGTAGCTGGTCTCCGACCAACCGGCGAAGGTATAGCCCTCCCGGCTGAAGCCGCAGGGCGTCAGCTGCACATTCTGACCGAAGGGTGCCGGCTGGTCGGCCATGGTGCCGGTGGTGGTGTTCTTGTCGCTGTACTTGACGTTATACTTGATGATATACTGATAGTCACGCCACTTGGCGATGAGAGTCACCTCGTCGCCGCTGAACACGGTGTCCTTGGTGACGGCCTCACCGAAGGAGCCGTCGGCATTCTTGATGTACCAGCCGTCCAGCGCCTTGTTGGCGGGGCAGTAGTAGCTGCTCAGAGAAGGCAGGCTGGAGAATACCTTATCCGGCGTCACGGTCTTGTCCTTCAGCGTGTTCTTATAGCCGTTGCCGTCGAAGTGGACAGTGATGCCCTTGGTCCAGTGGGCGTACAGATGGAAGCCGTTTTCGGCGTCCACGGCGGTGAACTTGTAGGACGGGCCCACCGCATTGCCGCCCTCCGCCGCATCGAACCAGCCGTCAAAGATATAGCCGGTGCGGACGGGGTCCTCAATGGCGTCAAACTTGGTGCCGCCGCCCTCTTTAAGGATGTAGTTGTAGTTGCTGCCCACGATGCAGGTGCGGGTGCCGTTCTCTGCACCGTCATAGTTCGGGTGCAGGGTCACATTCACCGGCAGGCCGTACCAAGCGGCGTAGAGCGTGACCGTCTCCCCCTGCTTGGTGGTCAGGTTCTTCACCGGCTTCTCGTCGGCATAGCTGCCGCTGGAGGCGCCGGAGGATGCGCTCCAGCCGTTGAAGTAGTAGCCGGGGCGGGTAAAGGTGTTCTTGGGCAGCGTGACCTCCTGATCATAGGTAGCAGAGATGGAGTCCATGGCTCCCTGGCCGCCCTCACCGCCGCTGAAGGCGATGGTGTAGGTAATGGGGCTCCACTGAGCGGTGTAGATGACGTCGCCGGAGATCACCGTCTCCGCCGTCAGCTTCTCCTCGCCGTTGAACCAGCCCTCGAAGGTATAGCCCTTCTTGGTGGGGTCTGCGGGAATACGGCTGCCGATGGCGCTGTTCTGGGGGACCAGAACGGTGGTGTCGGTGTCGCCGTTGCGGAGCGTGACGGTGTAAGCGTCCGACCACACGGCGTACAGATCCAGATCCGTCTCCGTGGTGATGGCGGCGCCGTCCTCATAGACCACAGCCCCGCCGGCGGAGGTGGCCCAACCGGCGAAGATCTTGCCCTCGCAGGTGAAGGTATTGGCCTTCAGGGTACCCTTGCCGCCGAAGATCTTCTGCGTGGCAGTGTCCTCCGTGCCGTTGTTGGCGTGGAAGGTCACCACCAGCGCCTCACCGGCGGAGAAGTTCCGCAGATAGACGCAGTCGTCGAACTTGTCGCCGCTGCTGTCCTTCTCATACCGCACGGTCAGCTTGTCGCCCCGCTTGGCGTCCAGCTCCAGACCCTTCCAGTTCTGGTCGCCGCTCACGCCGTCGACGAGGGTGTTGCTGCCCAGTGTGATGGTACACTTGTCGTATTTGGCCTCGGAGGAGACCTTATACTCGAAGGACAGGTGGGTATCTTCCGTAAAGGTCAGGGTCAGGGTACTGGAGGAGCGGTTCTTTCCGGCATTGCCGGACATGAGGACCTCCTCGCCGTCCTTGGTGCTGACCTTCCATGCGGTGGTGCCGGTGCCGGGATCAGCGGCGATGGGGAGCCCGTCGAAATAGTCGTCAACGGACTTCTTGGCCGCAAAGACCGACGTGGGGATCAGGCTCACCAGCATGATCACCGTCAGCACCATGGAGAGCAGTCTCTTTTTCATGTTGCTTTCTTCCTTTCTCTGATACTTTCGTTGTCTCCCGCGGGGAGACATTTCCGCCGCCGGAGGAGAAAATCGGAAGGAACGGATGCAAAAAAGCGGGTCCGCACCGGCATACCGATGCGGACCCGCTTTGTTTCCAAGCGGCCCGGCGGATGTCCCAGTGTCGGCAGGCATCCGATCCAGCGGCCGGCGTATCTGACTTATCCGGCTCGGCCGGCTTCACAGTGACCCACTCGCAGGGCTTTGCACCCTATTCCGCCTGCCCCGCAGCATGGGGCAGGCCGCTCGATCTTCTATTCTCTTTTCGGCGGGGTTCGTCCCCGTTCAGGATGTTTCGACGTCTATCAGTATACCACAAGCCTTCCCCCATTGCAAGGGAGACTTTGCCTCCCCCTCCAGCGTGTATTTTACCCCGCCCCACGCAAAAGCTCCCTGCGCCGGAGCCTTCCCCCCAGCGCAGGGAGCCTTCTTCACTTTTGCCCGGATACTTCCCGGCTTACTTGTTCACGCAGTACTCGCTGTTGGCAAGGCGCATGCTGTACCCCTCCACCGGCGCATCATAGCTGGAATCGCCATAGGAGACATAATAATCCGCATAACCGCCCCAATAGTAACCACCATTGACCCAGTATTTGCCGCTGACTTCCTTGATTACATCAGCACCATTCTTATCATTTTCCTTCAAAGTGGCCTTGCCCTGAACGTCCACGCACTCTTCATAATAATCCACCGTGATGTGCTCCACCGTGCAGTTCTCCACGCTGGCGTTGTCCACGCCGTTGCCACGCTGGATCATGCCGGCCAGACCGCCCATGTCATAGGCGGCGTGGATGGTGTTGTTCTTGGAAACACAGTCCTTGAAGGTGACCTTCACGCCGGGATCGGCGCCCATGCCCAGCAGGATGCCGATCTTGCCGAAGCCCCAAATGGAGCTGTTGGTGACGCTGACATTCTCGAACAGAGTCGTGCCATAGGTATAACCCAGCACAACACCGCCCACGTTGCCCGCAAACTGCGGTTTTGCATAATTCACAAAGAACACATCCGCTCCATCAAAGGCGATATCCTTAACAGTGACTGCACCGTTGATATCACCGATGAAGCCTGCGCCGTAAACACTGCTATTCGTGCAGCCACGTACCTTCATGTTCCGGATGGTATGGCCGTTGCCGTTCACGACAATACCGGAAAGCCGGTTATAGCCGTTAATGGGCTTCCACAGGTACTCACCCAGATCTACATCATTGGCGAGATTCAGGGTATAACCGCTGTAATTCTTACCGTCGTCCGTGACTTCCTTGGCAAACAGGGCCAACTCCTCAGCGGAGGCCACCGTCACCACCTTGTTGGCGGTATCCACCGGCGTGGCATAGCCGTCCGCCGCATGGTCAGTCCAGTAATCTCTGGCAAACACAGCGGTGAAGGGAGAGAAGTGGCTGACCTTCATGGTGACATAGCCGGTGGCGGCGTCGTACACATAGTGATCCGCCGCATCCGTCAGGGTCCCATTGTCTTTTGTCATTTTCTCGCCATCATGATAGAGCTTCAGGGCGGTACGGTTCTTACCGACGTTCATCTCCACCGTCATCAGCGTACCATTCGTGCTGACAGCGTTGCCGCTCTGGTCCTTCATCGTGACCTCATAGCTCTGGCTGCTCTCGGTGCTTGCAACCTGCACCCCAGCGGGCGTGGCGCTCTTCACCACCTCCAGCTTCAGGGACTGCACGCCCTCATCCAGAGCGCCCGCAGGCACCGTTACCTGAATGGTGTGATCCTCTTCCTTGTCCTTCAGCACGGTGTCGCCGTCGGTATTCACATCGCCCACAGCCACCACGGGATAGGTGGCGCTGGCATCGTAGGTGTTGTTGAAGCTGTCGCTCTCCACGGTGTCCTGCGTGGCCACCACGGTGATGGCGATGCCGTCGATGGACTCGTTCATGTACTCATTGTCGGCAGACTCCTTCATATGGCCCTTGATGGTGAAGGCATTGCTCTCACCGGCCGCCAGATGCTGCTCAGCACCCATCGCCACATCGCCGATGGTCCAGTCGATGACAGTGTTCAGCTTGGCGCTGCCGTTGATGCCGGTGATGGCCACCTTGTACTTCAGTGCCAGATTGCCGTTGTTGCGGATCCGCAGGGCGGGCAGTTCATAGGTACAGCCCGGCTCCCACAGGATGGCTTCGCCCTTGGCATCAGCGGCCTTGACGAAGTCCAGCGTCTTGCCCTCGGCGCTGACCCACTTGCCGTCAGCGTTCTGCATCTCCAGCGCCACATCCAGGTTACCGGCCTGAATTTTGTTGACGTTGGTGCTTGCGGTGTCGGTGAACCATGCGAAGGTAGCGCCTACCAGCATAGCCAGGCACAGAACCATGGCCATGACGCTGCCCAGCAAGGCCCGTTTGGTACTCTTGCGGTTTGTCATCGTATCTTCCTCCTATTTTTTTGCGTGTGCGGGTCTTGGCCGTTGGGCTTTGTGGGGGATGCTGCAAAGGGGAATGCGGATTGCCACGTCGGGGCTGCGCCCCTCCTCAGAACGCCACTCCCTTTGGAACCCCCTTATCGTTTCAGATGAAACGATAACCGCCCATGGGCGGTTCGGCGTACACATGGATGTGCATATCATAGCATCGCAACCGAAAAAGCACAAGGCCTTTTTCACAAATTTTCGTCATTTTCTTCAAAAAAGCGCCTCAGGCAGCAAAAAAACACCGCAGGGTGGGGAAATTCCCCGTCCTGCGGTGTTTTATATGGCACCCCCGGCCAGATTCTAACTGGCGGCCTACCGCTTAGGAGGCGGTCGCTCTATACAGCTGAGCTACGGAGGCGGATACCCCGTTATTTTACCCCATAAGCAAGGCGCTGTCAATGCCTCACTCCGTCCGGAATACCTTCTCGAACTCCTCTGCCGTCATGGTCTCGTTGGCCAGCAGATACTCCGCCACCTCCACCAGCTGGGGCCGGTACTGCTCCAGAATGGCGGTGCAGCGGGCGTAGGCGTCGTCCATGATGCGGCGGATCTCGCCGTCCATCTCCGCCGCCGTTTTCTCGGAGTAGGGCCGGGTCTGGGCCATGGACTTGCCGATGAACACCTCGTCGTGTCCGGCGTCGAAGGCCACGTTGCCCAGCTGCTCCGACATTCCGTAGGTGCCCACCATCTTCCGGGCCAGCTGCGTGGCACGACTGATGTCGTTGGAGGCCCCGGTGGAGATATCCCCCAGCACCAGCTGCTCCGCCGCCCGGCCACCCAGCAGCCCGGCGATGCGGTCCAGCATATAGCTGCGGGAGAGGTACGACCGATCCTCGTCCGGCAGATAGATGGTCATGCCGCCCGCCTCGCCTCTGGGAACGATGGTGATCTGATGCACCGGATCCAGATCCGGCAGTGCGTGCATCACCACGGCGTGTCCCGCCTCGTGATAGGCTGTCAGCCGCCGCTCCTTCTCCGGGATGACCCGGCTGTGCTTCTCCGGCCCGGCGATGACCTTGATGATGGACTCCTGCAGATCCTTCATGGTGATGAAGGACTCGCTGCTCCGTCCCGCCAGCAGGGCCGCCTCGTTGAGAAGGTTCTCCAGATCGGCGCCGGTAAAGCCTGCGGTACCACGGGCGATCTGTCTCAGATCCACGTCCTCCGCCAGGGGCTTGTTCTTGGCGTGTACCTGCAAGATCTCCTCCCGGCCCTTGATGTCCGGCAACCCCACATAGACCTGCCGGTCGAACCGTCCCGGACGCAGCAGCGCCGGGTCCAGAATATCCACTCGATTGGTGGCGGCCAGCACCACCACGCCCTCGTTGGAGCCGAAGCCGTCCATCTCCACCAGCAGCTGGTTCAGGGTCTGCTCCCGCTCGTCGTGTCCGCCGCCCAGACCGCTGCCACGCTGGCGGCCCACGGCGTCGATCTCGTCGATGAAGATGATGGCCGGGGCGCTCTTCTTGGCCTGCTGGAACAGATCCCGCACACGGGAGGCGCCTACGCCTACATACATCTCCACAAAGTCCGAGCCGGAGATGGACAGAAACTGTACTCCCGCCTCTCCGGCCACCGCCTTGGCCAGCAGCGTCTTACCGGTACCCGGAGGGCCTACCAGCAGCACGCCCTTGGGGATATGCGCCCCCAGGTCCAGATACTTCTGGGGCTCCCGGAGGAACTCCACGATCTCCCGCAGCTCCTCCTTCTCCTCGTCGGCCCCGGCCACATCCTGAAACGTGACCTTTTTCTCTCCCGGCGTACTGACCTTGGCCTCTCCGAACCGGGACAGCTTGTCCTGCGCCCCGGCTCCGCCGGCCATGCGGTTCATGAGATTCATCAGCAAAATGAAGCCCAAAAACGCCAGCACATACGGCAGCAGCAGCTGCAGCCAGTTGGTGGAGTGGTCTGCGTAATAGTTATAGGCGGTGATAATGCCACTGTCATACTGCTTTTGCACCAGCTCGTTGAGATCCTGATAGAACAGGTCGAAGTCGTACAGGTCGGAGGTAACGGTGCTGCCCCCCTTCAGCTTGGCCGTGATCCGGGTGTCGCTGATGGAGAACTCCTGCACCTTCTCCTCTAAAAAGTATTGCCGCAGCTCAGAGTAGGGGATGTCCCCGGCGGTCCGCATGGTGGACACCACATAGGCCACCACGCACACCGCCAAAATCACCATCAAAATGGTGCCGAAACCGATCTTTTTTCGTTCTGCCAAATGCTTTCCTCCTCTCAGCCGATGGCCCGCACGCCCTGCCAGCTGCTGCCCCCGGTCAGGGAAATGGCCAGCAGCACATGGGCCTTCACATTGCCCACCGGGATATAGCTCTCCTCCCAGTACCGGGCATCATTCGAGCCGGAGCGATTATCACCTAAGAAAAACAGGCACCCCTCCGGCACGGTAAAGGAGGTCTGGTTGGGGCTGATCGTCCCGCCCTGCTGGTCCAGGTAGTCCTCCTCCAGCCGCTGGCCGTTGATGTAGACATAGCCTCCGGAGAAGGACACCGTGTCTCCCGGCAGGCCGATGACCCGCTTCACCAGCAGCTTATCCAGCTCGTCGCTCCAGAAAGTGACGATGTTCCCCCGCTCCGGCACCGGGTCGCCCATCACATAGGGCAGCTGCCACGAGATCAGCAGCGTCTTTTTGGGGATGGTGGTCTCCATGGAGCCGGAGGGTACCCAACTCAGCTGTAAAAGTACCCGGAACACCAGCACCACCACCACCGCCGTGACGATGAGATAGCCGAAATCCGACCAAAAGGCGGCAAAGCCGCTCTTTTTCTTCTTGACCGCCGCCCCGCCGGAGCCGCTTCCCCCATCGAGTCCGGCTGCATCATCGGGACCCGCCGCACCGGCTGCATGGTCGGCGCTCGTCCCATCGGCAGAACCAATCCCGTTGTCAGGGTTCTTCGTTGGGGCCGTTTTGTCGGCGGCCGCCGAAGTGACTTCTGCTCTCCGGCCGGCCGAGACGGGCTCGCCGTCTCCCGGCGTTATCGGAGCAGTCTCCTCCGAGGTCATCTCCCACGGGTCCCGCTCCCGGCGGGCCTTATCCTCCACCTGCCGGACAGACTGCTCCTGCGGCTCTGCCTGAGCCTCCTCTGCCGACGTGGCCTCTACCGGAGATACCTTCTCCTCCGGGGTCATCTCCCACGGGTCCCGCTCCCGGCGGGCCTTATCCTCCGCCTGCCGGGTACGGCTGCCCCGGCGTTCCGGCTCCTGCCTGGGGGTCGCACCGGCCAGCCGCCGGCCCTGATAACCCCGCTTACGTTCCTCCACAGGTTTTCCTCCTTCCCACTGTCGGCGGGCGCTGTCCGCCGATGCGGCACCCGATACGCCGCTTACTTACTGTATACCTCCGGCTTCAGCACGCCGATGTAGGGCATATTGCGATACTGCTGGCAGTAGTCCAGCCCGAAGCCCACCACGAACTCGTCCGGCACCTCAAAGCCCGCCAGATCGGGGTAAATGGGCTTTTCCCGGCGGGAGGGCTTGTCCAGCAGGGTGACGATGGTGATGCTATTGGCTCCCTTGGCCAGCATATAGTCCTTCAAAAAGTACAGGGTATTGCCGGAGTCCAGAATATCCTCCACCACGATGATGTCCCGGCCGGAGATATCCCGCTGCAGATCACGGGTGATCTGCACCACGCCGGAGGACTTGGTGGCGTTCTGATAGGAGGACAGGCCGATGAACTCCACCTCGCTCTTGCACTGGGTGGCCCGCACCAGATCCGCCATAAACAGGAAGCACCCATTCAGAACCCCCACAAACAGCGGATTCCTGTCGTGGAACTCATCGTAGAGCTGATTGCCCATCTCCTGAATGCGGTCATGGATCTCCTGCTCACTGAACAGGACCTTCAGGATATCCTGATCCATATTGCTCTTAGCCATTACTTTCTTCCTCCTAATCTTTCTCGATCATCAAAATATTTATATTGCTGCCGTCTTTCCCCGGCAAAAATCTCTGATCTGTACCCACGCCGTATACGGCGGCGGGTTCTCCGTTTATACACACCACCGGGGTGGTTCGCCGTCGCCGGGGCGGCATCCCCCGCTCCGTCAGCAGACGTTTGACGCTGCGGCGGCCTCTGGCCCCCGGCAGGGTCAGACCGTCTCCCCTTTGCGGACAGCGGAGTGTCCATTCGGACATTTTCCCACCGTCCGAAAGCGTCAGGATATGGTCCGAAAACCGGCCCGTTTTGGACAGCCCGTCTCCGTCAGGGGGCGGGGTATTTTTTTCGCTTCTCCACACCCGGACGAGATAGTCTCCCCAGACCTGCTCCCCCTCCGACAGAGTCAGGGGTAGAGGCAGGGGCGGCGTCATCTCCAGATGCAGCACATCCTTCTCCCGCCATGCCGTGACGCCCTCCGGCAGATCCAGCATCCCGCCCTCCCGAAGGGACAGCAGGGCCTCTATGTGGGCGGCGGATACATCCTTCTTCCCGACGGGGAGCCGCTCCAGCAGCAGCCGGAGCATCCGGGGCCGCAGCTCCTCCGGTGCCGATCGCAGCACAGCTTCGGACACCGATACGGCGGTGGGTGCCGATGTGAAATCAGGCGAAATATCGCCCGTACGTGTACATTCTGAGGGCTTATCCGACTTTGGCGACTCCTCCGGCAACGTGCCGGGAAGCGGTGCAGGGCTGGGTGCAGCGGGGTCCCGGCGGCCAAAGATCTCCGGGGCATTGGGCTCACCGGCTGACGGGCAATCGGATACGGCTGTCTCCAGATAGGAGCGGGCCAGCCGATCCAGAAAAACATTCTCCCGCCGCAGGATGGCGGCAGCCCGCGCGATGCTCCGTTCCGGAGCGGGGTGGAGCTGTGCCAGCAGGGGCCACACCTCCTGTCGCAGGCGGTTGCGGGTGAAGTCCATGCTGTCGTTGGTCTCGTCCTCCACATGACCCAGGCCGTGGGCCGTGAGATATGCCTCGATCTCCTGCCGAGGGGTCTGGAGCAGGGGGCGGATCAGCCGTCCCCGCACCGGGGGAATGCCCGCCAGCCCCTCCGGGCCGGTGCCGCGCAGCAGGTTCAGCACCACCGTCTCCGCCTGATCCGACAGGTGGTGGGCGGTGGCGATGCGGGAGGCTCCGATGGCGTCGGCCGTGCGCTCCAGAAAGTCGTAGCGCAGGCGGCGGCCTGCCTCCTCCACGCCCCAGCCCTCCTGCCGGGCGATGGCCCGGACG
>JABLTS010044502.1_pt1 | contig 12062 bp, 12 predicted proteins | sample 7160081 | NCBI WGS metagenome assembly JABLTS01 (sample SAMN14651231, study PRJNA627086) | human gut metagenome | isolation source: feces | host: Homo sapiens
AAAGACCTGCAAATAAAAGTCAACCCCTAAAATTAAAAAAACAGAAAAAATTTTCTGAAAGAAAAAAGGACACGACAAAAAGACTGCCTGAGCAGCCTAAAAAATTTTTAGCGGGTCGGCAACCTTGACAGAACATCATAAAAATGCTCTGTATGTCGTGCCGACGGTAAGGAACTCATGAATAGACAATTATGTCATCTGTTCTGAGACATTCAAAACTTCTTTTACTCTTGCATAATAGATACGCAGGAATTTGTTTGCAGCTGCATTTATGTATGAGTAATAGTGTTTGCCTTCAGATTTCTTTTTAATGAGAAAATCATAAACAGGATTGTCCTGCGGCTTAGTTTGCAGAAGCACCTGCATAATGATGAACAATGTTCGTCTGAGAGCTCCGGAACCTTTCTTTGTCATCGGATTTGATCTGGTAGTTTTCTGACCTGAATCGTTATTCTCGCTGTCATAGCCAAAATAAGCAGTAATTGCTTTTCTGCTGTGAAAACGTCTTGGATCTCCTATTTCAGCCATAAGCTGAGGACCTACAGCTTTTCCGACACCATACATGTTCATTACAGTATCATATTCGGGAAGCTTAGAAGCAACACGGTTCATTTCAGACTGTATAGCATGACAGTTCTCCGTAGCAGAAATAAGCATTTTTGCCGCTTGTACAACAGAGAAAACGATTGCTTTATCAGAAGAAACGCTGCTGACACAATCCTTTGCAAAAGCGTATATTTTCTCGCATGATGATTCTGTGAAGTGATATGAGTTTTTATCGGACCACTTCTTGTATTTCTTTGCAAAAGCCTTTATGGTAAGCTTGGAAATCATGTCACAGTGAGAAAATTCCAATACAAAGTCCACCCACTTCTCGTGACCATCAGATTCTCTGGAAGGTGATGTGAACAGCTTGTTGATTCCAGGGAAAGTAAGGTCAAGCAACGAAATCAGATTATTATTCATCATGGTTTTCAGCTTTATTGACTGCTGATATTGTCTGTTCAGCAGTTTTAAGGATTTTCTCAAATCTTCCTGAGGAGTATATTCCTTCAGGTCAAGCCAGTAAGTTAACGCATATGAAGCGATTTTTACCGAATCCTTCTTATCCGTTTTTGGCTTTCTTAACGTGTTTCCACCAAAGTCACTGATTAACACAGGATTGACTACGGAAACAAATATATTTTGTTCGTGGAGGTAGCGGGCAATGGATTCAAAATAGTTTCCTGTTGCCTCCATGACAACCTTTGTCTCACCGGGGAGCTTCTTGATTAAATCAGCTAATGCTCTTAAATCACTTCCGGTGTGAGCAACATCAAAAGGCGAAACCACAACCTCACCATAAGGGCGAAGTACAGCAACTGTACTTTTACCTTTGGAAACATCAATACCTATTGCGTTCATAATATTTTACCTCTCTTGATTTGATATTGTAATCGGGCAAACCATGCTTTACTCATTACCTATTCAATCTGTTTGGTGACACGAACGCACAATATTCTGTGGCCCAACCTGCATAAACCGAACGCTATAATGAAAGCATGGATGACTGTCTTTGCTACGGGCGCTTTGTCCCAAGGAGTGATACGTCAGTCCAATCACTGCTTTCAGTATAGCTTAAGTAACAAATGCGTGTAAACCCTTACCGGCTTGTAAGGTGTTACCCGACTAATTATATTGTAACAGGAGTAAAGAATATGTTTGAAAAATCAAAAGGCAGATACCTGACACGAGGCGTGGATGCGGAGATACCGATTGCACTGCAAATATTTCTTTGGAATGCAGTGGACAACATGCCCGAACCAAAAGACTACTTGCAGGGGTTTCGGCTCAGCGAGGAGAACGGTTTGCAGATTGTGCATCATACCTCAGAGCAGCCACAGTTTGAGATGACGTACATTATGGAGGCAGAAAAGCCGGTCACAGCAAAGGTATATATCATTGATGACGGGGAACACTGCACCATGCTGTTGGCGGAAGAGTACTGATTAAAAGTGCTCTAAGCCGGTAAAGAAAGAGTCCGCTGTAATAAATTCTACTACAGCGGATTTTTTTCGTCGATTTTTGTAAATTGTTTTTGAACGGACAAACGGGTGTCTGCATCAATTCGTATAATGAATTTGTAAAGGAAAATTTGAAACACTTTTTTCTACAAGAAATGCAAAATGTTTAAAAAATAGTCGATATAATTTTAAAAATCGACTTGACATAAGAAAAAATATGATTTATAATAAAAAAAGAACGATTATCACAAACTTGAATGTGATTATGAAAAGAAGGGAAAATCAAAATGTCCTGTTTCAAATATTGTATACTAGGCATGGAAAATGCAGGAAAAACAGAATATATACAAAAAATTGGGAATCTGGATATTGGGTCTAGAGGATTTAAAATCACAGTCGATAAGAATGAGATTCCAAATTCTGAAAAAACAGATCCTACAGCATATTTTGAAAATAATTATTCTTTATATTCATATGATAAACAAATTTTTCAATTTTCATGGAATGACTATTCCGGAAATATCTTGAAAAATAGAGAAGAATATATGCAATCTTATGAGAAGTTGCAAAATGATTTAGTAGAATCTGATTTTTTAATCATTATGATTAATGGAGATTATTTTATTCAAGATAGCAAAGAAGCTATCACAAAAGAATTAAAAAGAAAGTATGCCAGATTTATCAATCCCTGTATTTCTTATTCTGCAGAACAGCGGAATGGAAAGACACCATCAATTCTATTTGCAATTACAAAGTGTACACAGTTCTTAAGTAAGCATTCAAATGCGGAAATTTCAGAAATCATTCAGGAAGCTTTTAATGGTATTTTTTCGGATGAAAAATCTGAACGCATCATTCTTATGGATAATGAAACAGAAGCAGCAATTAAGGTTCCGGTTTTATTATCTTTGGAAAACTCACTCCAAGAATGTGCAGCAAATAGAAAAAAAGCGTTACTGGAAAATAATGCAAAATTGCAAGACCAGGTTTCTGATTATCAAAGCTTTTTAAAGGAACAAGAAGAGCGACTGATTTTAAAGAATCCATTTAAAATCAAAGAAGCAAAAGAAGAGATTTTTCGTCTTCATACAATCATTCAGAAAAACAATAAGCTACTTTCAAACGATTCTATTTTTTCACAAGAAAGAGCATTTCAATTGATTGTGAAAAAGGAATTGAGCAGAAATTTCAACTATTTGGTTTATGGTTTTGATGATGTACAGCCGGAAGAGGTGAAGTCTGAAGTAGAAAACAATCGAAATCCAGTTGTTTCTTTTGTAATTGGAGCAGTGCTCCTATTCTTGTTGTATTTATTGGCGGAGATTACTATTTGGGAGCATCCGTTCTGGTTTTCCATCAGTACGGCTCTTGTCACATTTGTTTATAGTCGAAAACAGCGATTTTTGGTGCCGTTTTTGATTTTATGCTTAATCATTTATGTAAGCATTTCTATGTGGTGCTATGCACTGGTAATCATCAGCGGAGTTTTACAGCTTGGCATGATGATAGGATTCTATTTGAAAAAAAATAAAATTAAAGGAGAAAAGAAAAATGGCTGATACAAGATTTACTGCATTGGGTATGTCCGGTAGTGGGAAGACGTGTTATTTGTTGGGGATGTACTATGAAATGTGCGTTGGTGTTCGTAAATTCACTTTGGTTACCACCAATCAAGCTGCAACGAAGTTGGAGGATTGGATGGATCAATTGGATGACGAAACTGGTATGGATCGTTTTCCAGCTGGTACTTCATTGACGGAATTTTCTGACTATAGCTTCAAGTTAAGTTACTGTAATGAACCAATTATGAGTTTCGATTGGGCAGATTATGGTGGCGGTACCATACGTGCAAGAGAGAACAATCCAGAAGCTTTTAAAAAATTGGATGATTCTGTTAAAAATTCCACCGCATTATATATCTTCATTGATGGGGAACTTCTCTGCAGTGAAGATACAGAAACAAAAATAAAGAAAGTAAAAAGAAAATGTTCAGCTACTATAAATGGCTATATTACGAAGTTTTCGGAAGCTCATGAGGATTTGCCGCCAATTGTTTTTGTTGTAACAAAGGCAGATTTGTGTGGACAGTATTTAGAACATGGAGAGATGACAAAAATTTTAGAAGAAGCATTTAGCAGTGTATTCGGTTCTGGAAATCTGGTCTATGTTGTAGCAGTTTCTCTTGGAGAAGAGATTTCGGACGATGATTATTCTGGAGAAGTAGAACCAGTAAACATTCACATACCATTTTTTATCGGGATTTTCCACGAATTTCTGAATTTTTGCTATTACTTAAAAGGGGAACTCTTGAAAGAAGAGCAAGCACATCGAAACCAGATTTCGGCAAATAAGAGTGCGATTGACTATGAACAAGACAGATGGTTCTTCACAGATCACGACAGAATTGCTCGTTGCAGAAAGCAAATTCAAGAAGCAGAAGCAAATATCAAAAGCAATCAGGAATTATTGAAAAAATACAAAAGACTTTTGAATGCAGTTGCAACAGAACTGGTGAGAGAAAGTTCGAAATTTGTTGTTTTTGAGGATGGAAAAGAAACCTATTTTTCTCCTGAAGACCTTATTTCCGAAATATAAGGAGGGCTTAACATGAACGCATATCCGTTGATTTACAGTAGAACCAAGAATGTCGATTTTGTTCCGGATTTCCTGACACGGCCAAAGAATTTGGACTGTCAAACTGCATTGAAATATGTTGGAAATGCAATGGCAAATCTGGATACCTTGAAAACGATTCGATATAGTGCGTTCTCTGTTGGAGATTATTGTATCTGTGGAGGAGTCTCCTGTATTACAAAATATCTGGTAGAAGAGCTGAAGAAATCTGACATCACATTTCCATCTCAACTTGTATCGGAATATTTGAGAGATTGCAAGGGACGTAGCACTGCCTGTTTTATTGGTTTTGCCATTTCAAAATCAGAGGTGCGGAGTGGAAAAATTCCGGATATTCCTCTTTCTAAATACTGGGATGTATATTTGGAATATCTCAAACATCAGTGGGATAAATCCATAACACATTCTGAAAAATTAAATTTCCCACCAGTTACATTGGATGAAAAAACATATTCTTCCAATTATGAGCCAAAATTTGAATTAATTCAAGGAAAAAAAGTAGTTCGTAACCAGAAAGAAACTCTGCAAGGAACACTGGATTATTTCTTCGACCAGATTCTAAACAAAGGCAGCCAGGATTCTTTTATCTCAGATATTGATAGGAATGAGTGGGATGCTCTGAAGTTTACTTGTGCTTCTGTTTCAGATGATTTTTATCGTGCCCTGAAAAGCACACCGCAAACCACTGCACCCCAAGAAGATCCTTTCGGCAGCATTATGGGAATGAGAACATCAGAAAGAAGTGCATCTGTTTCAAATGATGATTCAGAAATGAAAAGCTATATGCGTGGACAGATAAAAACTTCGCCTAAGTCTCCAACTACTTATTCAAATCCAAATTATCAACGTTCATCGCATGAAACAGGCTCAAAAAAAAACAACACGAATCTGGTTGTGGGGGTTGTAGCAGCAGCGGTATTGGTGGTAGTGATTGTTGCAATAATCGCACTGGTTTTAGGAAAGGGAACTCAGGCAACGGCCTTTTCTCTTTCGTTGGACGAAATGGAAAAAGTTCTGAAGAACAATTTGTAACAAAAATGAAAAAAAGGGTCAAACCGGTTGAAGGAAAACAAAAAACATACGAAATCGACATTAAAAAACATCAGACTTTGTATAAGGATTTCTTGAATTTAATACCAGATATAATGGAAGGCCCTAAATTTATTTCATGCTTTGCGGGAATCCCAAATAAACTAGATAACAATGGAATAATACGAATCATATTAAAGTAATGAAAGTAGGAAAATCTATGGGAGATTTGTTTGGAGCATTTCAAAAAGTAAGCCCCCAAAATAAAAGCAACTCTTTTGACCAGATTGCAGCATACGAAGAGTATTACATGAAGTTGCTGAAGCGGTATCAGGGGGATATTCAGAACATCGAAGAAATGATGGAAAACCTGAGAAAAGAACGAAAGGACTTTTATTTGAAGGAATTGCCAGCAATTCAAAAGGCAATGGTGGAAGATGATGTACTTTCTAACGATTGCAAAGCGGAATGGCTGACGGAATTGCAAGCAAATGTGGAACGCAGTTTTCAAATCAGCGAATCTTTGATTCAGCATTACATCACGAAAAATCTGGACGAGTTCCGGCAGGAATTACGGGAAGCAACAAAAAGGGTGTAATATATGCGATACGAAGAAGATTATCGATTTTGTGTCACTGCTGCATTGCAAATTATGCAGCAGCAACGCAAGAAGTTATACCAGGATTGCGTGGAATACGAACCAACTATTTATTCTGGTTTGCATTCTTCTGATTCAAAATCTGTTCGGCATCTTTATTTTCAATCTTATTTTATAGAGTGGATCAGTCTGCACTGGGAGAGCATGATTGAAATTTTAAACCGTCATGATGAGTATACTGTGGATCAGCGAAAAGAGATGGCACTGTTTTTTGCAAAGTATTTTTCCGATTTGATTTCTGAATGTAGCGAAAATGGATTACTTTCAAAATTAGCAATTCCAGAACTCTTAAAAGTACAGAAAAGGCAATTGAAAGAGATGATTCTGTCTTCAGAAAAGTGGGAAAAGAATACAAATCAACTACGTGTACAGATGAAGAAAGGCAAAGAACAGTATCAGAAGCTGATTCAAGAAGCGGAGAAAGAGGAATAAAAATGTTAGAAATGTTTGATAAGTTGGATGATATCATTTATAAACCAATCGAAACTATCTGCGATTGGGTGAAAGAACCGTTAAATGCACTTTCTGCTGGTCGGGAACGGAAGAAGATGAAGGAAACTGCCAATATCGAAATGCAGATGCGGAAGCAGGAAGCAGAATTGCAAGCCTACAATGAACGGCAAGCAGCAGAACTGCAAGTTGATCAGCGGCGTTGGCATGCGGAAATTGATGCAATGATTGCAGAACAAGAGAGCAAACGACGAGATCAATTAGTAGAATCCATTAAGCGTTATCAGATTGACCTTGCCATGGCAACAAAAGACATTGTCAACAGTATTGGAATGATGTCAATTGAATTGCGGAGAGAAGCAAATGCTTTGATTATGGAAAAGACACAGGAATATCGGCAGTTACAGGATGAGGCAACAAACAATGCAATGCAAAGATTGGATGATATCAATCAACGGTTTGCAAGTAACGAACGAGTTCGCAATAGAATGGAAGACTCTGTCATGAATCAAATGGATGCGGTTGTAGATGCTGCAAACGAATTTATTAAGGAGTTAGCAGTAGATTTTAAGAGATTGAATCAAAATACAGATGATCTTATGCGAATGGGCATGCAGAATGTAAACAAATACTTGGAGCCAATGGCAAAATCTCTACAAATTGATTCTAAAATTGACCAGCAAGATTTAAAGCAATTACCAGATTCTTCTATTGTAGAAGGAGAAGCTTTGGAAGTTTAATGAATGTTCTAAAAGCTTTATGATTGCATATATGATAAAATTGAAAGAAATCCCCTTTTGCTAACCAGTCGGAAGCAAAGGGGATTTTATTTTTTTGGATTACAAATATAATTATAAATATATAATTACTTATAGTAAATTATGCGGATCGAGTACAACCTTAACGCATGAAAAGGAGTGTTTTCACACTATTTTTTTCTCTTTCTTTCCAAGGCAGAATGGGAAATTGGGAAATTCCTGATCAAATTCTGTCCTTCTGGAGTGTTCTTTATAAATATGCAGAGAGAATCATAGATTGGAGGAAGGTCATGTATTTGATAGTTTATATTTCCATTTTTACACATAAAAGACATCCGATTCACTTGTGGAATCACTGCTAAAATGAGAGATGGATTTATTTTTTTGATTTCTTTACATAATCTTCGAATGAAATTCCATCGAATCATAGCTTCTTTATTGCCATGAACGATATTTTTGGCATAAATATCTGAAATTTTTTCAGGAAGAAGTGGTATGACACAAATAATGGGATCTCCATCATGCATTTGAACATGATAATGATTGTATTCTAATATATCTTTGATAATTCCGTAGTCATAGTATTTATATATATAAATTAAACGATATAAAACAGCTACAGTGAGTCGTTCCCCCGGCGTATATTGGTGATTTTTAGAAAGAAAAGAAATCCAGATTTTTCGTACTTGTAAGAATCCCGGGAATTTGAGTGTCGCATAATTCACTGCATCTGATGCGTATTTCTTTACTTCTTCATATACCTCCTGTGTAGACAGAGAAAAAAACACTTCCTTTTTGTGTGTGAGAAAATATTCTGCAGTGACCTCGCAAATTTTTTCATGGGCTTTATCGGTTTCGGATCTACTTGCCATATTGACCCCCTGTTAAAACATTTCTAAATGAGGATGTAAATTTCTGAAATGGCGGATGATTTTTTTTCGTGCAGAATCATCTTTGCAGAGAAGAACCACAGTATCTGTGTCAAATGAGAGAAAGAGAATCTCATCTTTAAATTGTTCTTTTAATCTTTTGGATAAATAATAAAAATGACTATTATAATCTTCTAAAGAAATATTCTTTTGTTTTGTATCTTTGAGACGAATAAATAACCAGACAGCCTGACTTGCTACGGTGGGATAGGATATTGTAATATTTTGTGAAAGTGTTTCTAAAGGAATTTTTTCATGTGCGGCTACAGCCTGATATAACTCTAACTGGATGTTTTTCTTATGACGATCGATGTTAAATTCCTTTCGAATCTTCTCAGAATAAAGAACATATCTAGGAACCTCTTTTCCTTTCTTTTCATACTGGAATTTTAATCTGTCATAAAGTTCCTTCATCGTACTGATCAGTTTTCTATTACCATTCTTGGTTGTATCATGTATTATTTTTTTGCTGTCTTTTACAATTTCATTCCAATTATATTTTGAATTCATTATAAAGCCTATTTTCAAATATGTAATTAATAATATAACAATTGTCCATTCTGAGCGAAATCTTTATTGGAACGATCCAATTGCAATCAATCAGAAAGAGCCATTTTCAGAATTTACAATTTTTTTAAACAATTCTAATTCGCTATTTGCAGCTTCAGAGTCCCAAGGGATCCTATGGAAAAAACTTAAAACTGAAAAATAGTAAAGTTTTCTGGTTGGTAATAAACCCCGAAATTCCGCTGTTTTTATTATCATGCAAAACATCATTTTTGTCAAGATTGCAGCCTTTACATTTCCAAAAAGTTGTGCTAAAATTGGAATACACTTGAAAAAAACCTGCAAAAGGTTCAGACAAGTGCAATTCAACAACGGAAAGGAATCAATATTATGCGTGTAATTAGTAATGAGGTTTTAGCTGTTGAAAATGGCACTGATTCAGCGACTGTGTTCGACTACGGAGAAGACAAAGTTTGTATGAAATTTCAAATGGAAGATGGAACCATATTGGTCAAGTTCTTCAGCGGCAAGGAACTGGGGTCTTATCCATGGTCGAATGTGTTTCGGGCACTCGATGCAGACAACACAGATGCTCTGCTGGATCGGTCAGTTGAGATTACAGTTTCCAACAATGTTTCTAAGAAAACTGAAAAGCGTTTTTGCAACATCAAAAAGGTTCAACTTTTGCAGTCATAATTTGGTGAGGAGGACATATGGAATACGAAAAAGATTGCAGCCTTGCAGATGAGGTTGTTCCTGTAGATTTCACCATCTGCATGAATGAACAGGCTGTGATTTCGGTGTCGGAGTACACACGCTTAAAGTGCAAATCGAGAGAATACAACGTTGGAAATGGCAAGAATATGTGTACCTTTGATTTGGTACATACCTCGGCTGGGATGGTTGACATTGGAATTGGAACGTCTGAACCATTTGCCAGATGGATTGCGGATTCCTTTACTGTTCGAGCGGTTGTCGTGGATGCAAAGAATCGCCATTATGCGGAGATTGAAAAAGACGAGAAATGCGTTCGCATTCCGTTCGAGAACCTATTGCCCGAAAAAATTTGCTCGACATTGTTTAGCAATGGCATTGCGGTATGCAGGACAAACAACGCACATAAAGCATTGTCGCTCCATCTGCAACATCTTTTTCGCAACTTTGCGGTACAGGATGCAAGTCAGACATTGGGATGGAAATACAAGAATCAGGTTTTGACATGGGATGCATCTAAAACGCTATTGCAGCATCTTTCGGAGCCTTCTTTGGAAGCATACCTTTCCAAATTGAATGCGTTGGTACAGGATATGGCAGCATTGCAATTCGTGCTTTGCACAGCAGCAACATCAACCGTGCTTGCATATCTTCACAACACCGAAAAAATTCCTGTAGCTTCATTTGGACTATCCTTAGTCGGAACGAGTTCAACAGGGAAGACAACTGCTTTACAGCTTGCTGCCTCGTTGTACAGTTCGCCCGATGATGAAACGGTGTTTTCCGGGTTCTATGGAACGCAAAATGCATTGCTGTATCTTTTGGGTCGGCATCACGGCGTTCCGATTTGTTATGACGAATCCACCATTCAGAATGACATCAACAAATCTGCTTTCATCTACACATTCGCAGAAGGGAAGGATAAGCTTCGCTTGAATCAGGACAGCACACTGAGAGAACGAAATTCTTGGTTTTGCACCTGCCTGTTCAGTGCAGAAGAATATCTGGTGGATCTCACTCGCAATGAAAATCTTGGATTGGCAGCCCGCATTTTGACGATGGAGCATTGCACCTATACGAAAGACAGTATGCATGCCGATCAGATCAAAGTGTTTTCCAGCAAAAATTTTGGAATCGTTGGCACATTGCTTGCAGACAATCTGTTGAAAGCAAAATCAACCGAAGTGCATCAGATGTTCCAGTTGCATAAGAATGCCCTGGTAGAACGATTTGAGAAAAGCAAATGCAAGTTGACAGAAAGACTGGTAAACAATTACGCCTTGATTCTGACGACAGCTGATCTCTTGAATGCGATTGGATTGCAGATAGACACAGAAGCATTGTGTCATATTTGTGAGGAACTGCACAAACAAACAGCAGTGACCGCTACACCGGGAAAGAACTTAGTAACCAATATTTTCAACTACATCTGCTTTGAGTATCGGCACTTAAAGGGTATCAAATGGACAACGGACAAAACCGGAACCCCTTTGAAAATGGATATGGTTGAAACAACCTTTTCAGCCATCGTTGCAAAATGTGGCATCACCGAACCGAAAATTGCAGTCAATGCACTTTTAGAAGAAGGATTCATCATACGACCAGAGAAAGGAAGAAAAAAGACAAAACTCAGCATTGATGGCGTACCATGCTATGGATACCGATTTGATCTTGACAAAGTCAATGCGGCATTTGGTCAGATTGACGATGCAGTGTATTCCAACATAAAGAAATACAAAAACTCTAATCCGTTCAGTGATGCGGTTCTGGATATTGTGAACGATGAGGAGGCTGTAATCCATGCGGGAAATTACAGAGTTGCAGATAGCAAGAAAGCAATTAGCGGAACAGCAGTATTATTACCATGACTGTAAAACAGCAGAAACAAAACATGCGGACACTGCGAAACAACCCTTATTAGACCTTGCAGCGGACGTGCTGATTCAAATTCTGAGAAAGGAAAGCGAAGAATAGATGCGTATATTTGTTATTCGACCGCCATAGCACAGGGCGGAAAAGAGAATGATGATGCCATTGTAAGCAAAGAAAAATCAGAAAGGAAAATTAGGATGGAGAAAATTATCGGATATATTCGCTACAGTTCCCATGCACAAGATGATGGAAACAGCGTAGCAGCACAAACAACTTGCATAGAACAGTATGCAACTGCACACGATATGGAGATTGAAAAATTCTACATGGATACGGCGAAAAGCGGACGATTCACAGAAAATCGTCCGGAATACAACCGCATGAAAGAAGAGATTCAGAATGGAACCGTTCAAGCAAAAACCATTGTGGTCAGAGCGTTGGATCGGCTGCACAGAAATGCGGCACACCAGTTGGAAGACCTTACCTTTTTTGAAAAACAGAACATTCG
>JABLTS010117969.1_pt1 | contig 12037 bp, 9 predicted proteins | sample 7160081 | NCBI WGS metagenome assembly JABLTS01 (sample SAMN14651231, study PRJNA627086) | human gut metagenome | isolation source: feces | host: Homo sapiens
CCTTAGAGCGGGAAGTCACATACCAGTTGATGGCACCACCTACCAACAGTGGGACATTCAGCTCCAATGGAATGAACATACCGAGCGCAAAAGCCAATGCTGGAATCTTGAAATAGGTGAGTACGATGGCGATGACAGCACCGATGCCGTAGAGTACCCAAGGAGCACCCACACCGTTCATCAATGGGTCGATGACTGCAGCCATGGCATTTGCCTGAGGAGCAGCGAGAGAACCGGATGCAAAACCGTAAGTTTCATTCAGAAGCATCATCACACCGCCTACTGTTGCAGCACTTACCAGAGTACCGAGGAATTTCCAACCCTCCTGTTTCTTAGGAGTGGTACCGAGCCAGTAACCTATCTTGAGGTCGGTGATAAATGAACCTGCCACCGATAATGCGGTACAAACCACACCACCCATGATTAGCGCTGCCAACATACCGCCTGGACCTTTCAATCCTACAGCCACCATCACTACAGAAGCGAAGATGAGTGTCATCAGGGTCATACCTGATACAGGATTAGAACCTACGATGGCAATAGCATTGGCAGCCACGGTAGTAAAGAGGAAAGCGATAACAGCTACCAGCAGGATGGCGATGACGGCGAAGAGGAGATTGCCCTCCATCACGCCAAACCAGAAGAAGAGGAAGGTGATGAGGATGGTTACAATTGAACCGATAGCGATAATCTTGAAAGAAATGTCACGCTGAGTACGCTTCACATTTTCGTCCACATCGCTCTTGCCCTTCAGTTCTTGTGCTGCCAAACCTACAGCGCTCTTGATGATACCCCAACTCTTGATGATACCGATGATACCTGCCATGGCAATGCCACCGATACCGATACTGCGGGCGTATGCTCTGAAGATTTCTTCAGGACTCATAGCCCCTACGGTCTTCACGATACTTGGATCCCAGGCACTCAGCACACTGTCGTGGAAAGCAATGCTCATACCTGGTACGATCAACCACCATACGACGAGTGAACCCAAGCAGGTGTAGAAGGCATATTTCAAACCGATGATGTAACCCAGACCGAGTACGGCAGCTCCTGTATTCACCTTGAATACGAGTTTTGCTTTGTCAGCAAGGTCGCAACCCCAACCGACTACACGGGAAGTAAAGTTTTCGTTCCACCATCCCAAACTGGCAACGATGAAGTCATAGAGACCACCTACCAGACCAGCGATAAGCAAAGGTTTAGCCTGATCGCCGCCCTTGGCACCGCTTACCAGTACCTGTGTGGTAGCAGTCGCTTCAGGGAAAGGATACTTGCCGTGCATATCGCTTACGAAATACTTGCGGAAAGGTATCAGAAACAAGATGCCGAGCACACCACCGAGAGCCGAAGCCATGAAGATCTTCATAAATGAAGTTGTCATGTCTGGATACTTAGCCTGCAGGATATAGATGGCAGGCAAGGTGAAGATAGCACCTGCTACCACAGCTCCCGAACAGGCACCGATACTCTGGATGATGACATTCTCGCCAAGAGCCTTGCTGCGCTTGGTAGCGGTGCTGACACCTACTGCGATGATAGCGATAGGGATGGCTGCCTCAAAAACCTGACCAACCTTCAGACCCAGATAGGCTGCGGCGGCAGAGAAGATGATCGCCATCATGATACCCCAAGTCACTGACCATCCGTTCACCTCAGGATAAACCTTGTCGGGCGACATCAGCGGCTTGTACTCTTCCCCGTCTTTCAGCTCTCTGAAAGCGTTTTCGGGGAGGTTCATTTCTTCTTTCATTTTTTGTAATGTTTAATGTTGAATATTAAGTTGTTGTATGTTATTTTTCGATTCTAATAATATACTCACTCATGAAACTTGCTCCTGGCTGGAGGCGGTTCATCAGATATTTGTCCTTAAATTCGCCGTCAAACTCTGCCCAGTCGCTCAATCCATACCATGGTTCGATGCAGACGAATGGAGCATGCTTGCCTGTTGGATTCCAGATACCTACGGCAGGAGTCTTGAATTCTAATGTTATGTGAGGTTCACCCTGTTCGTTGAGAATGCTTACCTGCTTTACCTGGCTCTTGTCGAAGATTACCGCATCCTCTGCAAAGGTCTCCTCGTTTACTTCCCAGATACCCTTCTCAGTTTCCACGGTCTCCTTAGCCTGACGGTCGATGCAGCCGCCCACATTACCATACAGGCGAACAGGTGCTTCGTTGTCGAGTTTCAGGGTAGCCTTCATCTCCTCGCCCTTCTTGCAACCTGGAACCAGGAATGCTGGGTGACCGCCAATCTGGAACATGATTTCCTTGTCATCGGTGTTTTCTACATGCCAGATAACGTGAATCTCGTTGCCTTCCAGACGGTAAGAGATGGCAAGATTGAAGTGATAAGGATAATTCTTCAGGGTCTCCTCATTATCGATGAGGGCGAAGGTGAGACGGTCAGCAGTCTTGCCAACCAACTTGAACTCTGTATCACGGGCGAAGCCATGACGTGGGAGTGTATATTCCTTGCCGTCAATGCGATAGGTGTCCTTCCACAAACCGCATACGATAGGGAAGAGGATTGGTGAGTGGCGATTCCAGTACTTCTCGTCACCATCCCAAAGATATTCATTACCATTGGCATCCTTGATACTCTGAAGTTCTGCGCCGAGAGATGAAATCTCCAATGTGAGCTGATCGTTTTTAATCTGTTCCATTTTCTTTTGTTTTTTAGTCTTTAATGTATGTTTAAACTTTATTGTTTAATTCTTTGTTGTTTATATTTTAGATTCATCTATATGAATGCATTTGCCCTTGAAAGTATCCTTATGACACTTTCAAGGGCAAAGATACTACTTTTTTTCGTAAAAGAGATAAAAAATGAATTATTTTTCATTTTATCTATCATTCTTCTTTCTATTTGCCAGTTATCTTTCTTGTTTTCTTTTATCTGGTTTTCTATTTGTCAAATCCACAGTCGGCTTGCGGAATTGCTTCATCATGGTCGTTGAGATACAGCAGAGGCTCTGGATGGTAGCCCGAATTTGCTACGGAATATCTGTCTATACGGTATCGGGTGGCAATACCGCCGAGCTGTAGCATCGTGTGGAAGGCAGAACGGCTGCTTTGTATCTTCTTATGCTTATTCTGGGAGAGAGCCGCATCTACTCTTGGTTCCTGATGCTCATAACTCCTTGATGTCCAAATCAAGAAAGGTACGTCCAGTTCATAATGCGAAGCACGTGGCGCGGCATGTAGGAAGAGTTTCCTGCTGTCATCGAAGATATTCTCTCCGTGGTCGCTTGTATAGAGCATGGCACTCATGCCGCCTTTCTTCTGCAGACGTTCGATGATGCTGTGCAATACGTAGTCGGTATAGCGGATGGTATTGTCGTAAGCGTTCAACAGGTCGCGGCGGTTTTCTGCTTTGGCATCACTCTGGCTGTCTGGCTGGAAATGCGCCATGTTTCTCGGATAGCGTTCCATATAGTTGAAATGTGAACCGTATGTATGGAGCACGATGAAGAGTTTCTGATGTTTTCTGCTCAGTATCTGGTCGAGAATTGGCAGCAGGTCTGCATCATAGACATTGCCTTTTTCGTCCATCTTGGCCAGTTTTCCCTGCCCGTACATTTTGTCGAATGTTTGACCATACGTCTTGTCGAATGCCTCGTTTCTGTCTCCGGTTTTGATGAAAGCCCATTCGTCAGCCTGTTCACCCAGGAAGTCGATGAAGGAATGGTTGGGGAGTTGATTGCTCAGGAAAACGGTATGAAAACCGGCTTCCCTGAAGGCTGCCAGGATTCCCTTCTCGTGGAACAGACGTTCGAAGTCGCTGGCTGAGGCTGCCGAAAGGAGCATCGGCACGCTCTTGTGGGTTGTGTTCGACTGGGTTGTCACCTTGTCGAAAGCCACGAGTCCTGCTGTCTTGCCGAGCAATGGATTGGTATCACGTTGGTAACCATAGAGACTGAAATTGTGTGCTCTGGCTGTTTCGCCCACTACCATCACATATACTTCACTGGAATCGGCAGGATGGGTAGAAGTGGCATAGAATCGGAAATTCTGGGAGGCTTCCTGATAATTTACAGAAGCATTGTTGCGCTGCACGGCTAAGCCGAGATTGTAGAATACATTGGCAGGGTAGAGTTGATCCTGTAACTTGTAATCATCTGAAAACCAGTATGTAAAGCCCATGCAGACCAGACCTATTATCGTTGTTGAGGCTCCCCATTTATGCATTCTTCTCTGCCAGTTGCTCGATAGTGGAGCCCACCGTTTGCTTCTGATGGATATGATTCCTAAGATGAGCAGCGGTAGATATACGATGAATACTCCGGCAACGGCTGGTACCAGATTGTCGAGCAGTTCCATAGCTTCACCAGGATTGGTGGTTACGAGGTTGAGGAACATATCCACGGCTATCACTCCTTTACCGAAGAGGTAGAGGAGTACCAGCTGGAATGCTGCAAAGAAGATCATGATGAAGCATATCCATATCATCTTGCCCGTTTTCTTGCAGAGTGACATCAGTAGCATATAGATGCCCAATGGCAGTATGATATTGGTGGCACTCGCCCAGAGTGACAGGCGCTCCGTGATACAGAGAACGATGTTGGGCAACAGTAGTGCCAACGTCGCATAGATATAGAGTAGCTTATTGAAATTGTCTTTATTGATAAAGTTCATTATTTTTTTGATTAAAATGCCTCGTTGATACTAAACAGAAATCCAGATTGTCCTGCTTTTCCGAATCCGTAGTCAAGGCGTACATTTACATTCTTCTTGAATTCCCAGCGGTATCCCAATCCATAGTTAGGCAGGATGTGTCGGGAACGGATGTTGCTGAACTTGCTGAATATGGTTCCGGCACCTACCCAGACGGTCAGACTGTTGCGCTTCCATATATGTTGGCGAAGTTCCACCTGCGCCTCCATCTTATGTTTGTCCCTATATCGTCCTTCGTAGTATCCGCGCATGGAGTTGCTGTTGCCCAAGAGAGCCATCATACCCCAAGACGGGTTACCGAAATTGAGCATTGTACGGAAATCCTCTGCCAGGATGGCGCCCTTCCATACTTTCTGGTAGGCATCTACTTGCAGTTCGGTGGTACTGAAAGCATAATCGTTGCCCATGAAGCGTGGTCGGAAACATTGGGTCAGGTTGATGTAGAGACCTTGATGTGGATAGGTAAGCACATCTCTTGAATCATAGACGGCAGAGAAACCGGCACCTAAATTCCAGGTATGTCTGTCCATGCCGTTGAGCAGTTCTGGACGTTCTACGTTTTTACCTATCACATAGTCATAGCTCACCATAGGACCGATGTAGAAGTTGCTTCCCAGGTGGAAGAGAAAACTACCCTTGATGCGGGCTTGCCATCGCTTCATCTCACTCTTGTTACTGTCGTCATTTCCCATGTCGTATCCCATGCCCCAGTAGTCGCAAGGAAAGGAATAGAAATAGACGGTATAGTCGGCACGGTACTTATCCTGTGGAAAAATGTGGGTACCCCTGATGCCTAACATGTAGAATCCTACAGTGCTTACATCGCCGAAGAGTGATACGTTGGAGGGAGGCAGAATCGTATCATTGGGGTTGGTACGATAGAGTCCTGCAGCCACAAGTCCTAACCCCAGTTTGGTGTCGGTGCTGTAGTGTGGACCGCCGATGATACTGAAGTCGAATTTCTTATGCTTCTTGTTTTTGTTGGCATCATTGAAATAGTCGAGAAATCTCGTTATGAGAGATTTCTTTTTCGCAGGAGTGTTGAGGGTATCAGACTCCTCGGCAGTCATCACATGGATGCTGTCTTCTGGAAGATAATCAGTTCGCGCTTTGGCACAAGAAGGTTCTGACAAAGCAAGCCAGATGAGGCACATGAGTAGATGCTTCATTTTTCCTAAATAAGATATTGTTGCTTCTTATATATATAATAAGGTGTGGGACGCGATTAATAAACGAGTCCCACATTGTCTATCCAGAATGTGTTTCCTGGAGTTCCGATATATGCTCCGCCATGAGATGAAGAGAACTGTAATACGAGATGAGTTGGAGTTTCATTGGCAGCTGCCCATCCTACTTCCTTTACAGGTACGCTCTTGCCCTTGCTGTTGCGTGCATAGTCGGTAGTACGAAGTCCCATAAGAGATGCATTATATCCTGCCATGTGGCGGATATCGCCATAATGTATCTCGTAAGTGGCATTTTCCACCCATCCACTGGTACTCTTGCCATATTTCACCACTACGGTACCTACGCGCTTGGCGGTAATATTGCCTCTGGCATCCTCATGACGTTTCTGCAGATAAAGGAGAGTTACGGCATAGTCATGCCCCGCTACGGTAGAGGCACTGCTGAACCCCGTCTGCTTGATGCGGTTAGGACTGGTGCTGAGGTGAGTCTTGTAGTCGTATCTCAAAGCCTTTGGACGGGCGGTGAAAGGAATACCCCAGTTGATAGCCTTCGGACCATCCTTGGTACCCGTGATAGGTTCACGTACATCGCCCAGAAAGAGAGAACCGGCTGCCAGTACCTTGATGTTGATAAGGCCGAGCACCTTCACCTTCTCGATATGGGTGACGAGTTTGGCACAATGGCCATGACCGGCATGGGTATCACGATATACAGAACAGTTGGTCTTGTAGATACCGGATACATGAGCCAGGACATTGGATGTTCCCCAAGGAGAGCCTCCTTTGTTGGTATATGGGTTGTTGCCAGAGAGCGACATGTTGGGACCTACCTCATAGAGCGTCTTTTGATTGCCACCAATAATTCCTGATTCCTTAATACTTCTTGTTACCCATTGATCCATGTTTCCATACTTAAATGGAACAAATTTACCCGCACCCTGTGCTCCCATTGTTATGGTTGAACAGAGTGCCATAGCTAAGATTAATCCTTTAAATTTCATTACTGTAACTTTTATTACTTTTGTATTTCGGCTGCAAAGTTAGAAAAATATTTTGATATTATGAGTTTTTCTATAGAAAAAAATGCCGAAAAGAATGAATCTGTAGCCAAAAAGGTAAATTCCTGTGGATATATGTTTCCTTGATGGGAAATGATAGGAAATTATGGGAACATCGGGTAGTCGTCAAAGTTTGGTTTGCGCTTCTCCAGGAATGCCTTACCACCTTCCTGAGCTTCATCCATCGTGTAATAAAGCATGGTGGCATCTCCAGCCAGTTCCTGAATACCAGCCTGTCCGTCAAGTTCTGCATTCAGACCTGCCTTGATCATGCGGAGGGCGAGAGGAGAACGTTCCATCATGATTTCTGCCCATTCCACACAGGTATCTTCCAGTTGGTCGAAAGGCACTACCTTGTTCACCATGCCCATTTCTTCTGCTTCCTTGGCAGTATATTGCTTGCAGAGGAACCAGATTTCGCGTGCCTTCTTCTGACCTACCATGCGGGCAAGGTATGAAGCACCGAAACCGGCATCGAAACTGCCTACTTTTGGACCAGTCTGTCCGAAGATGGCATTCTCTGATGCAATAGTCAGGTCGCACATGACATGGAGCACATGACCGCCACCGATGGCATAACCGTTTACCATGGCGATGACTGGTTTGGGTAAGCGGCGTATCTGCATCTGCACGTCGAGTACGTTGAGACGTGGTACTCCATCGGAACCCACATAGCCACCACGGCCTTTCACGTGCATATCGCCTCCCGAACAGAATGCCTTGTCGCCTGCTCCTGTCAGAATCACGACACGGATGCCCTGACACTCACGGCAATAGCTGAAGGCTTGTGACATTTCCCAGGTGGTGAGTGGGGTGAAAGCATTGCGGTAACGCTCACGGTTGATGGTAATCTTTGCGATGTGATTGTATTCTTCGAAGATGATTTCCTTGAAATCAAATCCTTCTATTTTCTTCCAATTTCTCATATGTTATGAATGTTTGTTCTAATTCTCATGGATGGGATTGAATGTATCCCGTTTTATAAACTTTTGAAGTAATCTTCCAGTGCCCGGTTGTCTGCATCGATGTCGGTGAATACTTCGAGAAGCATCGGTCTCTCTGAGTCAGAATGGATGAGTTGGTCAATACCATACTTCATCGTTTTCATATTGTCTGCTCCCAGATAGGTGATATCGTTTGCCTGACAGATGTTGACAGCTGAAGTCTGGTGTTCTGCCATCACGAGGTTTTCTCTGGCTGCACTTTCCTTCAGTCCTTTGAACTTGCCGAAGATGGCACCACCGCCATTATTGAGTACGATGATGCGGAGACTGCCGTTGAGGTTCTGGTTCCAGAGGGCATTCTGGTCGTAGAAGAAACTCAGATCGCCCAGGATGCAGAATACCTTCTGTTGTTTTTTGGCATCTGGATGATGATATTCCGAGAGATAGATGGATAGTCCTGCTGCTGCGGAGAGTGTTCCCTCGATACCATTCACGCCTCTATTGCAGAATACGTATTGATGCGCATAGATACAACCCAGGCGTATTGCCATACTGTTGCCATAGAATACGCGGCATTCTCTGCTGTCCTTCTTGGAGTTGGCATGAAATTCCTGTTCAAAATACCTGACGGTAGCCATGCTGCTGTATTCCGGTTCATAATCGTAGGCGTGCCGTTTGGCATGTCGTAAGGCTGTCGTCCAGAGGTCCCGGTAATCATTCACCTCATCTGGATATTTCTGCTCGTAGGAGGTCATGGCATCTGCCAGCTGATGCACATTTGCCTGGAAAATCCGGTCGGTTCGCATGAAGGTGTCGATATAGTCTCCGTCCTTGCTCACTCGCCATACCTGTGCCTTTTGGGCTGCTTTTCTCAGAAACTGCTTGAGTCGCTTGCTGACGATGTTGCCGCCTGTATAGAGAATGAAGTCTGGCAGGTAGGCTTCTTCATCGAAATCCGGGTCTTCTGCTTTTTTGACTTCTATCTGATAGAGTACTTCTTCAAAGTTAGTCATCAGTTGGGATGTCGAAAATTTCCTGTCAGCAGGGTCCTTACTGTCGAGTCCCAAAGCGGTTGGTTCACAGAGTATGACAGCCCAGTTCTGAATATTCTTGATTCCATAGAGTATGGAGGCTGGATAGTCTTGTCCGATGATTATCATCGGCTTTTTGGCTTCCAGAAAGTCAAGCAGATCGCCATAGTGGAAATCTCCGCTCCACATTCCCGAACGGATGTAATCCACTTTATGGGCTTGTGGCAGTTGACGGCATGTAAACTCATAGAGGGGTTCCGGTATCGGAATATTGATGTGTACCGGTCCTATCTTGCGGTGTTTGCAGTCGATAAGGGCTTCGTTGACCAATCGCTCGCAATGCCATGCCTGTTCATCGTGCATGCTGTTGATAGCTTCGGCATTTGCAGGCAGGCATCCTTCTTCGCTATGAATGCGAGGAGTGATAATAGGCAGGTTCACGCTCTTGTTGACCATTGTTCCGAAAACATCCGGTTGTGGAAGGGTCTGCCCATCTTGTTGCCCGATCCATGCGCCCGGCCGGTCTGCTGAGATAAAGACAACCGGCAGTTTCTGATAGTATGCTTCTGCTACTGCTGGATATAGGTTGAGTAATGCAGAACCAGAAGTGACGCATACCGCTACTGGGGATGGACAAGGTGAAGGGTCACCCAAGGCCATTCCTAATGCTACGAATCCTGCACTTCTCTCATCCGTTACAGGATAACAGGTGATGCCGTCTATCTCATTGAGGTTATGTACCAGTGGTGCGTTGCGACTGCCCGGACATACCACAACTCTTCTGACTCCATGTCTTTTCAGTACACTGGTCAGTATATTTACATTCTCAATATTGCTAAACACGAATCTGTTTTTTTTATGTATGATTACTTGCTGATAACAGCTCTCATGGTTCCTAATTTTGCCTCAGTTTCTTCCCATTCTTTTTGCATTTCACTTTCTGCAAGCAGTCCTCCGCCTGCATACAGTTGGAAGTTGCCACCCTGGTGTATATTCATGCATCTGAGTGAAACATAGAGTTGGGTTTCTCCCGAAGGCATGAGGGGACCCACGAATCCGCTGTAGTATTTGCGGTTGATACTTTCATGATCCAGGATGTATTGGCGGGTTTCTTCCTTGGGAATACCGCAGATCGCTGGGGTAGGAAAGAGTGCATCCAGTACATCGCCCAAGCAGTCGGTATCTTCCAGTCGGAAGAGAAAATCAGTACGAAGATGGTAGAGGTTGGCTGCCATTGTGGTGAAGGGACCTTCCTTGCTGTATTCATCCGTAAATTCTGAGATGACATCCTCGATATAGTCAGTTACATACTGCTGTTCTTCCTGTTCCTTCTTCGTCCAGACTGTTTCTTCTCCTGTATGTGTTCCAGCCAGGGCCATGGTCTTGAATTCGCATCCGTTTCCACTGAGCAGTATTTCTGGCGTAGCCATGAGCCATGTGCCCGATTGGGTCGTGGAGACGAGCGCGATAAAGAGGCGTGGGTACATCTGGCAGGCCTTCTTGAAGAGTTCTTCAGCCTTCAGTCCTTTTGCTTCAGGTGATTTCTGGTGTGAGCAACGAGCCAATACGATTTTGTCGAATATTCCCTTGGTCAGTTGCTGATGGAAATCTTCGAAATCTTTCTGGTATGCTTCTTTCTCGCTGACAGATTCTGGAAAATGAATCTTTTTATTGTCTGTAGTTACTGCCTGGATAGGGAAGTGTTTGACCACATCGGGGCGCATCAGGAGAATAGGACATTCTTCCGAAGGCATGAAAGGGGCGATGACAAAACCATGTTTCCCATTCAGTTCATTGACGGAATTGAGTTTTTCGGGATCATCATCATGCTGCATCACCAACGTATAGTGATCTTTATAGGGGAGTCGATAAAATGCAAATGCTGACATGCTGTTTTAGTCCTCCTGATTGGTTGATGGGTTTTCTGTTGCTTGCATAGGGGTATCATCTTCCTGTAGCGGTTTATCCTCAGCATCCTGCAGGTTTACCTTCTTTCCGCTGTCTTTTTTAGGAGTGAAGACGTAGTTGGTTACCTGTACAGTACAGATGATGTCTCCAGCTGAGTTCTTGATATCTATTTTCCATGTATGCAGGGTTCTTCCCTTATGGATGAGTTTACCGAATGCAGTAACGGTATCTCCCTCAGAAACTGCCAGAACATGGGTACCGCTCACGTTGATGCCCACGGCTATTTGGCCCGGACAAAGTGCCAACGAACCTACACCTGCCAGATTTTCTGCCAGTGCAAGTGAGGCACCCCCACTGAGGAATCCGAAAGGTTGCTTGTTTCTTTCATCCACTTTCATGGTGGCTTGGAGCGTGTCAGGCTCTGGAGTTGATATAAAATGCATTCCGAGGGTCTGGGAAAGACCATCTGTTTTTTCTATTCTATCAATAAAATGTTCTATATTCATAGTCTTAATTCCTTTTTGGTTCTGTTTAAAGGCAAAGATACAACAAATAATTGAAATAGGGAGAGAAAAAGAAGAAAAAATCATTAATAAAACAAAATATGCCATCAAAAATGAGAAAAGATATTTACATCCTTGTAAAGGACAGGACATTTATCAGAAGCGCTTCTTTTCCGAGAGTCATGACCCACTTTTATTTTTCCCTGCCCAGGGAAAATTTTCTCCTTGCCCAGCCGTAAATTTTTCCTTGCCCAGAGAATCAATTTTCATGATATCATTTTATTCATCTTTCTTTATCAGTTTTCTTTATAGTTTTTCTTCATCGGATTTATTCATTGTTTTTTTCATCCGATAACTCCGCGTAATCCGATGAATAAAAATAATGAAGAAAAAAAGGGTGTGTCATAATTCCATGACACACCCTTATTATAATAATTGAGTCTTGTTCTTTTTGATGAAATAAGGCTCTATTTGATTTCTACTTCATGCAAATCCACAAATTCGCCGTTCTTCTTCTTTCTTTCCACGAGCATATTGAAGAGCTTGCGCTTGCGGTTGTCTGCAATAAAGCGGCGGAAGAAGACATTCGGAATGGCTACACCCAGAGCGATACAGATGATAGCAAGCGATGCCTTGATTGCATTGTTCATACCTACCGTAACCTCACCTACCACACCGTGCATATCAATGAAAGCAAAGAGTGCACGATACATCAATACACCCGGTACC
>JABLTS010030128.1_pt1 | contig 12026 bp, 10 predicted proteins | sample 7160081 | NCBI WGS metagenome assembly JABLTS01 (sample SAMN14651231, study PRJNA627086) | human gut metagenome | isolation source: feces | host: Homo sapiens
ACCGGAATCCGTGTAATGACTGTTATTAATTTCGCCGGCTCCGCCCCAGGTTCCAGCCTGCAAATCCGGGAATTCCACCACAGCATCTTTATAATCCTGATACTGATTTAAGATAAAGCTTACTTTATTTACATCATCCCGGTACAGCTCTCCCTCAAAAATCATTTCCGGAAATGCATCCCGTACCTTTATTTTATCTGCGCCCTCTTTGCCTTTCCGCCTGGAATATTCCTGAATCACAGGTTCTCCAGCCTCTTCAAATCCGGCACTTGCGAACAGTCCTGCATTACTTTCCAGATAAAATTCCAGTCCGCGCTCCTTTAACCAGTCCACAATATGGCGGCACTGCTCCGGCGTAATCATCTGGTGCATAACCACATATCCATGATCTTCCACATAACTTCCGTTTCCGCCTATCATTCCATCCAGTCCGATTTCCCAGATATTCTCATAGACTTCTGCCTTACTTCTTCCTGTGCAGATATACACTCTGTGTCCGTTTTCTCTTGCCTTCCGCACCGCAAGAACTGCTGATTCCGGCAAATGATTTTCATAATCCACCAAGGTTCCGTCAACATCCAGAAAAATGATTTTTCCCATACTGCCCGTCCTCCTACTCCTTTTCTTCTATCCTACCTGCATTTTTTGAAGAAATCAACATTTTCTTCTAATGTATTTAAATCGATTGGTCGATAAAGTTATTACATGGATGGCATTTTATTTCAAGGGATTGATTGAGATAAAGTGTCTTTATTTTTTTCTGATGATTGTAAAAATGTATGGATTGTAAATTTGTCAGGATATTCAAAGTGTATCTGGGTTTTGACATAAAATACCGCAGCTCTAAGATACATGTTTTTCTTTTGTTTATTAAGCCGGTCTTTCCAATGTTTGACAAATCACAGGACTGTTCGTCGAAGTGCGAATGCATCTTAAAGGCTGTTAGGGGCACTTGGAATTTCGTCTGGCAACAGGCAACGCCGGCACAGGGAAGTGCCGGCGAGGCGCATATGAACACGGATGTGAATTTGCGCCGATTGCCAGGCAAAAAATTATCCTGCCGAAATTCTTAGTGCCCCTTGCAGGCTTTATCCGCATCCGTACCCGACGGACAGTACTGCGATTGTGTCAAAGCAACGGAAAGACAGCCTGACAGCAAGAAAAACATGTACCTAAGAACTGCTGGCATTTTACACCAGATAAACCCAGAATGCACTTTGAATCCCTGAAATCTTTACAAATTATAAATATATTTTTGCAATCACCAGACAACAACTTCTGAAAGGAGCTCTTATGGCAATTAACTCAATATGGAACAACAACTCCCCAATGGACTACCTCGGTTTTCTGTCCACTGACCCGGATAACAATACTGAGGATAACGAATGGCTGACTCATTTTCAACAGCTTGTGCAGGAAAAGCTTTCTGAAATGAATGAGGATAAGGATTCTGCAGCTACGGTAAATCCGGCTGAAGAAATTGCAAAATGGAAAGAAAATATTTATAACAAAATGAAAAATGGTGAAACCGAAGAGAGCTTTCAAATCGGTGGTCAGTCTTTCAGCATGAAGGAATGGGACAAGCTGTTAGACTCCTTTGATAAAGCGGAAGAAGCTTTACAGGAAGCTATTGAAGAGGAAGAAGAAGTTAAGGATAAGGAAATGGCAGAGACAGCAAAGAAAAGCATTGTAAATGATACACCAGCCCAGCCTCTTATCGATATGCTTTTATCCGATACCCTTAAGGTTACGTTTCCGACAGATGCCACAAATGAATCTGATGAAGATGCGGAAGATGTATTTTATATGGTTGCCATGGATGAAAAAGGTATCCGCTGCATCAAAAATGGGTCTGATACTTACGAATGGGAAATTGAATTTGAAGACGATTCCCAGTATGAGGCTGCCCGTGATTTCTTAGGCTGGGCTTCTCCACGAATGGACAATCTTTTATTTGCAGCCCATGACAATTTCTGGATGGATTATCTGAACGGTGACCTTGATGTAGATGCTTTTAAAGACTTCTTAGTGGGCACCAATAACGGCATTCCAAACTATGGCATTGGTGATGAGGAAAATATGTACATTGACGAGGCGAAGATTCAGTGGACAAAATATATGAATCCTCTGGGTGCCCACTTTGGTACCCCGGAAGAATTATTTCCAATCCCGGAATTATAGATTAAATACAATAAAACAGGCACTTTTTTCTGTCAAAACGGGCATGTCCAAAGGAAAATGAAATTGGTAAAATAAAATCGTAAACCTTGATTTTGTCGGTTTGAATCTTACTAAAAATCATTAAAGGGAAAGGACGAATTATGGGAAAAAGAAAAAAGTTACTAGGTTTGGTTTTGGTAGTCTGTATGTTGTTTACACTGACACCGATAACTTCCCGGGCAGATGTTACAACAGAGAAATGGACAGATTTTACAGCAGCTGACTTTGCTGGCGGCAGCGGTACAAAGGATGATCCATATCAGATTGCTACGGCAGGACAGCTTGCAAAGCTGGCATCAGAAGTAAATTCTGGAGTACCTGAGCAAACACATTTGGGGGAATATTTTAAGTTGACCGCTCCAATTGATTTGAGCGGAAAGAGATGGATTCCTATCGGTTATGGAAATGCAAGTTCCAAAGCTTTTTCAGGATATTTCGATGGAAATAATCAGGTCATTACAGGCTTATATGTAGATGAACGGGGAAATAACGTCTGTGCTGGCTTGTTTGGTGTCGTAGTAGCTGTATCTGATGAAACAGTACTGAAAAATTTCTGTATTGAAAATGCTACCATCTATGCTGGAAATTCCACGAATGCAAATGCCAGTCCGGATATTTACGGTGCCGGAGTGCTGGTAGGTTCGCTTACAACGATGGGTGGTTCCAGAGCTACCTTTGTTGGAGTAGAAAACTGTCAGGGAACCGGACAGGTAGACTCCAAGATGTATGCCGGAGGGCTGATTGGTGATGCAAGCCGTGCCCATGTTTCGGATTGTTCCGCAGATGTTACTGTGACAGGAAGGTGTATCAGTGGTGGATTCATCGGAAATGTTTTCCTGGGTTCCTACAAAAACTGTACCGCCAAAGGCAATGTATCCGGAGGATGGTCAACTGGCGGGTTTGCCGGATGTGTATTTGAGTCCGACGCCAGTGTGGAAATAGAGCATTGTGCATCTTATGGCAATGTTGAGGCAAATAACTGGAATACCGGTGGTTTTGTCGGATATCTGGAAAAAGGAAAGATTCGTAACAGTGTTTCCTATGGTAATGTAAAGAGTACGGTGGCAGGCTGGGAGCCGAAAACCGGTGGCTTTTCCGGTACAAATACCGAAGGAAATATTCAGAACTGTAATGCTGCAGGTACTGTAACAAGTTCTCATCCAACAATTGCACCGGGTGGATTCATTGGATATGATAATAATGGCACCACTGCTGGCTGTGCTTTTGATAAAAAGAAGAACCCTTCACTCAATGATGTAGGTGCGGATAGTGGAACACCTGGTTCCAACCAGATTAAGGCAGCAGACACAACCTCCCTGCTCTCAAATATCTGCGGCAGTTATCTTGGCGGACATACACTGTCTAAGGTTGGCAGAAAAGAAGCAACCCATCTGACAGAGGGAAATATACAATATTGGGTCTGTGCAGATTGCGGTGGTTATTTCAGTGATGCAAATGGAGCAAATATGATTACTGCTTTGGATGTTGTAATCGCAAAAACAGCAGAGCATACAGCAGACCGTACCGGATGGCATTCCGATGCGGATAATCATTGGAATACCTGTGAATGTGGTGAAAAAATAAATCAATCCGGACATAGCTTTACCTGGGTAATCGACAAGGAAGCTACGTCTACGGAAAAAGGTTCTAAGCATGAGCAGTGTACAGTTTGTAATTATGCTAAAACTGCAGTCGAAATCCCGCCGGTAAAAACCGGAACTGAAGAAACCAAAACTTCTTATAAAATTATAGAAGGAACTGAAAGCAGCTATGTACTGCAGAGTGGCAACAGCCTTACCATCCGGGTGGATGCAGAGTTCTCTAAATTTGCCGGAATCAAAGTAGATGGTGTTCAGATTGGAAAAGATAATTATGATGTGAAGTCCGGTTCAACCATTGTTACTTTGAAATCCTCTTACCTGAATACACTGACTGCCGGAACACATAACCTGGAAATGTTGTGGACAGATGGTTCTGCAAGTACTACGTTTACCATCCAGGCAAGCGTAAACCAGAATCCAGACAATAAAAATCAGGAAACGGCTACAGCCTCAAATACCCAGCCTGCAACTCAAACTAATACAAAGCAGACTACGGATAAGTCTCCGAAAACAGGGGATTATAATAATCCTTTGGTATGGGCGGTATGGCTGATTGTTTCAGAAATTATTATTGCTGGTACCGTTTATTATCGTAAAAAGAAACATTTGTAAATAAATATTACCCCATAAAAATGCTCTCTATGTAACAAACTGTATCATTTTACAGGAAACGTTATATAGAGAGCATCTTTCATTCCGTCAAAAATGCTCCAATATGGAACCATTGTATTACCAGAAAATGATGGTCATGTTATCAAAAAAGGAGTACCGGGATTGTAGTGTTCATGATTGTGGTGTCAGGAAGAAAAGATGTGCTATATGCCCCACTTGTGATATACTTAAATATATCTGGAATCATTAAAGCAACTACGAGAAACACGCTTTGCGAGTTTCTCGAGTTATCGCGGTGCTCGCCAAATCTGCATGCAAGCATGCGATTTCTCTCGCTACTCGCGTAAATCAAAAATTGGGATAGGAAAATTTTTCATTGAAAGGAACGGGGATACGATGATATTATCGGACAGAGCCGTACTTCCTTTAACCGGAAGCACATTTGAGCCAGGAAACACTGAAAAAGTAATTAAAGAAATGGAAGATAAAGAATCAGCACAGATTGCATTAGCAGAATATTATTACTTTTCTGCCAATGCAGAACTGTGTGCAGAGACTGTGAAACCATATTTGTCACATGAAGATATCATGCTTCGTTTATCTGCAGATATGCTCTATACCTTTGCCAATCTGACAATTGGAGATTCCAGAGCGGCACAACAGGCCAGAGAGGATATACAGCGATGCATGGTTCAGGTGGTACAGGAAAATGCAACGATGGAGCAAAAGGCGTCCTGTCTGTTTGCCTATTATGTAACTAATATTTTTCTTCATATTACGCCAGAAAAAAAGGTGCCGCCGTTTCTGCAGTATATCCCATATCTTCCGACCGGACAGAGATTGTTTGCAATCAGCCTTCTGGCACATGAAACTTATTTAAGGCAGGAATATGCCCGGGCAAAGGGGCTTGTCCAGGGAGCTTTTTTGATGGCAGATACGACATATCCCATCCCCATAATATATCTGAACTGTGTACAGGCAATGTGTCAGATTAATCTGAAAGAACAAAAAGAAGCCATACACTCAGTAAATTCTGCATGGGAAATGGCCAGACCTGATAGATTTTGGGAGCCATTTATTGAGTATCATGGGCTGTTACAGGGATTATTGGAGGTCTGTGTCCGAAAAAAAGAACCAGAGATTTATAAGCAGTTGGCAGGCGGGATAATCTCATTTAGTCGTAGCTGGATGAAAATCCACAATCCTAAGATGCAAAAAACAGTGACGGATCTCCTGTCTCCATTGGAGTTTTCCATTGCAATGCTGGCATGCCGGAACTGGACCAATCAGGAAATTGCAGAATATTTAGGATTTTCAGTGAACACAGTTAAGCATTATATATCAGGAATTCTGGAAAAGTTAGGTATCAATAAACGGGATAAAATAAAAAATTTTGTAAATCAATGATATACGAAGGAGAAGGTTTATGTAAATCCACAGACCGGTGTGAAAACCGTGGTATTTTCCATGCCGGAAAATAACGGTGCGACCTATGAACTGTTTTCCCTTGACGATATTTATAATCAGTATAACTACGGGGATATGTATCAGATTGACAAGACGGTTCTCTTAGGATTTGGTCTGGGACGACAGATTAACGGCTCTTATACCATTGACATCAACGGTCTGAACCCTTCCCATATACAGCCTTTGAACCCCCTTCTTAAGAAAATGTTTTCACGGGTATAAAAACTGCGAGGGACACGTAAATCGTGTCCCTCATTTTTTGTTTATTTCTGGTTTGCCGGTTCCATATTGACGACTTTCCCCTTTATTTTCGCATGCTTCATGGCATTTAAGACTTCTTTGCCATATTCTCTTGGTACTTCCACAAAGGTATATTTATCAAACATATCAATGGCTCCCACCAGTCTGCCCGGCATACCGGACTCTCCGGCGATGGCGCCAAGAATATCTCCCGGCTTAATCTTGTCTTTCTTTCCAATGTTGATAAACAGTCTTACCATTCCCTCTTCTGCACCGGTATTGGCAAAGTCGTATTCTTCTTTTTCAGAAGAACTCTCCCCTGCACCCATTGCCTGATAAAGGAAAGCTGCTGCAATATCCATGGCAGTATAATCAGCTTCATTTACCTGCTTCTCAATCAGCTCTATCATATCAGAAAGATTCTCTTCCTCAATGATAGTTCCAATCTGTTCCATGATATTTTCAGCTTTTATCTGTGCCACATCATCAGTGGATGGAATCGGCTGTGCTAAAATCTTTGTCTTGCAGTAACGCTGGATATCTTTTAATTTATAGACTTCCTTGCCTTTTACAAAAGAAAATGCCTTACCACAGCGGCCTGCACGTCCGGTTCTTCCGATTCGATGTACATAATATTCATCATCCTGCGGCAGGTCATAATTAAATACCGCCTCTACATCATCTACGTCAATTCCTCTTGCTGCCACATCCGTTGCAATAAGAATATCCGTCTTTCCTTTCCTGAAATTATTCATGACCCGGTCTCTCTGGGACTGCTTCATATCTCCATGAAGTCCCTCTGCACTATAGCCTCTGCCGGATAATTCCGTTGCCAGCTCATCTACCATTTTCTTGGTATTACAGAATACCAATGAAAGCTTCGGATTATAATAATCCAAAAGTCTCGTAAGGACATCCACTTTATCCTTGCGCTTTACATCATAGTAGTACTGGTCAATGTTGGCTACGGTGAGTTCCTTTTTTACAACCTTGATATTGACTGCATCATGCTGGTATTTTCTTGTAATGTCAAGAATCGGCTTTGGCATGGTGGCAGAAAACAGTACGGTCTGATGCTCTCCCGGAATATATTCTAATACAGTTTCTATGTCCTCACGGAATCCCATATTTAACATTTCATCCGCTTCATCTAAGACGATGGTATGGACAAAATCCGGGCGGATGGTTTTTCTGCGAAGATGGTCCAGCAATCGTCCCGGTGTTCCGATAATAATCTGTACGCCACCCTTTAGGGCTTTAATCTGGCGGGAAATGTCCTGTCCACCATACACTGGCAGCACTTTTACACCGTGCATATATTTTGCCAGCTTACGGATTTCGTCTGCCACCTGAATGGCGAGCTCTCTGGTGGGAGATAAAATCAAAACCTGCGTTTTCCGTAAAGACGGGTCTACTTTCTGTAAAATCGGAATTCCAAAAGCTGCTGTCTTGCCGGTTCCGGTCTGAGCCTGTCCGATAACGTCCACACCTGATAAAACCACCGGGATTGCCTGACTCTGAATCGGTGTTGGCTCTTGCCCTCCCATGTCCGCAATTCCTCTTAAAATCTGCGGATTTAAATCTAATTCATCAAATCTGATTGTATTCATTCTTTTCCTTCCTGTTGCGGGAACTTTTTCCCATCTGTCAGTAACCTGTTCTCCAGTCACTTTATAAAAAGCCACCGCGGCTAATCATAACAGACTGTTTTTTGCTTGTCAATTTACTGCAACAGATTTTTCTTCGACAAAATCAGCGCATCCTTCTGCTTTCTGGTCAGCTTTTTATAGGCTGCTTCCTTCTGCATGGCCTCCTCCTTCGTCCCGGATTCCTCTAAATACCGCAGCTCCACCGGTCCCCGGTTTCTGGTATACTTTGCTCCTTTTCCACTGTTATGTGCTTCAATCCGCTTGTCGATATCAGTCGTCCAGCCGGTATAGAGGCTCCCATCCCGGCAGAGCACCATATAAGTGTAATTATGTTTCTCTTTCATGTAATCCTTCCTATGTAGACCGGGCACCGCCCAGTCTTATCTCTATATAAAGCAATCGACCAAAAAAGTATCTTACTCATATTCCATAAACTGGTAAAAAAGTATCGATTGCGGATTTTTGGCCGTTACATTTTATCTTATGCAGTTTTCTTATGTATGTTCCATTTACCGACAGCTTCCAATACAGATTCCTCCCCGGTTTTCTTCTTTGACCTGATAGAGTAAATCATCGGCTTTCTGCAAAAAGTTCTTCATCGTTCTGTCCGCATCCGGTATATCATAACAGATTCCCTGGGAAATGGATACATAGTGCTGTGCCTCTGAAAAAGCGTGCTCCATATCAAGGTCACGGATGCTTCGCTTTAATTTTTCTGTAAGAATGACTACGGCTTCCCTGGAATATCCCTCATAAATTAAAATGAATTCATCCCCGCCATACCGTGCACAGAAAATATTATCCTTTTCCGCTAACTTCTGAATTTCCTTTGCTACACGGCAGATACATAAATCACCCTTCTGATGCCCATAGTTATCATTATATTGTTTAAAATAATCGATATCCAGTATTTCCACTGCCACTGGAATTTTCTCTGCTATGGCATGTTCGAATACCTTCTGTGCATGCTGTTCTAACCGATAGCGGTTCGGGATTCCGGTCAGTGCATCGGTCTGGGACTGCTCTAAGAGAATCCTGTTTTCTTTTTCCATCTTCTTTCTGCTGTGGTTCGTCTCTTCCAATGTATAACGCATATCTAAGATGCAGGTAATGATATATTTATTTTCTTTTTCCAGTATCTCGGACAATTCAAAAAGCAAACCGCATGCCTGCAGATATTCACGATTCTTTTCCTGCCGCTTATAATAACGGATTTTTAAAGTCAGAATCCGCTTCTGCATATAAATAATCTTAGCTTCCCTTGCCATCTTCTCTAAAAGTTCTACTAATTTCCAGAATTCCTCTTCCTTTCTGGTATCTAACAGCATCTCACAATAAGCATAAAGATCATCAAAAATATCAAGAATCGGCATTCTGGTATCTGATACCTTCTGCACAATTGCTATATTCCGGTCACATTCTTCTTTCTTTCCCATGGCATTACAGAGTCTTGCTTCAAAGCAGGCAAAGGCAATCTGCTCTAACTCTTCCAGATGTCCACTGCACACCTCTTCTGCCCGCAGTGCATATTCCTGTGCCTGCATATACTCTTCCTGATAAAAGCAGCTGTTTCCCAGTCCTATATAGATATTCAGAAGATAACTGTAATATTCCGGTATTTCCTTATTCTTCTGCAATAAATCATATGCCTGCTCTAAATATTTTTCTGCCTGCCGGTATTCCCCAAAATTATTATAAAGCATACCGATATTAATATTGATAATAATACCAATATCATATAATTTATATTTTTCACAATACATTCTGGCATTCAGATAATAATCCATGGCAAAAGGAGCATTTCCACGATTCATGGACGTAATGGCAAGAATATTATAGGCTCTTGCTAATAAACCATGCTGTCTGGAATGCTCCAGGTATGGCAGGGAACAGGAAAGATTGCGAAACAGTTTATCCACATCATTCAGAAGATAATATGTCTCGCCACTGTAATAATAGGCATAGCCTAACAGTTTCTCATCATCCTGCTCTCTGGCATAATCTCTTATATTTTTACATAGCATCAATGTTTTTTCGGCATCTGTTCCCCGATTCTTCCGGACACCCTCTAACCATTCCAATACTTCGCTGCTGTAAGCATTAAAATCCATCTTTTTGCGCACCCTTTTTCGTATTTTTTAATGTCTTTTATTATATAGGTATGCGGCTCTTTTTTCAAGTATGGCTCTTTTACTCAAAGAAGCTTACCGGGTCTACCGGTTCGCCATCTTTTTGTAAAGCAAAATAAAGATTACTTCCTTCCACGGAATAATATTTCGTCGGTTCCGCAATATAACCTACCAGTTTTCCTTTGCCGACAATGTCGCCCACTTCATACGGAACTTCCTTAAGCTGCCCGTAAATAGCACTATAACCATCTCCTAAATCCATCGTCACGGTACATCCTGTGACAGCACTGTTGGAAATATCCGTTATCTTTCCTTCTGCGGCTGCGGATACCCTGTCATTTACTTCTCCGGCAATAATCACTGCCGGATTATATTTATACTGATCCAGCGTTGCAAAATACACGGTCTGATCCATGCTGTAATTTAAAACTACATTGCCCTGTAATGGCCAGTTTAATCCATCCTCTTCCGCAAAATGCAGTGTTTTTGTGGTGGCTGCTGCCGCCTTTGTCTCAGGCTCATTTTCTGTCTCAGCCGCTGTATTTGTTACATTCTCTTCTTCCGTCTGCCCGCTGTCGGACTGTGCCTGTCCATCAGAATCCTTTGAAGCAACTGCGTTATCAGAAGGTTATATGATACTGTCTGTCTCTGCCAGTTTCTCCGATGCTTCTTCCTCTGTCTTTGGATTCGTTGCCACAAAATCATCCGAAGTTCCATCTTCTTTCTTATTGCCTTTGTCTTTTCCTGCATCCTTATCTGCAACATTTTCCTGCTGCTTTTTTTCTTCCTTCTGGGAATAATTATATACTGCTGTCATTGCTCCTGCTGCCAGTACCATGACAGCCAGGGCAATCATCCATGATCTTCTTCCTTTCATTTTCTCACCATCCATATCTTATTTTTTATAAGTATGAACAGTTTTTTCATATATTATTCTTTTTTATATTTTATTCTTCTTTATATTTCATTTTTTTGTAATTTCAATTCCGGAATAATAATAGCTTAAAATTTCCTGATAAGTTTTTCCCTCTTTTGCCATCTCATTTGCTCCATATATGCTAAGTCCATAACCGTGTCCTAAGCCTTTGGTCACAATACGTACCCTGCCATCGATTTCCCTGATATAAAAACAGCCGGAATTTAAGGAAAATGCCTTGCGGAATTCCTCCCCGCTGACACTACTGTTCCCAACCTGTATGGTTTTTACATATCCGCTTTCTTCCCGCTCTGTCACCACCAGCGTATTCACCCAATCCTCCGTTGTAAGTCCTGCTTCCGGAAATGCCTGATTGCAGGTATCCACCAGTTCTCCTGCATCATAGAATTCCACCTTAAGAAAATCCTCTGATGTAATGTCCCATATGGATTCGGCACTTTTGAGATAAGGAAGCTCTGTCCCTCTCGTTTTCTCTGCACTGACTGCAAAATAGGGAGCCTCAATTTCCTGTCCCTGATATGTTATGACTTCCCCCTCGGTATCTAACAGGCAATTTTCTAATTTCTGATAATATCGATTATAATTTTCATTTCCAAATAATTTGGTCTGCTCTGCAACACTCAGTCCCGTCTCCGGTGCTTTTCCCTGCGACAGGGCATATTCATAATTGGTCCGCACAATAACTGCCTGCGCACGAATCGCTTCTTCTTCATAGGTAACCGGGATATCCCGTGCCAGAATAGACACAAGAGCAGCCATCTTCTCTTCTTCATCGGGATGACTGCTCTTATGTTGCATTTCATTGCTGTCTGTATCTAATAATATCTCATCCCCCTGGAACACCAGGGTCATAAGTATCGGTAATCCTGCAATAATCAGACACAGACACAGTATCATTTTTATTTTTTCTTTCATATCCTGTCCACTCCTGTTCTACATATATATGTAACAGAAATGGATGTATACCAGTAAAATATTACTGTTTCATACGCTGTCCTATCTCATTGGAAAGTTCCGCAAACTGCTCTAAGGACAGTGCCTCTCCACGAATGTTCTCCGGAACTCCAAGGCTTACGATACTTTCCTGTATTACCTCTTTCGGCAAATGTATCTCTGGGGAATTATTCAGTCCGTTTGCCAGTGTCTTTCTGCGCTGGTTAAAGGATGCCCG
>JABLTS010011121.1_pt1 | contig 11991 bp, 7 predicted proteins | sample 7160081 | NCBI WGS metagenome assembly JABLTS01 (sample SAMN14651231, study PRJNA627086) | human gut metagenome | isolation source: feces | host: Homo sapiens
ACCTCTCATATATTATCCTTAGTTTCATATTCTAAAGTATGTCTTAAAAATGCCTTCTGCAAAGCATACCACAAAGTATGACATGTAGATTGCAGGAATGATTTTTATATGTGTTCTAATTGCAAAACAATCGCATCCTATTTTCGTCTTGTTTATAAGACAAAAATAGGATATAATTGTTCTATATATTTTGGAGGTATGTTATGAATAGAGATAGTTTAAAACAAATCATGATTGACCAAAAAGAAATCTACCTTAATAATCCACTTATTCCAAGACATTACTATCTGGAAGAAAATGTCAATTACTGTTTTGTTGGCATTCGTAGAACCGGAAAATCCTATATGATGTATCAACAGATAAAACAATTGGAAGCAAATGGAATTCCATTATCACAAATCGTTTATGTTAACTTTGAAGATGAACGTCTTTTAGAAATGACCGCCGCTGACTTAAACCTTATTTTAGAAATCGGGTTAGAGATATCCAAAACTGACGTTAAACCATATTTATTCTTAGATGAAATCCAAAATATCACTGGATGGGAAAAATTTGTCCGTAGAATTGCTGATATGAAATATCGGATCAATATAACAGGCAGTAACAGTAAAATGTTAAGTAGTGAAATTGCCTCTACTCTTGGCGGTCGCTTTGTGATTATGAATATTTATCCATATTCTTTCTCAGAATACCTGATTGCCAATCATATGAAAAAGAATTATCTGGATGTAATCAGCACCAAAGATAAAGCTGATGTGCAAAACCAATATAACCAATATGTAACATATGGAGCTTTCCCTGAATTAACGGAAATAAATAACAAAAGGATTTTTTTGAATAGCATCTACCAGACCGTATATCTTGGTGATATCATAACAAGAAATAAAATTACCAATGACTTTGCTGTGAGATTGATTTTAAAAAAGATTGCCGAATCTATTACGAAACCTTTATCTTTCAGTAGACTGACTAATATATTAAAAAGTACAGGAACATCTATTGGCAAACAAACTGTAATCAATTATGTTGGCTACATGACAGACTCCTATTTACTTTTTACTCTGCAAAACTATGCTGCAAAACTGGTAGAAAAAGAGACTTCTCCCAAATATTATTTCATGGATACAGGACTTCTTGGACTTATGTTACTAGACTGTAAATCTGCCCAACTGGAAAATCTTGTCGCCATCGAATTAATTCGGCGTTACGGAGTAGAAAATGTTTACTTCTTTGAAAATAATGTGGAAATCGACTTCTATGTTCCGTCAGAAAATCTGGCTATCCAGGTCAGTATGCAAGTATTAGATAATATAGATACACGAGAACGTGAAACCCGTGCTTTCGTCAAATTAAATAATTTCATACCGGACTCCAAATGTATTCTGATTACAAATAGTGAAGAGGCTGTTCTTGACTGTGAAGGAATTCGTGTTGAAGTGATTCCGATCTGGAAATGGCTATTGATGAATGATTTGTAGGAGCCACGCGGAACGCTAATTCCCTGCTTTTTTATTGTTCCCGTTGACTCTACCAGGAATTTTCACTTGACTCCAATTTTATTTTTCTACTAAACTATAAAAATTACAAATAAAAACTATATATAAAAGCACTTACAGTACTTACCAACTATAGTTTCCTGTAAGTGCTTTCCCGCAGGTGGCAGCTTCTTCCGTATCTTTTACTTTCTCTTGTATCTTTTATTCTTCCTCCGCCAACTCCCCAAACTCCGTCTTCTCAAATTCCTGAATGGAAATATGTCTCTTATTCGGGTTCGCATACACGAAAGTCTTATCTACATTCTCCAGATAGTTCTGGATCTTATCGTTCGTCGCGCTGATGATCGCCTGGAAGCCAAGTCCGCGGATCAGCGAGATACAGCTTGCCACCTTCTCGGCATCCATCTTGGAGAACGCCTCGTCCAACACAACCAGACGCAGTGTCGGTGACCGGTGCATCTTCGGCGACAGATTGATCTTATAAAGCTGCGCAAAGCTTGCCAGAAGTGCCACGTACAGCGGGTTCTGCCCCTCTCCGCCGGAGTTCTTCTTGATCATCTTACTCAGTCCGATCGTCATCTCCTTATCGCCATGTACGATCTGCTGCATATCGAATGACAGATAGGTTCGGTAATCCGCATACTTATCCATGTTACGTTTCGCCTCATCCATCTCGTCCTTCGTCGCATTCTCCGGCGGGATGAAGATGTTGATCAGCTCGTTCATCATCTCCCCATACTGGTTCTCATGCTCCATCGTGAACATATCAAGCTGGTTGTCCATCGTATCATCTAAGTCAGACGGACGGATCTGCAGGGAATCATCCATGAACATCTTATAATATTTTCCATCTGCACCCTTGTTCTTCGTGATCACGAACTGATACTTATCCTTACCGAAGTCCAGTTTGCTGATGATCCGGTTCAACTCATCCCTTCTCTGATAAGCCTCCAGGATCGCACTCCGGATCTTGAAGATGAAGTCATCTTTGAAATGCTCCACAGCCGCTTTCGCCTGTGTCTTCGCCGACTCCCTGTAAGTCTCCAGATGATCGCAGGACAGCGAATTCAAAAGCTTCTCATACGGCGCGTTGTCCCGGATAGAAGTTGAGAATGTACGGTTCGGATATTCTCTGATATAACTGCTTCTCTCTTCCACCAGCTTCCGGTAAGCGTCTTCCTCTTCTTCCCTGAGCGTATATACCCGCGAAACCATCTGACGTCTCAGATACTCATAATTCTCGGATTTTCTACCAGACAGATATTCCTGGAACTCCTTCTCGTAACGCTTATCTGCTACTTTTCTCTTCACGTCCTTCATCTGTTCTTCCGATTCGAGAACTTCTGCATTCAGACGTTCGATTTCTTTCTTGTTCTCCCAGATTGCTTCCTGCACCTTGGATACGGATTCTTTCTTCGCATCCTGTGCCGCCTGCACTTCTTTCTTCTTGCCTTCCCATGCAGCAACGGATTCATCCTTTAACTTCTGCATCTGTTCCAGAAGCTGAGCCTTTTTCTTTTCTTTGGAAATGATTGCCTTGCTGTCAGCCAGCCATCCGAGATAATCCTCTGCCGGCTGCTTCAACATCTCCATCTGCATTGCCTGGCGGATCTCTTCTAACAGCTCCTGTACCGGCATTCTCTCGCCATTTAACTTCTCACATTTTTCTTCCAGCTTGCGGATTCTCTGGCGCATACTCGTCTCACCGATGTAGGCTCTTCTGGTGTAATTCTCCGGATTCATGTGCTGCAGTTTGTAGCTCTGGTACAGCATACAATCCGGTGTCACACCGATCCTGCACTCACGCAGTTCATCCAGCGATTCGCATTTCTTTACATTTCCAAGGAAGAAATTAATGTATTCCTGCACATACGCTTCTTTCGCTTTTACTACTTCTGCCAGCGCGCCCGGCTGTACCTGATGCTTGTCCTTCGTAAGCTTCTCCGTATCCAGGACTGCTGCCCGGAAGAAACGTTTCGTATCCATCTCCTGGTAAATGTCCATCGCAGCCCTGGCATACTTTGGTTCCACGATCAGCTGCAATTTATTATTTCCAAGATAACCCTCCACTGCATTGTGCCATCTCTCGTCCTTCACATCCAGAAGGTCCGCAAGAATATGCACATTCACGAACTTGCCGCAGCGCTCATGCAGACGGTTACGCAGTTCGAATCTCGCCTCTTCCAGCTCTCTCGGATAAGCCTTCTTTCCCTGCTTCAGTTCTTTTAATTCTGCTCTTGCCTCTTTCTCTTCTTTCTTGATCCGGCGAAGGTCTGCATCCGCTTCCTGTCTCTGGTCTTCCAGTTCCTCCTGCAGATCTTTTAAGCCTTCCTGCAGGCGCACAAGCTCTTCTTCGGAAATGCTTCCGTCTGCGAATTTTTCGATATCCCAGATCACCTGATTTGGCGTAATGTCTTTCTCCGTCCATGCCTTCAGATGCTCTGCAGTCTGCTCCCAGCGGACTTTTCCGTTATTCAGACGCTCCAGCGTCTCATTTAATGTATCCAGATCTGATTCCAGCCTTGCATACCCACTGTCTGCGATCCGCAGAATGATCTCTTCATACTCTTTCTGCAGATCCTTTTCTTCCTGCTCCAGCACCTGTTGCTGCTTCTTCAGATCTTCGATGGCTTCCTGCCTTACCTTGATCCGGTCTCTGGCTTCCTGACTCTTCACCTCATGGTTCATAATCTCCAGACGGTCGATTTGATAAGAACACACCTTCTCCTCATCGGATTTTTCTGCATACTGCTCATATTTTCCGCAGATCAGCTTCAGTCTTCTGATCTCCTCCATCGTCTCTTCGATCTTACTGCGCATGCGTCCATACTGCATGACACTTTCCTGCAGATCCTCAATATGGATATCCTGCTCCATACAGATATATTCCTTTACGAAATCTTCCAGTTTGATATTCATACGGAACGAGATCGCACGTTTGAATAGCTTTGGAAATTTTTCCATGTCCAGACCGCCAAGATAGATATCGTATAGCTGTCTCCGGAATCTTTCATTGCTCGGACCGCAGTAGAACTGTTCCGGCGTAAAGGAACGCTGCAGGTACTCACGCATTTCCGCAGTGGTAAGGCACCGGCCTTCCGAACGGTAATGATTCGGAAGTAATTCTCCCGTATGCCAGAAGAACAGGCGGCTTACGTCATTATTCGACGTATCCACGTCAAACACAACACCAACACACTGTTTATCTCTGGTATTCGTCTGTGTCAGCTCCAGCACGATCGTACTGGAAAAATTACGGTTTCTTAAATACTGTGATTCATTATTTTCACTGATATTCACCATACCTCTTAAGTACTCGATCAGTGTACGGTCCGAATCATCTGCTGCCGCCTTGTTGAAAAATCCACGGCCATCCGTATTGGCATACAGCACGATCTGGATCGCATCCAGAACCGTCGATTTACCACTTCCGGAATGTCCGGTGAAGAAGTTGATTCCTTCATTAAGCGTCAGTATCTTTTTATCTATGTAATGCCAATTATTCAGGCATATCTTCGAGAGTGCTTTGAATGGCTGCTTCGTCTCCAATTTGATCCTCCTCACTGAATGTTGCTAATAATTCCCTGATGTCGTCTCCTAAAAGTACCGTATGGATACAAGGGTAGATGACCAGGCGGGTCGACTCGTTTAATTCTTCCAGAACATCAAGCGGCTCGATGATCTGATACTTCTTCAGAAGTGCGATCGTCCGTCTCATTTCCGTAATTGACGGAAGACTCTTCAATACATGAAATTCTCCCGCTTTTCCGTTTACTGCACCAAGTGTTGTCACCACATGGCTGCTCGACGATGCAGTCTGCATCTGCTCGTCATAGATAAGCTTCAGCACCAGTAAATAGATCGTCGCCAGACGCGGCAGCTTCTCACCCCATAACTGCTCTCCCTGGATATAGATCACACCCATATGTACATTTTCCCGCAGTGTGATCCCCGCCACCTCAAAATATGCTTTAAAAAATTCCAGATGCTTCGTACAGGTACGGTATTCTTTTGTATACTGCATCCTTCCCGCACGTTTATCAAATTTTCTTTCCAGAAGAAATGTCTGACGGTACAGTGTCTGGATGACCTCTGTGACCTCTTCTTTTTCTTCCTGGGTTAACTGTTCGTAGTAATCTATCATTTATTTTCAGAACTCCTTTTATCTATTACACTCGCCGTTTCACAAACCTGAGTGCCGGATACCGGTATCCGTTCTTTTCCACCATCTCCGGTTCTTCTTCCAGCACCATATATCTGCTGTTCTTACGCGTACTGTAATCATAAGCAAGAATCAGTTTTTCAAATTCTTCCTCGTCAGCAATATTGATCTTCGACGCATCCATCACTTCATCTTCCATATTATTCTCGATGAATTCTTCGATCTGCTTCTTGCTGAACCGCATCTGGATCCGGTTCAGTCTTAAGATATCATCCTTATCCAGATCTCCCGTCGTCTCATCCGGAAGGAGCTGGCTGATGAAGTCTTTTCTGGATTTTCTTCTCTTATATAAAGATTTCTCCGACAGAATTTCCAGCAGCGACAGATTCATGCGCTTTCCGGTCTCTGTGATGATCTCTTCCATCTGATCCGGATCTTCCGACATTTTATTCAGAAGCTGTACCACCAGACCTTTCGTATCTGTCTCACCGCTTAACAGATAATTCATCCTCGTTACCGTCGCACGGACGTACTTCGTATGTTCCTTATCCATATTAGCGATTCTGTGCTCAATATCATCAAATCCCCGCTCGATCAGATCCAGCAGATCCAGTACATCATCCTGATTATCTCCAAGCATCTTCGACCGCGCCTGTACCTTCATGATAAATGCCTCATCATCCCGGATCTCTCTCAGACATTTCTTAATATCCATCTTATAAATGTAAAAGTTATCCGACGTCTTCAGAATATGATACTTCTTCCACACGATCTCTTCTACATAGCTGTCCAGATGCTCTCTTAAAATCCCGCTGTACGAATCCTGCTGTAAAAGTTTTGCAAAAAACTTGTTCATGTTATGAAGCATGTCCTGCAGTGCCTTATTCAGCCGCCTCGTATTCACCAGTGCCGTCCTCAAAAGCCCGATACTCGCCCTCGGATCATTGCGAAATGCATACAGCGTCGCATACACATTCTGGATATAAATATCCGTCTCCGACGCATCTTCCGAATTCAGCTTTTCAAATGCATCGATCATCACCGCAGCATAATCCGGAATGACAATATTCGTCACCAGTGTATTATAATCCTCGATACGCTTCAGCCATCCTGCCCGCAGAAGCCAGTTTAATATCCTTGATGACGGCGTCTCCAGCATATCAAAATCCGTATCATTTTCCTCCCGCTGTAACTCAAACCGTTTCTTCGCATTCATGTCACTTAAGATCTGGATACATACTTCTTTCGTCAGGAAATAGTTATTATATTCGTATTCTTCATTAATACATAAAAGTGCTTCAATATAAATATCCCGGTTGACCGAACGGAACAGACTCCAGAACGTATCCGGGATTTCATTCATTAACTGCATCTTGTTTTCCTCCAAATGATTCCTTACAATTCTACCATTTTTAGGGGAGTTTTTCTACTGCAAGTTATTTTCCAGAATTTTATGTACTCTTTATTTGTTTTTTGCTTTCATAGCTGATATGATAAAATAATAAAGATAAAATAAAAGACAATATAGAAATAAAGACGGAGGTAAAATTATGTCCGAAAATATAGAAAAAGCAGTACAGACCGAAGAATCGTCTGAGACTAAAGGAACTGACAACGTTGTGCTTTATCCTGTTTCTGATGAGGAGAAAACTGTATCTGCTGCGCAGGAAACTTCAGATACTGAAAGCAAAGCTACCGACGGTAAAACTGCCGATAACACTAACAAATTCAGTGACACCCAAAATACAAAAGAATCTTCACCAAAAGATGCGGAAGAAGAAGACGACGATGACTTGGAAGAGGATTTCTACGAACAACAGGAAAAATCCCGCTCCAAAGACGAGCATCCGTTCCGCGAATTTTTCTCCAATTTCCGTTCCAAACGCAAGATCGAGATGAACCGTGATGAACAGATTCTCTCCCGCATCAGTGATGAAAATCTGATGGAGTATCTCCGCATGGAACAGAAACGTATGGAACTTCTCCAGCAGGCAAAGGAAGTACGTGAGAAAAGATTCTGGACTACATTCCAGCTCGCCATCTGCCTGTTATCCGTTATCCTTGTTATTTATTTTCTGAAGGATAATCCGGTAATACTCGTGACGATCCTGTATACACTCGGAATCCTCGCCGCCCTCCGTATCTGGAGCAAAGCCCAGAATGGAAAGGACAGCAAAGGCAGCAAAGATAAAACCGATGCTTAATTCCCAAAAGTTATCCACAATCAACCAATATCCTGTGGATAAATCTTTTTCTGCCGCAGTTTAATGTAGACAACTTCCCGGAACAAAGCATAGAACACTGACATCAGCGGAATAAAGATCAACATTCCAACGATACCCATCAGGCTTCCGCCTATACTTACCGCAGCCAGCACCCAGATAGACGGAAGGCCTACCGAATTGCCCACCACATGCGGATAGATCAGATTGCCCTCTATCTGCTGGAGTACCAGGAACAGTACGATAAATATCAATGCCTGGACCGGACTCACCATAAATATCAGAAACGCACCGACCGCACAGCCGATGAATGCTCCAAAGATCGGGATCAATGCGGTAAATGCGATCACAATTCCCGTAAGAAGTGCATACGGAAGCCTAAGCAGCGTCATCGCAATCACGAACATGGATCCCAGGATCAGAGCCTCTACACACTGTCCCGTCAGAAAACTGGAGAATGTCTTATATGTCAATGCAAGAACCTCCAGCGCAGCCTCTGCCCTTCCCTTTCTGACAAATGCAAATAACACTTTTTTCGCCTGTCTTCCCAGCTTTTCTTTCTGCAACAAAATATACATTGCAAATACAAAAGCGATAAAGAATGTTCCCACGGCACCAATGATATTTTTCGCCGTATTGATCGTGGATTCCAACATACTTCCGGCTCCGTTCTTCAGGAACTCCATCGCAGCCTCCATCACCTTGTTCCAGTCAAATTCCAGATTGTTGACTACATTCATGATCTCCTTATTATTATGAAACCAATGATCTGCCCACTCCTGCAGCTGCGGGATAAAATCCTGGATACTCTTGCCGAGACTGGCAAATGTCCCGGCAAGCTGCGGAATCAGCCCGAACATGATAATTGCAAGAAGCCCGATCACACCGGAAAGAACGATCAGAAGACTGATCCCTCTTGCATATTTTCTTTTATATTTTTCAGGAAGCTTTCTCTCCGTGAATAATTTTCTTTCCACAAAATTCATCGGAACGCTTAAGACGAATGCAATCGCACCGCCAAGCAGAAATGGATATAAAATATTCAATACGAATCTAAACGCATCCATCACAACATCATATTTCCACAGACAGACGATCAATAATGCCGTAAATACGATCAGCCCCCTGATCTGTTTTACCGTTTCTTTTCTCAATTCCATTCTCTGTTTCTATCTCTCTTTCAAATATTTCATTCCCTGGATCACAGGAAGATTCAACAATGCAAGCCCGTATACTGTCATCAGCTGCTTCAGGCTCAACGTAACTACTTTGAACATTCCGTGCAGTCCCGGAATCATAAGAACACTTGTGATCAGGATCATACCCAGGACAAATGCTCCGATCAGATACTTATTATTAAAGAATCTCTTTGTAAATATTACCGGTTTATCATCCTTACAGTTAAATCCATGCACCAGACGGCTCATGCATAAGGTTCCGAATGCCATCGTACTTGCAAGAGCTGCATTCTGGCTTGTGTATCCGATCAGGAATGCAGCCATCGTCATTACGCCGATGCTTACTCCTTCCGTTGCGATACTCAGCATATATGGCTTTGTAAGGATTGACTCGCTCATTGGCCGTGGTCTCTGTTCCATAACCGCTTTGGAATGTGGTTCTACTCCCAGTGCAATTGCCGGCAGACTGTCTGTCAGCAGATTGATGAACAGCAGATGCACCGGTGCAAATGGAACCGGCAGTCCGGCAACGGATGCACATAATAAAACCAGATTTGCCCCGAAGTTACCGGACAACAGGAATTTAATCGCATTTTTAATATGCTGATACAGATTTCTTCCATTTTCCACAGCTTTTACAATGGTTGCGAAATTGTCATCCGTCAGGACCATCGCTGCCGCATCCTTGGCAACCTCACTTCCGGTCACTCCCATCGCAACACCGATATCGGCCTGTTTCAACGCCGGTGCATCATTCACACCGTCACCTGTCATTGCTACGATATTCCCCTTTTCCTGCCATGCACGGACAATTCTGATCTTATGTTCCGGCGAAACCCTCGCATACACAGAGATTCCTTCTACAAAATCCTGCAGCTCTTCATCCGACATATCTTCAATTACGGCTCCCTCGCAGGCCTCCGATTCTTCTTTTAAGATGCCGATTCTCTTTGCAATAGCCGCTGCAGTAATCTTATGGTCACCGGTGATCATGATCGGACGGATTCCCGCACGTCTGCACTCTTCCACCGCAAGTCTCGATTCTTCTCTCGGCGGATCCATCATTGCGATCAGACCGATAAATATCAGCTGGTCCTCATCCTCCGTATCGATCTCTTTCTCTTCCTCCATCTGCTTATATGCAAATGCAAGAACCCTTAAGCCTTCTCTGGAAAATTGCATGTTCTGGACGGCAATGTCCTCCCGGTCAGAATCAGTCATCTTTCTTACAGTATTCCCAACCCGTATTCTGTCCATACGCTCCAACAGGACATCTACTGCACCTTTTACGATCATCATATGTCCTTCCTGAAGGAGTGCATCATTCATATTGTGAGCAGTCGACATCAGCTTCCGGTCACTGTCAAACGGCACTTCCGACAATCTCGGGTATCTCTCCCTTACCTGCATCGCATCAATACCAAGATTCGTTCCAAGATTGATGAGCGCCGTCTCTGTCGGATCACCGATCTCCTGTCCGTCCGTATTCGTAGAATCATTACACAGGATACTGAATCTTAAAAGTAATTTTTCATTTTCATTCTTCAGATCAATCTTTCCTGCCGAAATCCTCTTTCCATTTACATAATAATCCTCGACCGTCATCTTATTCTGCGTAAGCGTTCCCGTCTTATCCGAACAGACAATCGATACACTTCCCAAACCTTCCACCGCCTGCAGCTTACGTATGATCGCATGTTCCTTTGCCATCTTCTGCGTACCGAAGGATAACACGATCGTAACGATCGAGCTTAAAGCCTCCGGTATTGCCGCAACTGCAAGTGCAACAGCGAACATAAATGCAGAACCCCACGATTCACCCTGAAATACATTCACTCCGAATATCACTACGGAAAATGCCAGGATCAGCACCGATAATTTCTTTCCGAAATCATCCAGATTCACCTGCAGCGGTGTTCTCTTTTCCGAAGTATTCTTCATAAGATCTGCAATCTTTCCGACTTCTGTCTTCATACCGATCGCAGTTACTTCATATCTTCCTCTTCCATATGTGACGAAGCTTCCGGAGAATACCCGGTTCGTCTGATCTCCCAGTGCCGCAGCTTCTTCCACTTCATCCAGATTCTTCTCTATGGAAATGCTTTCTCCCGTCAGAGCACTTTCATCTACTTTCAGACTTGCACATTCGATCAGCTTTCCGTCTGCCGGGATACAGTCTCCTGCTTCGAGGATCACTTCATCACCGATCGTGACTTCCCTGGACGGGATCTGGATCACGCTGCCATCACGCACAACCTTGGCTTCCGGTGCCGATAACTGCTTTAAACTGTCCAGTGACTGCTCCGCCTTTACCGTCTGTATCGTTCCCAGAACCGCGTTCATCGTGATCACGACGAAGATAACAATTGCACTCTCCGCATCTCCGAGAATTCCTGATATGACCGCTGATACAATCAATATAATAACCAGAAAATCTTTGAATTGTTCCAGAAATATCCGGAGTACACTTTTCTTTTTTCCTTCCGTCAATTCATTGAATCCATATTTTTCCTGATTCTTCTTTACCTGTTCACTTGTTAACATCTTATTCTCCTTTCTGTTGTGCAAAGTTATACAAAACCGTTGTGCATAATAAAGCGTAAATCTTAATAATAAAAAAAGAGACCTTTATTGCACAAAAACTATGCAATAAAAGTCTCACCATTTCATTACGATACGGATGACCTGTCTGTCATCGTACTGACGTCATCGTAAACATCTATCCTTAAAAATAAATAGATGCCGATTACTCCCTTTTATTAAAATATAATATAAACATTTTTCTGACTTCTGTCAATCATTTTTAACAAAAAAAAGAAGCAGTACTTATATACTACTTCACTCTCATTCCATGAGCGTGCGGGGATTCGAACCCCGGCGATTTACTGTTAAAAATAAACGGACAGAAAATTGAGGATGTCTTTGATTATCGT
>JABLTS010132449.1_pt1 | contig 11904 bp, 8 predicted proteins | sample 7160081 | NCBI WGS metagenome assembly JABLTS01 (sample SAMN14651231, study PRJNA627086) | human gut metagenome | isolation source: feces | host: Homo sapiens
GCCATGACGCTGCCCAGCAAGGCCCGTTTGGTACTCTTGCGGTTTGTCATAGTATCTGCCTCCTATTTTTTGCGTGTGACCGATGGAGCGCTCGCACGGGGAATAACCCCTTATCGTTTCGCCTGAAACGATAACCGCCCATGGGCGGTTCGGCACACTGTCTATACACGTATGTTAGCACTCCTTACGGCAAATTGCAAGAGGAGTTGACATTTTTTTGTCGTTTTTTACATAGCGGTTTTACAGCGATTTCACGCAAAGCGCCCCTCTCGCAGGGAGAGGGGCGCTCAGGCGGTATATGGGCAGGATCAGCAGCGGACCAGCTCCACCAGCACCTGCACCATTTTCTCCATGGAGGCCACGGGGACGAACTCATGGACACCGTGGAAGTTGGCGCCGCCGGTGCAGAGGTTGGGGCAGGGGATATCCCGCTCCCAAGAGAGGCGGGCTCCATCGGTGCCGCCCCGGATGGGGACGATCTCCGGCTCCACGCCCACGGCCCGCATGGCGGCGCAGGCGTTGTCGATGAGCTCCATGTGGGGCAGCAGCTTTTCCTTCATATTATAGTAGCTGTCCTTCAGCTCCAGCTGGAAGGACCCATCGCCCCAAACGCCGTTGAGATAGCGGACGGCGTTTTCCACGAAGGTCTTGCGGGCCTCGAACTTCTCACGGTCGTGATCCCGGATGATGGCGTGGAGCACCACCTCCGTCTCGTTGCCGGAGACGTCGGTGACGTGGTAGAAGCCCTCGTAGCCCTCGGTGTGGGCGGGAGTCTCCGCCTCCGGCAGCAGGGAGATGAACTGGTGGGCCATGAGGACGGCGTTTTTCATCTTATCCTTGGCGGAGCCGGGGTGGATGTTGACGCCGTGGACGGTGAGGGTCACGGCGGCGGCGTTGAAGTTCTCGTACTCGATCTCGCCCAGCTCGCCGCCGTCCACGGTATAGGCGGCCTTGGCGGGAAATTTGGCGGGGTCGAAGTGGTCGGCGCCCTTACCCACCTCCTCGTCGGGGGTGAAGCAGACGGCGATGGTGCGGTGGGGGACCTCCGGGTGGGCCAGCAGGTACTCGCAGGCGGTGACGATCTCCGCCACGCCAGCCTTGTCGTCGGCACCCAGCAGCGTGGTGCCGTCGGTGACGATGAGCTGCTGCCCCACGTAGCGGCTGAGGAAGGGGAAGTCCTTCACCCGCAGGCAGCCGGTCTTGGCCAGCGGCAGGTCGCCGCCCTGATAGGTGACGATCTGGGGGTGGATGTCGGCGCCGCTGACGGCGGGGGAGGTGTCCATGTGGGAGATGAGGCCCAGCGCCGGGACGTGCTCCTGACCCGGCGTGGCGGGTAGAACGGCGTAGACGTAGCCCAGCTGGTCCATGTGGGCGTTCTCCAGCCCCAGACGGGCCAGCTCGTCGGCCAGATACCGGCCCAGCTCCTTCTGGTGGGCGGTGGTGGGGACGGTGTCGGATGTCTCGCTGGAGGTGGTGTCAAAGGAGACGTATTTCAAAAAACGTTCGGTCACTTGCATGGTGGTTCCTCCTGTATCAGGCATCCCGCAGGATACCGGTATTCTTTGCCTTGTATTGTATCACAGTTTCGGGAAAATACGAGACTTTTTTCGCCGCCGGGGGAGATTTTTCTGCGGCAGCGGGGATTTTTGCTTGAGTAACGGCGGTGGGTGTGCTATACTGACTACTGTATGCGGGCGTGGTGGAATTGGTAGACTCGATGGATTTAGGTTCCATTGCCATACGGCGTGCGGGTTCGAGTCCCGCCGCCCGCACCAAAAACCGGCAGGCGCCACAGGGGGCCTGCCGGTTTTTTTATGCCCGGGTCAGGGGTCAGGGCGGTTCCTCTCATAAATGGCAGCTGCGATGCAAATGCGCTGATCCGTCTGCCGTTTTCCAGCAGCACGCAGCTTTGTTCCCCCATATCCGGTCAACTCCCTTCGGTTAGAATAGACTAACTTCCGTGCTTTCAAAAGGCCGCCGTCAGCGGCCTTCCCATAAGCTGTCTGTCTTATCTATATGGATCGTACTGCCAGTTCCGTGCAAACACAAGATGCTTCTCCCGCTTGGGGAAATCTTTTCGGATGGGTGCGATGCGGCGACGGGCGCTGCGTCCATTCGCAGCCTAAAAGGACCCCCTGCGGCGAGGCCGCAGGGGGTCCTTTTCTATGCAGGGATCGACCGTATCTGCAGAAATTGCTGATGCAGGGTCCTCTTACATTTTCTCCGGGGCGCTGCAGCCGATGAGGGTCATGGCGTTTTTCAGCACCGCACGGGTGGTATCCGCCAGCTTCAGCCGGGCCAGCAGCACCAGCTCTTCCTCGCCCTTGATGCGGCAGGCGGCGTAGAATTTGTGGAACGCCGCCGCCAGAGCGGTGAGGTAGCGGTTGATGTGGCTGGGGTCGTAGTCCCGTGCCGCCAGCAGCACCACCTGACCATAGGAGGCGATCTGCTTGATGAGGGCCTGCTCCGTCTCGTCGGTCAGGAGGCTGAAATCCACGGCATCGGCGGCCGGGACGGTATAGCCCTCGGCCTCCAGATTCTTCAGCAGGGTGCAGATGCGGGCGTGGGCGTACTGCACATAGTACACCGGGTTCTCGCTGTCCTCCCGGACGGCCAGACCCAGATCGAACTCCATCTGCGTCTCCGGCTTGGCGTTGAAGAAGTAGCGGCAGGCGTCCACGGGGATCTCGTCCAGCAGGTCCGTCAGGCTGATGGCCTTGCCGGTGCGCTTGGACATCCGCACCACCTCGCCGTCCCGCACCAGCTTCACCAGCTGCATCAGCACGATATCCAGCCGGTGCTCACCGTCCAGCCCCAAAGCGTCCATGGCACCCTTCAGGCGGGCCACATGGCCGTGGTGGTCGGCGCCCCACACGTTGATGACCTTATCGAAGCCCCGGACGGCGAATTTGTTGCGGTGATAGGCAATATCGGCGGCGAAGTAGGTGTAAAACCCGTTGGCACGGCGCAGCACGTCGTCCTTCAGGCCCAGCTTCTCGATGTCCTCGTCGGACTTGCCGGCCTTTTTCAGGTTCTCCGCCAGGATCCGGCTGGTGGCCAGCCACAGAGCGCCGTCCTTCTCATAGGTATAGCCCCGCTGGGTCAGCGCCTTCACGGAGTCTGCCACATAGCCGCTCTCGTGGAGGGTGGACTCGAAGAACCATGCGTCGTACTGGATGCCGTACCGGGCCAGATCGGTCTTCATCTTGGGGATGTTGTGATCCAGACCGAATTTGGCCAGCGCATCGTGCCGGGTCTTTTCGTCGCAGTCCAGATACTTCTCGCCCTCCTGCTGATAGAACAGCCGGGCCAGCTCCCGGATATCGTCTCCATGATAGCCGTCCTCCGGGAACTCCACGGCATCCTCGCCACGGATCAGCTGCTGATACCGGGCATCCAGACTCCGGGCAAACTTATCGATCTGGTTGCCGGCATCGTTGACGTAGAACTCCCGCCACACGTCGGCACCGGACTTCTGGAGCACGGAGGCCAGCGTATCGCCCAGTACACCGCCACGGGCGTTGCCCATGTGCATGGGGCCGGTGGGGTTGGCGGAGACGAACTCCACCATGTACTTCTTTCCGGCCAGCGTGTCGTTGCGGCCATAGTCGGCACCCTCCGCCTCCACACAGGCCACGGTATCACCGAACCAGCGGCTGCCCAGCCGGAAGTTCAGAAAGCCGGGGCCGGCCAGCTCCACGGAGGTGAAATAGGTGTCCGTCAGGTCCATCTGCTCCGTCAGGATCTGGGCCACCTGCCGGGGGTTCATCTTCATGGCCTTGGCGGCAGCCAGGCAAAAGGTGGTGGTATAGTCGCCGTTGGCGGTATCCTTGGGGATCTCCACCGAGGGGGTCACCGTCACGCCCTCCGGCAGCAGGCCGGCGGCGGCCGCCTTCTGATAGGCGGCGGTGGTCAGGGCCAGCACCTGGTCCTTTGCGCTTTGGATCATATTCATTGCGGGGTCCTCCTTCATTCTTGATATAGCTCCAGCCGGACCGTCAGCGCCGACACCGGCGTCTGTCCCATGTGCAGGGAATAATCCAGCGTAATGTGTCCTTGTTCCTCCTGCTCCAGCTCCCACAGCAGCTCATGGGCGGCTACGTCCAGCGCCAGCACGCCCTCCTCCGTGGGCAGGTGCAGGGCAGTGGGGGCGGCGGGGTCCAGCCGCATCCGGTAGCTGTTGCCGCTGCGGAGCGTCACGCAGCCGCAGTCCTCCAGCCACAGCTCCGAGGTCATGAGACTGCCGTCCTCATCGCTGCGGGCCTGATACCGCAGCTGCCACCCCGACGGGGTGCGCTCCAGTGTGCCGCTGCCCCGAAAGTGCAGCACATCCTCCATGTCCGGGAGCCGGGTGCGGCTCTCCACATGGACCTTCACATTTCCTTCCATGACGGCCTCCTCAGTATCGCTCGATGTCCACCAGCCGCACGGGAGCCGTAGGCTCCTCCTGCAGGAAGCGGCGGGCCATCTGGCCGAAGCCCTCCGGCCGGTCGCTGGTACACAGCAGTGCCTGTCCGGTCCCCTCTGGGGCCAGCAGCTGCCGCCGGGCCAGTGCATCACGCAGGGTGTGGACGGACTCTGCACCGGCGTTCACCAGCGACACCTCCGGCCCCATGATCTCCCGGATGATATCCGTCAGCAGGGGATAGTGGGTGCAGCCCAGGATCAGCACGTCCAGCCCCTCCTGCCGCAGAGGCTCCAGATACTCACGGGCCACCGTCTCAATGACCACGTCGCCGGGCTGATAGCGGCCGTTTTCCACCAGCGGCACCAGCAGCGGGCAGGCCCGGCTCACCACGTGGATGGTTTCATCCAGCCGGTGCAGCGTCCGCTCATAGGCGCCGCTGCGGACGGAGGCAGCGGTGGCGATGAGGCCCACCCGCCGGTTCCGGGTCATGGCCGCCGCCTTCCGGCAGGCGGGCTCCACCACCCCCAGAATGGGCAGGTCGTTTTCCGCCTGTAGCTGGGGCAGGGCCGTGGTGGATACGGTGCCGCAGGCCACCAGCACTGCCTTAATATCGAAGGAGCGCAGGAAGTGGACGTCCTGCCGGGCGTATTTCAGCAGGATCTCCGGCGAGCGCCCGCCATAGGGGACACGGGACGTGTCTCCGAAGTATATAATGTTTTCAGAGGGCATCAGCCGCCGCATTTCCCGCACGGCGGTCAGTCCCCCCAGACCGGAGTCGAACACTCCGATGGGCCGTTGGTCCATGACTGGGCCTCCTTTCCGGCATCCCCGTGACGCCGCAGTGTATCACGCTGCATAATAAAACAATCATATTATACTATGGAAGCTCTCCTTTCTCAAGTGAAAATTTGACGGATTTCCCCGGTTTTTTCAGTGGTATTTTCCCGCCGGGTCTGTTATACTGTTGCATACAGTAAAGGCCCCTTCGGCGGCGTGGAGGTGTATCCGTATGGAGATCAAAATGACAGAGAAGCAGTTCCGGCGTCTGCTGGATCTGGTGTATATCGGCAACTGGATCCTCAATTCCACTCGGGGCGACGATCGCATCCGCCAGTATGACGAGGTGGAGAGTCTGGTGTTCTCCCAGTGTCTGGCCCATGGGATGGCGCCGCTGACGGAGCTGTATCAGGGGCAGCTGATCCCCTCACAGGCCTTTGCCGAGGGCGGCATCCACGAGGCCATCATGGCCTATGAGGACACCACCTTCTTCGAGATACTGGCGCAGGAGCTGGCCCTGCGGGACATGGATGATCCCCCCATCACGGAGGAGAATTACGACGAGGTCATGAACCGCATGAACGCCTATCTGGGGGAGTTCGAGGCCCACGGCACCGACCACATCTCCGTGGACATGGAATAACGCACTGCATAAAAAATCTGCCGGGAGAGCACTTCCGGCAGATTTTTTATGCACCGGCGCAGGTCTGCCGATGAAATAGCCGGGGACGGAAGCTCCGTCCCCGGCTATTTTGATTCTTGTTACGCCTCAGCGCTTCAGCACTTCTCGTAGATGGTGGCAACGCCCATGCCGCCGCCGATGCACAGCGTAGCCAGACCACGCTTGGCCTCGGGACGCTTCTGCATCTCATGCAGCAGGGTGACGATGATACGAGCGCCGGAAGCACCCACGGGGTGGCCCAGAGAGATGGCACCGCCGTTGACGTTGACCTTGCTCATATCGAAGTGCAGCTCACGGGCCACGGCGATGGACTGAGCGGCAAAGGCCTCGTTGGCCTCGATCAGGTCGATGTCGTCGATGGTCAGGCCGGCCTTGGCCATAGCGGCACGGGAGGCAGGCACGGGGCCAACGCCCATGATCTTGGGATCCACACCGCCCTGGCCCCAGCCAATCAGCTTGGCCATGGGCTTCAGGCCGTACTTCTCCACAGCCTCGGCAGAAGCCAGCACGATGGCGGCAGCACCGTCGTTGATGCCGGAGGCATTGGCAGCGGTGACACGCTGGGTACCCTTGTCCTCGGTCTCCTTGGCACCGGTGACCTCGAAGGTGTGAACGACCTCGGGGTTGGGGGACTCAGGACCAACGGGGAAAGCGCCACGCAGCTTGGCGATGCCGTCGGCGGTGACGCCGGCCTTGGGGAACTCGTCACGCTTGAACTCCACGATCTCCTTCTTGACCTTCACAGGGACGGGAACGATCTCGTCATCAAAGCGGCCGGCGGCCTGAGCGGCCTCGGTCTTCTGCTGGGAGGCAGCGGCGAACTCGTCCTGCTCACGGCGGGTGATGCCCCAGATATCATTGATGTTCTCGGCAGTGGTACCCATGTGATAGTTATTGAAAGCATCCCACAGACCGTCACGGATCATGGTGTCCACGATCTTCTTGTCACCCATGCGGGCGCCCCAGCGGGCATCGGGGGAGGCGAAGGGAGCAGCGCTCATGTTCTCGGTACCGCCGCAGACCACGATGTTGGCATCGCCGGACAGAATGGCACGGGCACCCTCGATGACGGACTTCATGCCGGAGCCACAGACCATGCCGATGGTGTAGGCGGGAACGGAGTAGGGGATACCGGCCTTGACGGAGACCTGACGGGCCACGTTCTGGCCCAGACCGGCGGTCAGGATGCAGCCGAACATCAGCTCATCCACGTTCTCGGGAGCAACGTTGGCCCGCTTCAGGGCCTCCTTCACCACGATGGCGCCCATCTCGGTGGCGGGGGTGTTCTTCAGGGAACCGCCGAAGGAACCGATAGCGGTTCTGCAGCAGTTGACGACGTACAAGTCTTTCATAGTATCTTTTCCTCCTAATTTGTTTTGGGTCCCTTTTTGGCTTTCCGATTTGCCTTGGTTTCCATTACCTTATCTATCGTACCATTTTTAGCAAAATAGTCAAGGGGAGAATCTCATAAAAATAGGAAATAATTCCAGAGTTCCCTTGTTTCGGGAGAAAATCAGTCCCCGGAGCCGGTGCTGCCGCCCTCCTTTTCGCCGGAGGTATCGCTGTCCGTACTGCTGCCCGTACCGCTGTCCGTGCCGGGATCGGCGCTGCCGGAGCTGAACTGGCTGCTGAGCTCGGACTGCCGGGCCGTGAGGCGGCTGTAAAAGTCCCCGGCGTCCAGCTTGTCATAGAGGCCCTGGTTGTATTCCACCGTCAGCTCGCTGCGGGCCTGAGTCACGTTTTCCGTGAACATCTCGTCCAGCACGGAGCCCTCATCCAGCGTCTGGCCGATGGCCACATACCAGCCTTCGTCGGTGGCAATGACATCGCTGACCTGCCCCGGCTCCAGCGCAGAGAAGGCGGCGGACAGGGTATCCCCCAGCGTCTCGGCGCTGAAGGTACGGCCGGTGTCCCCGGCCTCGATGCCCAACTGCTGGGCCATCTCCGCATACAGGGCATCCTTATCCTCGGCGGCGGCCAGCCGGGCGGCGAAGTCCTGTGCCTGCGCCTGAGAGTTCTCACCGCCGGAGGCGGGCCAGTACAGCAGCTTCACCGTTACGTAGCCCTTTTCCTGAGCGAAGGCGTCGATGGCCTCCTGCGTGGGGTGCATGGCGCTGCCGTCGGCGGTATACAGGTCGTGAATCCGTGCATACAGCAGGTACATCCGGTTGATGCTGTCGAAGGTATCCTCGCTGATGCCCAGCAGCTGCAGCTGCTGCTGGTAGCCCTCCTCACCGCCGTAGTAGGTGACATACTGCTGCCGCTGCTGCTGAAGCCGGGCCTCGTCCTCCTCCGTCAGCGATACATTGTACTGCTTGGCCCATTGCCGCAGCAGGGCGTAGAGCTTCACCGTCTCCACGGCGTCGGCCTTGGCATAGGACCCGTAGGTCATGCCGTTGGACACCTCGGCGCTGAAATCCAGATTCGGCACATAGGAGGTCAGGTACTCACAGTCATAGGCCAGCCAGTACAGGTACTCCTCCGCCGAGATGTCCTCGCCGTTGATGCGCATCAGCACGGCGTCCGGATGGATGCCGGTGACCTCGTAATAAAGGCCGTCCGTTCGTTGGCCGGCGCTCATCCGGTCGCCGGAGGCGATCCACAGCACCATCAGCACCGAGACCGCCAGCATCGCAGCAAAACGTTTCATAGGGTTCCTCCTTCTGCGGGCGTTTCGCCCGAAATTTCCTTGCGTTTGAGAGTCAGCGCCTCCACCAGATGCCCGGCGGCGTCCAGCGCCTCCTCGCCGGGCTTCAGGTGCAGCGTCAGCTTGGGATGCTCCCCCGCTGACAGCAGCAGGCGGCTGCGGTAGGCAGGCAGAGTGCATACCGCCATGAGGCTGGGGACATCCATCCGCTGGCCCAGACTCAGCAGCAGTGTCTGGCCCTTCTGGGTAATATCCGTTACCCCGGTGTCGGCGGCTGCCGCCCGCAGCAGCGCCACATCCAGCAGCGCCGTCACCGGCCGGGGCGGATCGCCGTAGCGGTCCGTCAGCTCGTCGATGAGGTCCGCCGCCGCATCGTTATCCCGCAGGGCGGCAATGCGCCGGTACAGGTCCATCCGCTGCCGGTCGGAGGGGACATACCGCTCCGGGATGTACGCCGCCACCGTCAAATCGGCGGAGCACTCCGGTCGGATCTCCCGGCCCTTCCCCTGCTGCTCCAGCACGGCGTCGTTCAGCAGCTTCAGATACATATCATAGCCCACGCTCATCATGTAGCCGGACTGCTCCGGCCCCAGCAGATTCCCGGCACCACGGATCTCCAGATCCCGCATGGCGATGCGGAAGCCTGCACCGAAGTCCACATATTCCCGGATGGCGGACAGCCGCTTGCTGGCCACCTCCGTCAGCACCTTGCCGGGGCGGTAGGTGAGATAGGCGTAGGCCCGGCGGGAGGAGCGCCCGATGCGGCCCCGGATCTGGTGCAGCTGCGCCAGACCCAGCCGGTCGGCGTCCTCGATGATGAGGGTGTTCACGTTGGGGATGTCGATGCCCGTCTCGATGATGGTGGTACAGACCAGCACCTGCACCTCGCCGTCGGCCATCTGCTGCATCACCCGGCTCAGCTCCTGCTCGGACATCTTGCCGTGGGCCATGGCGAGGCGCACATCCTCCCCCAGCCACTGGCGCAGCCGTCCGGCGGTGGACTCGATGTTTTCCACCCGGTTGTGCAGGTAGTAGACCTGTCCGCCCCGGTTCAGCTCCCGCCGGATGGCCTCCGCCACGGCGGGCCACTCGTGCTCCATGACGTAGGTCTGCACCGGCTGGCGGTCCCTGGGGGGCTCCTCGATGGTGGACATATCCCGGATGCCCGACAGGGCCATGTTCAGCGTCCGGGGAATGGGGGTGGCGGACAGGGTCAGGGTGTCCACCTGACGCACCCGCTCCCGGAGCTTCTCCTTGTGGGTCACGCCGAAGCGCTGCTCCTCGTCGATGACGAGCAGCCCCAGATCCTTGAACACCAGATTCTTCGCCAGCAGGCGATGGGTGCCGATGAGCAGGTCGATCTTTCCCTGCGCCGCCCGCTCCAGAATGTCCTTGGTCTGCTTGGGGGTGCGGAACCGGCTCAGCACCTCCACCGTCACCGGGAAGGAGCGGAAGCGGTTCATGGCGGTGGCATAGTGCTGCTGGGCTAGCACCGTGGTGGGTACCAGAATGGCGGCCTGCTTGCCGTCTAGGATGCACTTCATCACCGCCCGCAGGGCCACCTCCGTCTTGCCGTAGCCCACATCGCCGCACAGCAGCCGGTCCATGGGTACGGGCTTTTCCATATCCGCCTTGATCTCCCGGATGGCCTGTAATTGATCGTCGGTCTCCGTGTAGTCGAAGGCATCCTCGAACTCCTGCTGCCACGGGGAGTCCGGGGAGAAGGCATGACCCGCCTCCCGCTGTCGCTGGGCATAGAGCTTGATGAGGCCCTCCGCCAGATCCTTGGCGGCTGCCTTGGCCCGGTGGGTGGTCTTGGCCCACTCCGTGCCGCCCAGCTTATTGAGCCGGGTGTGCTCGGTATCCTCCCCGGCCCCGATATACTTGCTCACCAGATCCAGCGCCGTGGCCGGCACATACAGGCAGTCGCTGCCGGCATAGGCGATCTTGATGTAGTCCTTCTCCACCCCGTCGGTGGGCATCCGGATCATCCCCACGAAGCGGCCGATGCCATGGTGCTGATGCACCACCAGATCGCCGGGGGTCAGGTCGGCGTAGGATTGGAGCTTCTGCTGATTGCTGTCCCGCTTGGGGCGGGCCTTTTTGGCCTTGCCTGCCAGCGGCGTGGTCAGCTGACCCTCCGTCAGCACCGCCAGCTGTAGGGCCGGGTACTCGCATCCGGCGGACAGAGTACCCAGCGTAATGAGCACCACGTTCCGCACCGGGGAGCGCTCCCCCTCCAGATCCAGTGCCGCCGGGATCCTCCGGGCCTCCAGCAGCTCCTGTAAATTCCGGGCCCGTACCTGTCCGCCGCACAGCACCATCACCCGGCAGCCGCTGGTGAGATAGTGGGTCAGATCCGTCACCGCCGTCTCCAGCGATCCGCCGTAGCCGGACAGCTGCCGGGCGTCGATTTGCAGCAGGGCCTTGGGGGCCAGCAGATACCGGCTGGTGGGCAGGCTCTCCAGTTGGCACACGGGGAAGCGCTCCAGCTGCCGGGCAAAGTCCGTCTCCGGCAGGGCTGCTTCTGCCATGGGGCCGCACAGGATGCCGCTCTCCATGGCGGAGGTGACGTCCGCCTTCATCTGGCTCAGCCAGCCCTTCAGGGCCTCTGCTGTGCGTCCGCTTTCGCTGACGCACACCAGACACTCCTTGGGCAGATAGTCCATGGCCGTCACCATCTCCGGGTATACCGCCGCCAGAAACCGGTCGCTGCCGTTGGGGACGATGCCCTGACGCAGCAGGTCGGCATCCGACCGCAGCTGCCGGGCCACGGGCTTATCCTTCATCCGTCCCGCCAGCGTCTCCAGCCGTTCGGCGGTCTCCTCCGCCGCACCGTCCCGCCACAGGGGCAGCACCTCGCCGGCCGGCAGCAGCAGCGCCTCCCGACAGTTCTCCGTCCGCCGCTGGGTGGCGACGTCGAAGAAGCCCAGCGAGTCCACCTCGTCGTCAAAAAATTCGCATCGTACCGGGGCCTCGGCACCGGGGGAATAGACGTCCAGAATACCGCCCCGCAGGGCGAACTGTCCCGGCCCCTCCACCTGCTCCGTGCAGGTATAGCCCGCCGCCGTCAGCCGCCGGGCCAACTCCTCCACCTGATACCGCCCGTCGGAGCGAAGGGTGAAGCTGCACCGCTCCAGCACCTGCGGGGGAATGCATCGCAGGGCCAGTGCATCGGCGGTGGTGACGATCACCGGGGACTCCTCTTGCCGGATGCGGTACAGAGCCTCCAGCCGCCGGTATTCCCATTGACGGCTCACCGCCGCCAGCTCCCGCCAGTGGAGCTCCCGGCCCGTCAGCAGGACAGGCTCCCGGCCGGTGAGGGACCGCAGGTCCGCCGCCTGCCGCCGGATACAGTCTGCATAATACTGAATTCCCACATTGATGGAA
>JABLTS010052083.1_pt1 | contig 11890 bp, 10 predicted proteins | sample 7160081 | NCBI WGS metagenome assembly JABLTS01 (sample SAMN14651231, study PRJNA627086) | human gut metagenome | isolation source: feces | host: Homo sapiens
CTTTTCGTACTTATAATCGAGTACGACAAGCGGTGACTGTACACTCTCCCGTGTGTGTCGTGAGAACCCACACGTTGTTACCACATCGCAGTGGCTGTTATAGTAGTTTCGTACAGTGACTTGTCGCCAGTTTCCTAACTTGACATTCGCTCCACGGAAAACCTGCTGATCTCCAGCAGCAACCTCACGCTTCAACGCTATCATGTCACAGCTCTCTTAGTATATCCCAATCCGGCAGATAATGCAAGTACTATTTTTGTTTTTTTTACCGTACAATCTTTCAGATTCTCTTTTATATCGGCGCTGTTAATTTTTCGCTAAAAGTATCACTTTTCATTATATCTGCATTATGTTTTCTAATATCTCTATTGATATTTTCATTTTTTCAGACTATACTGTTACTATAAACCAGTGCAGACAGGGAAGTCAGACATCAGAGATGTTTTGCTTCCCTTTTTTGCAAAAATATAATAGAGAATGGAGCGTGTTACATATGAGCGAAAATGGAAATCAATCTCGTGAATGGAGCTCAAGGTTTGGATACATCATGGTTGCGGCCGGTGCTGCAATCGGACTAGGAAACATCTGGAAATTCCCATACCTCGCTTATCAGGGCGGTGGCGGTGTATTTCTGGTCGTCTATATCCTGATTGTTGCCGTCATGGCTCATCCAATGGTAGAGATGGAGACTGCAATCGGACGCCACAGCGCTTCAGACACAGTAACCTGTTTTGAACGTATTAATAAAAAATGGGGATTCGTCGGCTGGTTGGCAAATATCTGTACACTACTTATCAATATGTATTATGTCGTTGTCGGTGGATGGGTACTCAAGTACGCTTTTCAATACATTATAAGCGGCGACTTCGGTTCCGACAAACAGGCCTACTTCACAGATTTTACCACTTCAACTGTCGAACCGATTATTTGGGCTATGATCTTACTGGTATTCGTCTCTATATTGTTACTGTTCGGAATCACCAATCTTGTAGAAAAAGTAACCAAGATTATCATGCCGATACTCTTTCTCTTCCTTATTATATGTGGTATCTGGGCGATCTTTGTAACCGATAACGCAATTGAAGGATTAAAATACTATCTTCTTCCTGATTTCAGCAAGTTCAGTTTCACCGTATTTTCCCAGGCTGCAACACAGGTGCTCTTCTCTGTAGGTATCGGCTGGGGAATCTATGAAACACTGGGGGCAAATATTCCAAAAAAGAATAATCTAAAGAGCGATGCCATTCTTGTATCCATCTGCGATACCGGTGCTGCCATCCTTGCCGGCTTTGTAATTATTCCATCCGCATTCGCAGGCGGAGTCGATATGCAAAGCGGCCCGAGCCTGATATTCCTTGTAATGACCGGCATCTTCAGCAAACTGCCTGGAGGACGTCTGATCGGCATCTGTTTCTTCCTTGCGATTGTATTTGCCGTGATTTCATCATTATTTACATTCTTTGAGATTTCTATCCGCACTTTCGAAGATAACCTGAAAATGGGCCGGATCAAGGCAACACTTATCATTTCTCTGATCATCGGGGCCGGCAACATTATCGTTTCTCTCGGATTCGGAGTATTAAGCGGTATAAAGCTTCCATGGCTGGACGCTTCCGGTATATCCTATCTCGGACTCTATGACTGGCTTGACACATTTACCGGATATATCCTGCTTCCGCTCGGTTGTCTTCTTGTCTGTCTCTTCGTATCCAAGGTCTGGGGATTTGAAGAATACGAAAAAGAACTTACGAACAACGGCAAATTCGGAAGAATTACTTTATATGATAAGATTCTTACTTACATTGTCGTTCCGGTCTTCATGGTGATCATTATTCTGAATGTATTCGGATTCATACGCTAAAATCCGGTGTCAGACACCGACACTTTCTTCGGCCATATGATATTTTTAAAACTTTTAAATTTATTTACTTGTAATTTTTATATTTTTTCGCTACTATTAATAAGCAAATAAATTTTCACGAATTTTTGTATTTTTTATACATTGGAGAATAAAAGAATGGACATCAAAAGTTGGAAAATCATGCTGGCCGTAGATGATTACGGCAGCTTTACCCGTGTAGGCGCAGAACTCGGTTACACACAATCCGGCATTACACAAATGATGAAAAACCTGGAAAAAAAGGTCGGATTTCCACTCTATATCAAAGATCACCACGGTATCAGACTTACAAATGAGGCCAAATCACTGATTCCGGCAATCCGCACATTATTGAATGCCGACGAGGTGATTCATCAGGAAATTGCAGCGTTAAACGGTGCTCAAAGAGGCACAATCCGGATCGGTACTTATCTCAGCTGTTCGATTCACTGGATTCCAAAGATCATCCGTGAATTCCAACAGAAGCATCCGGATATTATCATCCAGGTAATCGAGGGTGTTGAAGGCGAACTTGCCGACTGGATTCAGGAGCGCCGCGTAGATATCGGATTTATCAGCCTGCAGAAAAATCATAAGTATCAATTTCTTCCTGTCATGGACGATCCAATGTATGCAGTTATTCCGGAAAACGATCCGCTTGCCAAAGAAGCGGAAATTCCGATCGAAGTATTCGAAGGAGCTCCTTTTATCATCACTGAATATACACCCGGAAGCGATGTGCACCGTGTCTTAAGAAAGAATAAAATCCATCCGGATATCCGTTACGTAACCCGAAATGAATTTTCTTCTCTTTCTATGGTAGAACACGAACTTGGATACTCTATCCTCCCAGGTCTTCTGCTCCGTGGTCAACAGGGGAAATTCGTCAAACGTCCGCTGAAACCAACGATTACCCGGCAGTTAGGCCTGGCCTATTCTTCTTTAGAAGATTTGTCACCGGCTTCCAAGACATTTCTGGAATACGCGAAAAATTTCCTGTTAGATGATTAATCCCGCAAAGCTGCTGTTTTATCTGTATACTTTACTTAACAAATAAAAACCCTGCTGTTTTTCAGAGCGATTACAGCAGGATTTTCTATTATATATAATGTATCAGATGCACTCAATGTCTTAAATAAATCCAAACACATGAAGTATTACAATCAATGTAAGCACCGGACAGATCACTGCCAGAGACAACTTATCATACATAGATAACTTTCCATGTTTACCATTATTCGTAAGTTCTTTTTCATACTCATTAAATCCCCATGCTTTCACAATATAGAAACACGTCAGCAATACGCCCAGAGGCAGGAGTACATAACCACTCAGGCAGTCGCACCAATCATAAATATCATAATAAGCAATTCCCTGAAAACTCGGCCATGGAAGTTTCAACCAGCTAAGTTCGCCTTTTGACAAAGAACAGAGAACACTTCCGCCGTACACCAGAGCCGCTGTAATAATCAGAGAAACCTGATGTGACGTATGCGTCTTCTCCTGTACATACATACGCGGAATTTCAAGAATCGTAAAGAATGTTGAAATAACCGCAAAAATCAAAGATGCGAAGAAAAAGATACCAATAATTCTTCCACCCGGTAACGTTTCAAAAATCTGTGTCATTGCGACAAACACAAGCGATGGTCCGGAAGACATCTCACTTCCTGTCCCGACAACAGTCGGGATGATAACAAACCCGGCAAGCAGCGCAATAAAGGTATCGCAGATATCTACCCACCATGCATCCGCCTTCAGATTAGCGTCTTTATCCATGCTCGCACCAAGAGTTGTAAAGATACCCCATCCAATACCAACAGAGAAACATACCTGCATACATGCATCTGCGAACTGCTGCATTCCGAATTTACTGAAATCCGGCACAAAATAATATTTCAATCCATCCACAGCTCCCGGCACAACGATTAATGCATAAATACCGCATACAAGAAGTAATACTGCCAGCATCGGCATAATCACCTTTGAAGCTTTCTCAACAATATTCGTAATCCCGAAGAAAAGGAAAAAGACAATGATTGCAATAATAATCAGGCTATAGATCAATGGCTGCGTTGTACTGCTGATATAATTATCAAAGTATGCCTGTTTATCCTTGCCAAAATCACCGGACACTACATAAGTAACAAAATATTTGAGTACCCATCCGGATACAACCAGATAATAAATATCAATGAGGAATGTACATACTATATTAATTACTCCGACAAATCGCCATTTCGGATGAATTACGCCATAGCTTGCGGCTGCACTTGCACGTCCTCTACGTCCAACTGCCTGTTCCGCCTGAACGATCGGATGCCCCAGAAGAATACAGATTACAATGTAAATCAGAACAAACGCTCCTCCTCCGTCACCGTAAGCCAGATACGGGAATTTCCAAATATTACCCAGTCCTATCGCAGCACCGGCCGCTACCATAATATAACCGAATCTCGAGAAACTTTTTGCTTCTTTGTGATCACTCATATATAATCACTCCTATCCTTTTAAGTATTCTACATGACCCTTTTATTCCCTGGTTTGATTATCCTTAATTTCTACTGTCTCATTCATACTTTGGTCTAAAACAAAAAGGGCGTTACTTCTCTTTCCTCAAGAAGTAACACCCTTGTCACGTAAAATCTGTTCCTATTATAACAGGCAGGAAATTATCTGTCAATATTTATATTTCGTGCATATTTACATATATTTCCCCGCAAACATTACTATTCACTCATATTTTTTCACAATCCCGACTCTTCAAGCTGCTTCTTGTATATTATTTTTGACATCATTTCTCATTTATTCATTAAAATTGCACGAAAGAGCACCCATCAATTCCACATTTTCTTGTTGCAATGCCAGTTTTTTACATCCTTATTGACATCATCGAATTAACGTGCTATATTAATATCAACTTAAAAACAGACACAGACACCAATGGCGGTTCCTTAACAGAATTCTATTATGCGGGAACTGCTCTTTTAGAATCAGACATTATATTGTAGTAATTTGTTTTTAAGAAACCATTATTATGGTTGTTATTGCAGTTATACCTAAGCTGGTCGTTTCCCCCAAGAATGACCTTGCGAAGGTGAACTCCAATTGATATATACATCCTCTATATAGAGGAGCATTCCCCAGCTTTGTATATAAAGACAAAACTGCAATGCAACGAGGAAAAACCTCTCAATGACATACCAATAAGAAAGAGCACGACATGTTCAGATGTCGTGCTTTTTCTTATTGAATCTGTCTATAATTTTCATGTTTGATTGACTTTTAACGATTTAATTGGTAAAATATTAATACAAAGCAATGCGTGAATTTATAGAAAATCTTTACAAATCGGGGTGTATAAGATTTCTTTTTTTAAAGTGCTAAAATACATTTTGCACTTATGCGTTCACATGTATAGCTTGTCAACAATTAAATATGAAAATCTGGAGGGATGAATTTATGTTATTAGCGATCCAAATTTTATTAGGTGTTTTGTTCGCCGGAACAGGTATCGGCCTTGTTGTCGACATAGGCAAGAACCGCATGGATGAACTCAAAGGTTCTACAGGTAAGCAGTGGGCTTCCGCTTTTGCGGTTGGTATCATAGCCAACTTCCTTGATACTTTAGGATGTGGTTCCTATGCACCATCAACATTCATGTACAAACTTTTTAATCAGATTGATGATATCAACATTCCGGGTACACTGAATGTTGGTGACACATTCCCAGTTATTTTTGAGGCATTCATCTTCACAACTTCTGTAGAATGTGATCCTATCTTCTTATGGGTAATGTATATCTGTGCCGCTGTTGGTTCATTCGGATTTGCATCCATCGTAACAAAATGGCCACGTAACAAGATCAGAATTGCTCTTGGAACCATTATGATTCCTCTTGCTGCGATCATGCTTTGCAAGAACTTAGGTGTCGGACCTTTCGGTATTGTTGGTACTGCAACAGGATTAAGCGGATGGAAACTGATCGTTGCCGCAGCTCTTAATATCTTATGGGGTGCTTTAATGGATATCGGTTTCGGTCTTTATGCACCATGTATGGCAACATGTCTGCTTCTTGGTGTTGATGCTGCTACATGCTTCCCTGTATTCATGGGATCTTGCGCATGCTTAATGCCGGCTTGTTCTATCGAGTTCATTAAATCACACAGATATGACGTACCACACACAGTCGGTAATGCGCTCGGCGGATGTATCGGTGTATTCATTGCATGGAAAGTGGTTACAGGACTTCCGATGTTCTGGCTCATCAACTTAATTTGTATCGTTCTTCTTTGGACTTCTTACACATTACTTAGTGCAGCAAAGAAAGATAAAGCAAAAGGTATTGCTTAATATCCGCAAAACATATAAATAAGCAATGCACTTATTTAAACAAAATAACATCCGGATGGCAGTCTTAACAGACTGCCATCTTTATATCCTGACACACAAGAGGAACTGCCTGTGCAGTTTCCACGCATTACAATTTTATTTATGGAGAATATCATATGTTTGTTAACGAATATGTAATGACACGCAAGCGTTATGACAAATGGGCAGCTCCAAAATTCTGGAGGCTTCCCATCTTTTACGTATATTGTATAATCTTCGCAGCCGGAACTTTTGGCTGGATTTATTTTCATCATGTAGGCGCTTCGCTCAGATGGCAGTCTGTTGGTGCTACACTTTCCTTTATAGCCCTCTACCGCGGAGTATTTTTCAAATGGATGCATGCTGACAAAACTTTCCGTGTGACACGCGCACAATATTTCAATGGAAAAGACTGGACATGTAAAGTGATGATCCGTGAGAAAGATATAGCACTCTTTATCAACAATAAGATCAACAATCATGTAAACTGGGAAGATCTCACAAAATTTGAAGAAGCAAAAACTTATTATAAATTAACTTCCAAAGATCAGATAGAAGGAGTTATGCTTGACAAAGACTCTTTTACAGAAGGGGATTCGAGCAGTTTTAAACAATGGATGTTAGAACAGCATCCGGAAATCAAATACGGACCTATTGATCCGGCATTTGACAAATAGAAAAAGAGAAGATTTCCATCGCAAAATGTGGTAATCTTCTCTTTTTACAAGTTCTCCGTTTTCCTTTTTTCAGACATTCTGTCCAGATATTTTAACGTCCTTCCAGTTCGTCTTTATGGCGCATCTTGAGTTTCAGAAGTGCCTTCGCCTTCAGACAGTCTACTTTCACCATATTATTTTCTCCGACAACGTCTGTTTCTGTGCCATCGGCACTCTTATTAATATCAATGATTCCATCCAGATAATCATTGACTACAACGAACTTCGCAACCGTTCCGCTGAAATTAAGTCCCGTTACCGGAATTCCACGAATACCAAGTTGTTCACATGTGTTGGTATAATCCACATCACTATTTCCCCATCCATCTGATGATATGATCACACCATCTGCACGCATACACTCAGCCATTGCTGCCGCTCTGGTTCCAACCAGCATCTTATCTTTATTATCATCCGGAGTCCCTACTATAATAAGTCCAAGAAGGTCCAGATCTGTATCCTCAGATACGACTTCCAGAAGAGGATCTCTGAAATGATGTAATGATGTTTCTTTTGTCGATGGTCCAATACCCATAACTTCTGCACCTCCTATTATTACTGCATCGAACGGATAATACCGTCTCTGTACTCATTTGGAGTAATCATAACCGGCATATTACCCATATCGATAATTGAACGTCCGCCTTCAACCCCTGACGGTTCATCCGGGAACATCCACGTATCATACATAGCTCCCTGACCTGCAACCTGACGGATAATAACAACCTTCTTCTTTCCAGGTCTCACCTTATCATGATATTCATGCCGTTCCGTACACTTGTCCCCTTTGAACTTTTTCAGTTTATCCCTGTATGTCTGAATAAATTCATCACACAGTCTGTGCGCAGTAAATGGTCCATGTCTCTCCTGTCCCATTCCGGCCGCAAATGTAACATCAAAAGAAATGATATAATCATCATCTCCCGGTGTACCTGCACGGTTTAAGTATAACTGTTCTTTCAGATTCCCTTCCGATGAACCAAATTCGTGACACTGCTTTCCATTCACATCAACGCCTGTCAGCATTACATATACACCGGTTATGGTGTGAGTAATTCCTTCTCCCAATTTACCAAGCACTTTTGTTGAGATTGGAATGATATCCATGATCGTGTTCGTCCATCTGTCGTGGTCTCCCGGTTTTATGATCTGAATATCAATCTTCTCAATACAATCATCCTGTGCAACAAGCTGATCGATCATCTCTTTACTGACTGTCATATGTCCATCCGTTGTGATATTATTGTGTTCACCCCATTCCACATCTGTCATATGAAATGCTTTGATCACAAGGCGTCTTAAGTCTATCTCTTTCTCAGCCATCATGTCACCTCCTATATTCTTAAGGCATATCTCTTTCCTGTACCGTTCAGGAAATTAAGCATATCTCTGCCCCTTTCTATGCCTTCTCCATGTCTCTAGTATACAATATACTGCAAGAAATTCCAATATATTGTCTCATTCTTTTTTCAAAAAAGGGCAGATGCAAAATACATCTGCCCTTCTTAAGATCAAATAAAATTCATAAAATCGAATTAGATCTTAGCAACATACTCGAATGGCAACGGAACAATCTTTCCTGGAGTTTCGATTTTCTCTAACTGCTCCAGAGTTGCCTTTACGATCTGTGTCTGCTGTTCTACATTGTGAGGACCACCCGCATTAGCACCCATAGGTACCAACGGAGCTACCGCACGAGGAGTACCAGTCTGACGAACAACTGGTGGAAGAGCTGCAATAATAATTGTAGGAATTCCAGCTTCTTCAATCGCTCTCTGCACCAATACTGCAGAGCGGTGGCAGGTACCTCAGCCAGCGGTGAGGATTACTGCGTCAACATCCTCATTTTTGAACATTTCAGCGATAGCAGGACCAGTTTCATGTTTGAATTTCTCCTGGTTTCCACCACCACCCATGAATCCAGCATGTACAGGAGCACAAGCTCTGATAAATCCTTCTGCAGCTAATTCATGAATTCTGTCAATTGGGAACATACAGTTGATGTCCTTGTTAACATCACTGTTATCATATCCACCGTGTGATACCATCAGATCACTAGATGGTGTAGTGTTTTCGATCTTTCTCCATGTGAAGTCACCAGCAAGGTTAAATCTCTCCTGGCTCTTCTTGTGAACACCTGCTGCTGTTGCAAGAGCGATAGACATATCTTTTAACTCTTTTGTTACAGGAGCCCATACTGACGGTGGAGTAATAGGAACGAATATTTCAGACTGTAAGCCTTTAACAACCGTTAAACTCATTTTTAATCCTCCTTATTAGCATCCAAACGTGCTTGCATTTCTTGTTGTTTGCGACGTTCTTTTTCAATATTGCTGACGTATTTCTCATTTACTTCCGGTCCGAGCTGTTCCGGAAAACTCATGTTCCAGCCAACTTCCTGACCTACTTTCGGTTCTGTATCGCAGATGAACATTCTCTTCGGAGCTTTAAAGAACCCCAGACGTCCTTTCAAGTCGATGCTGATGCTACAGTCATCAACATCTACGATCACACCTTCCATATAAATGATCTTATCGCCATAGTGTAAACGTTCATTATCCATTATGATAACACCCGATCTTAGTCGTATTTTTCTTTACGTTTCTGGCTCATCGGCAGAGACTGTTCGTTGTCTACGAGTTCAATCTTCTTACCGCAAGCTGCTTCGATCAGCTCTACGTTTGTAGATTTAACGTTTGGATTCCACTTCTTCTCAGCGGCCTTTACTTCTTCACCAGCCATAGCTGCTTTCAGCATAGCAAGAGCACGGATACCCTCTTCCTGGCAAAGTGTATTACATCCAAGTACCTCATTCTCGATACCAGACTCTGATTTGTTATTGTCAACCATGTACTGCATGTACTTGTTACCAACAACAAGTGCACCCTGAACAGCGCAGAATGAAAGTCCTACTACAGGAATTCCTCTCATACCGATCTGCTCGATGTGGCTTGCGAAATCAATGTGGTTATTTCCGAATCCTTCTGTTGTAACGAAAGCTCCGTCAACATCCATCATTTCTACAGTATGTCCTACACGACGAGATACATAGTACTTCTCTGCATTGATCTGAGGTGATCCTACGAATATAACTCCGCAAAGGTCAACTTCTTCATCATGTAAAGCTTCAAGTACAAGTGGCTCTCTCCAGTAATGTCTTGACATCTCTTTAGATGCAGGTCCGATACATGTTAATGCATGGATACATCCATCAAGTACCTCAAGTGGAGATACGCATACAGGTACGTTTCCTAAGTCTACGTTAGCTCTTGCGCCAAGGATACCAACTGGTTCTACAGGAAGGATGAAGTTATCATGCATAGCTCCCTGTCCCATGATTTCTTTTACGATTACGACTTTCTTCTTACCTGGACGACGGATAGATTTCAGTTCTTCGTCTTCAACGATGAAGCTGTCATCTAATTCTTTCATTACTTCACGGATTTCCTGAGTAATGATATCGAATGCTGTATGTGCAGCCATAGGTCCACGACGTTCCATGTTAGTCTTTTCCTGAACTACGATGTTACCTTTGATAAAGATTTCTCCCTTATCCGGGCATCCAGGACGTCCCCACATGATGTTCTCGTCAAGGTATCCTTCTGAAGAACCGAACTCACCGATCTGAACTCCGCCTTCATCTGTTCCTGTCAGCATCATAACAACGCCGTCAAGTACTCTTGTTGCGCCTTCACCAAGGATTGCATCGCCTTCTTTTGTAGCGATTGGCTGAACATCCATGATTGTCTCTGAGTATGTGTGGTATTGGTCAGGAGTGATGATTTCAAGATGGAAATCTTTAACCAGTTCCTGATTAGCAATTACTTCTGCTTCAATTCCTTCACGGATGTAAAGAGTTGTTCCTTCGATCTTTGTCTCTGGTCCTCTCTTAACCTCTGTGATCTTAATGTGTCTTCTTGTTAATGTTCCTACTACTTTTGTTTCTTCAACAGGTGCTTCTGCTGTTGCTGTAGCTGCTACTGCTGCAGGTACTTCTGCTACTGCTTCTCCTGTTGCTCCAAGAGCTCCAACCGGAATTTCAAGATTGATATCTTTTCCTTCTCCGATATGGATCTTGAGTGTTCCTCCAGCTACTGTTGCTGCTGTTGCAACTGGTGCTGCCGGTGCAGCTTCCTCTGCTGGAGCTTCTTCCTCTGCCTTTTCTTCTGCTGGAGTTGTAGGTGCTTTTACACCATCCAGAACATCATTTGTTAACGGGCAAAGAGAATCACATGTTTTTGTAAGTTTTGCACCCAGTACTTCTTCGATTGTAAGGCATCCGTCCAGGTTTAATAATCCTGAATCTACCAGATCATCAAAGATTGCTGGATCTTCGAGGTTCGCCGGTTCAATTGTGATACCAGCTTCTGCTCTACAGCACAGTACTGCAGGATCATGAGCATGTGCTTTTGCTGTTTCAGCTGTGATTGACATATTGTTTCCCTCCTTGTTTTTGTTTCATACATTTTCCTTGCGGAATATTGTAGTTAAAAAATATATATACAGCTGCGTCCAACTTCCAGAAGAACCTCTCAATTACTTCTGTCAGGCAAAAGAATCGGGGGTCTCCTACCTCATTGCACGCAACGGTAATACCGATAATATTATGTTTCATTCAGGTTATAATTAAAAATCAATTTCCTGACTTACTTCTTTAGAAACCTTCAGGCTTCTGTACAGTGGATGTCCAACTGTTCTCATAACATGGTCTGTCTGATGGAATACCTTCAGTCCCATCTTCGGTCCGGATGCCATTACAGTGTTTGAACAGTCTGAGCAGTTACCGATCAGAATGTATTCACATTTGTCTTTCTTGAACTGCATATTGTTCTTAACCTGTCCAGGACAGTTACCAGGTCTTAAGCACTTCAGTGGTGCTCCCGGTTTATTTTCAATTGATAATGTAAAGAATGCCTGGCTCATA
>JABLTS010099147.1_pt1 | contig 11886 bp, 9 predicted proteins | sample 7160081 | NCBI WGS metagenome assembly JABLTS01 (sample SAMN14651231, study PRJNA627086) | human gut metagenome | isolation source: feces | host: Homo sapiens
CCTTAAATAGCTCGCTATTCGCGTCAGATGATTCCTTGCTCTGTATAAAAATCCAAGAATGAAATCTGACAACGATTTAATCAGTGTTTCCCTAGGAAACGGTGGCTCGCCGCCTTCGCTGCTTTCCTTGCTGAAGGCGCTGAACCCGTGAGCCGTTTTCAGCGGATACGCTTGAAATTTTCAAGCGTATTTTTTTATTCGATTTTTTCTATGCAAACCTTGCCACTTCATGCTATAATGACATCATAAAATGATACGTGCAAAGAGACCTGTCTTTGCATGAATGAATTTCTCGACAAGTGAAAGCTTAGCGAGCTGAAACGCCAGTATCTTTTGCGGCGGATGATTCATTCATGCGGAGGCAGGTTTTTTGATGGTATCGATCAAAAGCTGTTTTTGCTGAGGAGGAATCATCATGGCAAACGAAGTGACTATGGAATTTGTACAGGGTATGCCGAAGGCAGAGCTGCACCTGCACATCGAAGGAAGTCTGGAACCGGAGCTGAAGCTCGCACTTGCCCAGAAGAACCATGTGGATATCGGACAGTCCACCATTGAAGAAGTCAGAAAATCTTATCAGTATGACGACCTGGCTTCCTTCCTCGCTGTGTACTATCCGGCGATGAATGTGCTTCAAACGGAAGATGATTTCTACGATCTCGCGATGGCCTATCTGAAACATGCGAAGGAAGAGAATGTCCGTCATGTAGAAATTTTCTTCGACCCGCAGGCACACACCAGCCGCGGCATCGCATTTGAAACTTTCATCAAAGGTCTCTACCGTGCGACGGTCGATGCGCGTGCGATGAATATTGATGCTCGTCTCATCATGTGTTTCCTGCGCGACCTCTCCAGAGAGTCTGCCAGAAAGACGCTCGAAGAAGCCCTGCCGTACAAGGATATGTTCATCGGTGTCGGTCTCGACTCGGATGAGCACAACAATCCTCCGATGAAATTCTTCCCTGTCTTCGTCGAAGCGGAAAAGGCCGGCCTGCGTCTCACAGCCCATGCGGATATCGACCAGAAGGACTCCATCGAGCATATCCGTGACCTTTTGGAAGTCATCGGCGTAGAACGTATCGATCACGGCACGAACATTGTAGAAGATCCGGATCTCGTCGACTATGCCGTGAAGCATCAGATCGGCTTCACCTCCTGCCCATTGTCGAATTCCTTCGTTCGTCCGGAAATGAAGGGCCCAGAAATCAAAGAGCTCCTCGAAAAGGGAGCGAAGATCTGCATCAATTCGGATGACCCGGCATACTTCGGCGGCTACATCAGCAAGAACTACTATGAGCTGGCCCGCCAGTTTGACCTCACCAAAGAACAGGTCGTTCAGCTTGCCAGAAATTCCTTCGAAGCCAGCTGGATCAGCGAAGAGCAGAAAGCGATCTATATCGCAGAGCTCGAAGAATACGCGAGAACGCATTAAGAAATGAGGAATGGGGGATGGCTTTCCGCCCACCCTTCCGTAAGAAGGGATGAGAATCGCGGGCTGCTTCATGGTATGATGACGGAGCATTGCATGAGCATGCATATAAGATCAGACTCTGCGATTTAATCAGTGTTTTTCTAATTGTCTGTTTTGCTTTTTAAAACGAGGGATACGCATCCAAAATGTCTGATACTACATCTCACGGTCTGCTGGACCGGCTGTTTCATCTGACCGAAAATAAGACGACGGTCAAGAGAGAATGTCTGGCCGGACTCACGACCTTTGTCTCAATGGCTTATATTTTATTTGTGAATCCCCAGATCCTGGGGGATGCCGGGATGGACGCGGGGGCGGTCTTCACGGCTACCGCACTTTCGGCGATTTTGGGCTGCCTTCTCATGGGATTCCTTGCGAACTATCCGATCTCCATCGCGCCGGGGCTTGGTGACAATGCTTTCTTCACCTATTCCGTTGTCCTTGCCATGGGGATGCCATGGCAGCAGGCGATGGCAGGGGTCTTCATCGCTTCCATCCTGTTCACTGTCGTTTCCATTTTCAGGATCCGTGAGATCATCATTGATGCGATCCCGCAGGATCTGAAATATGCGATGGCAGCCGGCATCGGTATCTTCATTTCCTTCGTCGGCCTGCAGGGCGGCGGCATCGTCATTGCAGATCCGGCGTCCATCATTTCCATCGGCTCCTTCAAGGTACCGACTACCTGGCTCACCATCTTCGGTACCCTTGTGACCGCGCTCCTGATGGCGAGAAAAATCCCCGGCTCCATTTTCTATGGCATCGTCATCACCGCGCTCGCCGGCCTTGTGACAGGCGTCATCGCACCGCCGGACAGCATCATCTCCATGGCGCCGTCTCTCGCACCGACCTTCGGCGTCGGCGTGACGCATATGGGAGCGATCCTGACGGATCCTACCATGTGGGCGGTCGTTGTCATCTTCTTCCTGGTCGCTTTCTTTGATACCGCAGGTACACTCATCGGCCTCGCACAGCAGGCAGGCTTCATGCACAATGGCAAGATGCCGCGCATCGGCCGCGCACTCATGGCAGACTCTCTCTCCATGCTTGCCGGCGCTGTCATGGGGACGACCCCGACGGCAGCGTATGTCGAGGCTTCTGCCGGCATCGCGATGGGGGCGCGCACAGGTCTTACCGCTGTCGTCGTCGCGATTCTTTTCGGCGTCAGCATGATCTTCTCGCCGCTCCTTGCCGTCGTCACAGCGAATGTCACCGCTCCGGCACTCATTGTCGTCGGCGTCCTTATGGCATCGGCACTGAAGGAGATCCGCTGGGATGAGTTCGAGATCGCGCTCCCGTCCTTCCTGATCGTCATCGGCATGCCGCTCACTTTCAATATTTCCTATGGCATCGCCTTTGGCTTCATTTTCTATCCGCTCGTCATGATCGCTGCCGGTCGCAGAAAAGAGCTGAACTGGATCATCTGGCTCATGTTCGTCCTCTTCCTCTTGCTGCTCGCGACACTGACGATGTTGAAATTCTGATGAAGCTAGGCTTCTGGGCCTATGGATCTAAGGAAATGCGGAAAGCGATCGGATCCTTACTTTCGTGAACCCGTTGAGCCCACTGTACTTATAAACCTGTCTATTTTTTTACAAAGGAGAATCATATGCTGACTAGAGAATTGCTCGCTTCCTACATTGACGCCGGCGCTGGCCGCATCAAAGCGGACATGGCGGTCATGGGCGGTACCCTGATCAATGTCAATACCGGTGAATACTATCAGGCGGACGTTGCCATTTACAAAGGCAAGATCACCGCGGTAGAGAAGGACATTTCCGACTACATCGATGAACATACGAAGATCATCGATGCGAAGGGAAAGTACCTCGCTCCGGGGCTCATTGACTGCCATGTCCATGTCGAATGCAGTAAGATGAGCATGACCCGCTTCGCAGAAGCCGTCGTGCCGCATGGCACTACGAGCATCGTCAGCGGACTTGATGAATACATTTCCGTCATCGGTGTCGATGGGCTCGAGGATATTTTCAAAGAGATCGATGCGTCACCATTGAAGGTTTTCTGGGCACTTCCGTACAAGACGCCCTACACCATCCCGAAGTCCACCATCGCGTACAATGTCACAGCGAAAGACCATGAGAGATATCATCAGGACTCCCGCTGCTACGGTATCTGGGAGCTCGTCCGTGAAGCCGTCATGACCAAGGATCAGGATACGCTGGATGCCATCGTCGAGGCCCAGAAGCGTCACCGTCCGATCTTTGGCTGCAGCCCGCTCGCTCGCGGCAAAGACCTGAACGAATATCTCATGAGCGGTGTCCGTGTTGATCATGAAAGCTACGATCATGAAGAATTTCTGGAAAAAGCCAGAAAAGGCATCCATACCATCATCCGTGAATCTGCCGTGACGAAATTCCTGAATGAAAATGTCCGTGCCATCACGGAATGCTGCCCGGGCATGGCGCGTCACACCAGCTTCTGCTCCGATGACGTTCACGCACGCGGCATCCTTGCGCACGGTCACATCGACCACATCGTCCGTCTGGCTATCAAGGCCGGCGTCGCACCGATGACTGCCATCCAGATGGGCACCATCAATGCGGCGGAAGCCTATCAGATCGATGACCACGTCGGCTCGATCGCGCCGGGAAAAGACGCTGACATTCTCCTCGTCGATCAGCCAGGCACCTTCCAGGTCGAGACCGTCATCAGCAAAGGCCAGCTCATCACCGAAAAAGGAGAGAACCGTTTCGATTACCAGATCCCGGTGCGCCAGTCCTCCCTCACCGATACCGTGAAGCATGCGCTCCTCACTGCGGATGATTTTGCCACCCATGTGAATATCGAAGAGGGCACTGCTCTTGTCGAGATCATCCACAGCGTAGGTCCCTTCATGAGAAAGAGAAGAGATGTCGAACTGGAAGTGAAGGACGGCATCGTATGCCCGAGTGCGGAGAAAGACGTCGCCATGGTCTCCGTCATCGAGCGCTATGGCATCCACGGCCATATGTCCAAAGGCTTCATCTCCGGATGGTCCTTCAACAAAGGTGCCATCGCGACCACGGCATCTCCGGATGACAACAACCTTGTCGTAGCCGGCGCGAGCCGCGAAGACATGGCACTTGCTGCGAATACCCTGATCGGTCAGGGCGGTGGTCAGGTCGTCGTCATCGATGGCAAGATCATCTCCTTCCTTCCGCTCCCGATCGCAGGCATCGCATCCGACCTTGCGCCGGAAGAGCTTGCGAAGAAAGAAATCGAGCTCGAGGAAGGCGCGAAGGAAATCGGCAGCAGCCTGCCTGATCCGATCTTCTACCTCTCCTTTCTTCCGATCACAGCGATCCCGGATCTGGCGATCACTGACGGCGGCTGCGTAGACTATACGAAGCTCAGATATTTCGATCCGATCCTCGAAGTGAAAGAATCATAACAGACGTGCCTCTAGGCATGCCTCTTAGCAAGATAGGAAACAGAAAGATCATAATTTCTGTTTCCTATTTTTGTTTCTTTCTGTTATAATGCAATCATTTCAGCCACAATGATTATAGGGGGAGGCACAATCATGAGAATTGACCGCATCGATATTATTCGTGTATTGAATCCATTCAAGCATCCGTTTCAGACGAGCTTTACCAAGTTTGAAAACCGTGATGCCCTGCTGGTGAGGATTTACTCCGAAGGCCTGGTGGGCTGGGGGGAATGCAAAGCTTTTTATGGCCCATTTTACAATCCGGAAGATAACGGTACGGTTTTTCATATCTTGAAGAATATGATCATCCCGAAGATCCTGCATCAGGAGGTCGAGAGCCCGGAAGCCTTTATGGAGAGCTTTTCCTATATCAAGGGGAATCGTCTGGCGAAAGCAGCCATCGAAAATGCACTGTGGGAGCTCATGGTGCAGCGGACGGGCAAGTCCCTGAAAACGCTCCTTGGCGGTACGCAGAAGGAGATCAAGGTCGGCGTATCGCTTGGCATCGAGAAGGATATCCATGTTCTTTTCAAAGAGATCTACCAGTATCTGGAACAGGGCTATCATAGAACGAAGATCAAGATCCATCCGGGAAAAGACATCGAAGTCATCAAAGCCATCCGCAAGGAATTCGGCGATATCCCGCTGACGGTCGATGCGAATTCAGCCTATACGCTGAAGGACATCGATCTTTTCAAGGAAATGGATCAGTATCAGCTGCAGTATATCGAGCAGCCGCTGGGAGAAGAAGACATTGTCGACCACGCGGCGCTGCAGAAGGAAATCGAGACGCCGGTCTGCCTGGATGAAAGTGTCGTTTCTTATGAAGCCGCTGAGGCAGCGATCCGTCTCGGCAGCTGCAAGGTCATCAATATCAAGTCCAGCCGCTGCGGCGGGGTCTATGAAGGGAAACGCATTCATGATCTCTGCGTGGCACATGGCATCCCGGTCTGGTGCGGCGGGATGACGGAGCTCGGCATCGGCCGCGCGCAGAATGTCTCCTTTGCCAGCCTTCCGGGATTCACCGAACTGGCTCACGATGTGGCAGCGTCCAATCGTTACTTCGATGAGGACATCACGAGCCCCATGGTGGACATCACCGATCGCTGCACCATCATCGTACCGGATGAAGACAATGGCATCCGCTACGAGGTCGATGAAAAACAGATCGACAAGATGGAAGCAGGACATTGGATCTTCAAATAAGCGATATACAAAAAGGAGCTGTGAAGAAATGAATCCTCATTTCTTCACAGCTCTTTTTTACTTTACTTTACTTTACTTTGATTTGGTTCAGGGTTCAGGGTTCAGGGTTCAGGGCTCTCGTGGCGGCTTCGCCGACTTTTTTAGAAGATGGTATTCTTGTATCGCAGCATTGCCCGAAGGGGCGGATAGGGTACAGGCGGCATGAAAAAGGTACGGCGCATAAAATGAGGAAGCGCCGCGGAGCTTCCTGCATGATGGACAAACTATTTCATATAATAGGGGCGCTATATGAGTGGTGCGCCCCTAATCCCTAGCCACCAGTCACTAGTCCCTATTCACTAGATGCCCCTAATCCCTAATCCCTAGCCACTAGTTACTTCTTCCTCTTTTTCGTCTCGAAGAGGAGCTCGATGACGCGGCTGGGGCGCCCGCTTTTACCCGTGAAGGAGCGGCTGACGTCCTGGGCGAGGTGGTGGTCGATGAGCTTGGCGAGGATGCGGTTCACCGTGCGCGGGGTGACGCCCAGAAAGTCGGCCAACTCGGATGAGGTGAAGCGCTGCTTCCCAAGGTTCCGGCAGGCATGGTAAAGGAGCGTGATGATACGCAGGCTCACGCCGGATTTCCGGGACAGGTACAGGAACTGCTCATCAATGGGGCGATCGCCCGCGATCTGTGCATCAAGGCTGCTTTTGGACATGGGGACGGGGGTCGTGAGATTCTGACTGATGAGATAGGCCTGATTGCCGCCTGCACGGCTCGCATGGCGCATGGCGATCTCCGCTCTGTAGCGGGCATCATCTGCCATGGCACTGTAGCCGATGCCGACCGAAATGGTGAATGCGGTGGAGGAGGAGATGGTCTCCAGAAGCGGGAAGTGCTGGTACTCATTGGTTGCCGCTTCGAGCAGGCGACTGGAGAGGAAAAGCACATAGTCGTAGGGCGGTCGCTCGATGCAGGCAGCGTGAAGGGCGTGGGCGAAGCACTGGATCTCGTGAGTGATGCGTGCCTGTTCCATGGAGAGCTGGAATTCATTCTGCGCGGAGATGGTCTCCTGCGGTAGGTCGATGTGGATCGCCATGGCGGCCATCTGGCTCTCTTCCCTGCTGTTCATCTCATGCGTAAGGATGCTGCGCTGCAGACCATTTCGAATGTCATCGTAGGAGGGCTGAAGAATGTAGACAGGGACTCCCCGCTCTTTCAATATATCGCGCACCTTGTAGAAGATGGTGATGCAGAAGGCGACCTTCTTCTCGCGGTAGAGCTTTTCCATTTTATTGGCATCCTTGATGAGAAGCCCTTCATTGTAGGGGAAAAAGGGGATGACCTCGACATGCGTATCTTCTGCCGCATAGCCGATCTCATGAAAGGCGAGCTGGAAATAGTCCACATGATCCATGTCGGTCGCGACTTTCATCGGATAGCCGGCGACCTCTGCGCGGAAGAGAAGGCGAAGCAGCGCAGAGGTGGAGCGGGGGATAGTGACCCATTCCGTATTGTGAGGAATGGATTTTTCCGCATAGTGGCGGGCCGTATTTCCAAGGAAGAGGAAAGTATCTACCTGACTCTGCCTCCCTGCGATGAGCTCCGGGATATCGACGATGGAATGATAGGGGAAGGGGACAGGGGCAATGTCAGAGAATTCCTTCGAAATGAAGGAAAGAATGTCAGGCATGATTTCGGAGGGGACGACGATGCCAATGCGCAGCATGGGGGACTCCTTTCTGTGTACTGAGGCGTGAAGCGTGTGGTTTATTAAAAAACGCTGAATTACGGTCATGATAAGGGTCTATTAAGGACACTTGTATTTCCTTATGATAAGCGTAAGCCAAGTAAAAGTAAATAGCGGATCTGTGAGAGTTCCGCGGGGCGAGGGAGTCTCTATGAATGAACGGATAATGCCGTCTTTTCATGGAGCTTTTTTATTACCCAAGAGGGTAGGGGGAGGTTTTCTATGGGCTTTCTGAAAAAGCTGCAAAGCGAAAACAGGTATGTGGTATTTTTCTTTCTGTATATAGGATTCTGTATATCCTATATCGATCGCAGTGCGATCGGGCTTGCACTGCCGGCTGTTTCTAAGGATTTCAATCTGGCACCGACGGAAATGGGTGTCGTCATTTCAGCCTTCTTCATCGGCTACTCGATCATGCAGATCCCGGGGGGCTGGCTGTCAGACCATTTCGGATCGAAGACGGTCATCCTTGTTGCGCTGACGCTGTGGTCCATCTTCACCTTCACGACAGGGCATGCATCGACTCTGGCGGGCCTGCTTTTCCTCCGGTTCATCTTCGGCCTTTGCGAAGGACCGTATGCCGGCTCCTGCTACCGCGCGATCGCCGAATACTTCCCGCGTGAGCTGCGTCCTGCCTTTAGCACGGGGATCCTTTCTTCGAACTATATCGGCTCTGCACTGGCACCGGTCGTCATCGTGCCGCTGATTCTCTGGTTCGGATGGAGAGGCATGTTCCAGATCCTTGGTATCGTCGGTCTTGTCTATGTATTCTTCTATGCGCTCTTTGTCAAGCAGACCAAGCCGCAGGAAGAAAGCAAAGAGGATAAGAGCAAGAAGAATAAATACTTCCTGCACCTCCTGAAGTTCTCCCTGATCTGGAAACTCATCCTTTGCGCATTCTGTATTTCCTGCATCAATAAAGGCCTCGATGCCTGGATGCCGACCTACCTCATCGCAGAACGCGGCATCAATCTGAAAGCAGTCGGCTATCTCACACCGATTCCCTTCATTGCGTCCTTCCTGTCCACCGCCGTCTGCGGCTGGGTCATGAACAAGTACTTTGATAAGAAGGAAAACTGGATGATCGTCATCTGTGCTGCGATGACGGCGATCTTCCTGTACTTCATGTACAATGCAGAAACGATCATGTGGGTCGTCATCTTCCAGTGCGGTGTGTACTTCTTCAAAGCCTGCATTCTGGGGACGGCTGTCGCTATCGTACTCAAGATTGTCACCGGCTCCATTGCCGGCAGTGCTTCGACACTGATCAACATGGGGGGACAGGTGGCCGGCTTCATCTCGCCGATCATCATGGGCTATCTGGTCTATGCCTTCAATGGCTCCTTCAATGCCGTATTCTATTACCTGATGGGGGTCGCTACACTCTGTGCCATCAGCGCGCTTCTCATCCCGACCCGTAAGGAAGATATGCTGGATCTGGAAAAGTGATAGTGACCTGGGCTCAGGGCATCTCTTCGGGGGATGAAACCTCAAACCTGTTATTTCTTTACAAGTGAAGATACAAAGGAGAATATGATGAAAATTACAAAAGCTATCGTAAGACGTATGAGCCTGGACTTTAAGGTGGGCTTCCGCACCAGCTTCGGCCTTTCTACGACGAAAGATTTTTCCATCGTAGAGCTGCATGACAGTGATGGAAATGTGGGCTATGGTGCCTGCTCCGCCTTCATGCGTCCCTGGTACAACGAAGAAACCACCATGGGTGCGCTCTTCGTGATCAAAGAATACCTGATCCCATCCCTCTTCGAGGCGGGAGATTTCAAGGATCCGGAATGGTTCTTCGATCACACCAGCTGGATCCGCAGAAACCGTATGGCTCGTGCGTCCGTCGACTGCGCGCTGTGGGAACTTTACTCCAAAGAGCTTGGCATTCCGGAATACAAAGCACTGGGCGGTGTCAAAGATGAGATCGAGGCTGGTGTATCGCTCGGTATCGAAGATACGCCTGACAAGTTGCTTCACACCATCGAGAAATATATGGCACAGGGCTACCGCCGCGTGAAGTGTAAGATCAAACCGGGCTATGATATCAATTATCTTCGCGCCGTCCGCAAGGAATATGGCGACATCATGCTGATGGTCGATGCGAACTCGGCCTATACCTTGGATGATATCGATCTCTTCAAGGAAATGGATGAACTGGGGCTTCTCATGATCGAGCAGCCGCTTGCATCGGATGACATTGTCGATCACCGCCATCTGCAGCAGGCGATCCAGACACCGGTCTGCCTCGATGAAAGTATCGACAGCGTCGATGATGCCAGACGCGCTATCGAGCTTGGCAGCTGCAAGATCATCAATATCAAAGTCGCACGCGTCGGTGGTCTGACGGAAGCGCGCCGCATCCAGCAATTTGCCGGCGAACGCGGTGTCTTCTCCTGGTGCGGCGGTATGGTGGATGATGGTGTCGCAAGAGGTCACAACATGGCGGTCGCGACACTTCCGTACTACAAATATCCGAATGATATCCCGGGAAGCGATCGCTACTATGCTGATGACATCGTGACACCATCCACTTATATCGATTCTCACGCGAAGATCCAGCTGCCGGATCTTCCGGGGACTGGTTTTGAACTGAATCAGGACGTCGTCGAACGACATACCCTTGAAAAGTGGGAATTTGGGAAATAAAGTGACTGGTGACTAGTGGCTAGGAATCAGCGTTTTCCTGAATCTCAAACTTATACATACAAAGGAAGTCATACATATGGATACAAAAGAAAAAGCATTTGCATGGGTGGATGCCCACCGGGATGAGATGGTCGATCTGTGGAGAGAGATGGTCTCCATCGACTCCGGCATTGGTGTAAAAGAAGGGGGCATGGAGATCGGAAATCTCTGTGCATCGCGTCTGGAAAAGATGGGGTTTTCCATTCGTCGCTATTCATTTGAAAAATGTGGGGACACCATCATTGGTGAAAGGGGAGACCTCTCGAAGCCGTATGTCATTCTGATGGGACACATGGATACCGTTTTCTACAAAGGAGAAGTAGAAAAGCGTCCATTCACGATCAAAGACGGCAAGGCCTATGGACCGGGCGTTCTTGACATGAAGGGCGGGGATACCATTGCGATCTCCTCGCTGGAAGCGCTGTATGATGCAGGTTACGATTTCCCGTGCAAAGTCATCCTGGTAGCAGATGAAGAACCGGCGCACTGTTTCTCGAACAATCCGGAAGTGATCAAGAAGGAAGCCAAAGGTGCCAAGTGTGCCTTCAACTTTGAGACTGGCTTCGTCGATCATGACATCACGGTACAGAGAAGAGGCTGCTGGCGATTCATCATCGAAACCTTCGGCCGTGGCTGTCACGTAGGGAATGACCCGCAGAATGGCAGAAGTGCGATCCTGGAAATGTCACACAAGATCATCGAGATCGAAGCCCTGTCGGACCTGTCCAAGGGCTATAATGTCAATGTCGGTACCATCACCGGCGGCACGGTCGCCAATGCGGCACCGGCGTACTGCAAAGTGGAGTGCGACTTCCGCTATGTGAGCCATGATGACCTGCCGAAGCTGAAGAAAATGGTTTACGCCATCGTAGAAAAGAACTTCGTGCCGGATGTGACGACGAAGATCACCGACACCTTCGGCTTCGATGAAATGGAACGCACAGAAGCCACCATGCAGCTTCTGGAAGTCGCTAAAGAGGCGGCGAACGAAAGCGGTCTTCCGGTTCCGGGACCAAAGCTCTGCGGCGGCGGCTCCGATGCGGCGTATACCGTACAGGCCGGTGTACCGACACTCTGCTCCATCGGCGTCGAAGGCGCACGTAACCATACCGTCGAAGAATGGGCGGATGTCGAGAGTCTTTTCACACGTACCAAGCTGATGATCGCCATCCTTTTGAAGGTGACAAAGTAAGATATAGGGAAACGCTGATTAAATAGCAGAGCCAGATTTCATATGGATTTTTATACATAGCTTCGTCATCATCTTCCTTACATAGCTTGCTATTCGCGTCAGATGATTCCTTGCTCTGTATAAAAATCCAAGAATGAAATCTGACAACGATTTAATCAGTGTTTCCC
>JABLTS010129587.1_pt1 | contig 11883 bp, 7 predicted proteins | sample 7160081 | NCBI WGS metagenome assembly JABLTS01 (sample SAMN14651231, study PRJNA627086) | human gut metagenome | isolation source: feces | host: Homo sapiens
TCCATTATTGCGGTTGCAAATGTATTTGTACAGTCGAATATTAATCAGTTTGGGGCTCTGGCAATGGCTGGGTGTGGGTCATATTCCAAAATTGAAGGATTTGGATTTATTCCGGTTACCTGCTTCTCACAGGCACTCACGACGTTTATTGGACAGAATCTGGGAGCAAAAGAGTATGACCGGACAAAAAAAGGGGCATTGTTTGGAACCATTTGTGGAATCGGGATAGCAGAAGTGATCGGAATAGCAGTTTTTTTCTTTTCACCATACCTGATCGCTGCGTTTGGAGGAGATCAAAAAGCAATTGAATATGGAATTGCAGAGGCACATACGATCGCTCTTTTCTATTGTCTGCTTGCGTTTTCGCATTGTATGGCAGCAATTCAGAGAGGGGCGGGAAGAAGTATTGTTCCGATGTTTGTTATGATGCTTGTATGGTGCGGAGTCCGGGTAACCTATATTAGTATTGTTATCAGGATTATTCCGGTGATCAATGTAATCTACTGGGCATATCCACTTACCTGGTTTATCAGTTCGGTGATATTTTTGATTCTGTTTCTTAAGACAGACTGGATTCACGGATTAGAGAAACAGTGACAGGGCGCATAAAAAAGAAAGCTATACACTACTTATGTAGTGTGCGGCTTTCTTTTTTTGTATTTTTTCCTGAAATTACAGGGAAAGGGAATGAAGTTCCGTAAAAAATGAAGGATAAGATACATCTACACACTGACCATCCTGGATTTCAGTATTTCCCTCGGCGGCAAGGGCTGCGATGGAAAAGGCCATTGCGATCCGGTGATCCAGATAACTGTTGATCTGTCCTCCATGAACCGGATTACCGCCACGGATGATCATGCCGTCGTCGGTTGGTGTTACATCAACGCCCATGGCAAGAAGTCCTTCTGTAGTTGTTTTGATACGGTCAGTCTCTTTGACCTTCAATTCGGCAGCATCCCTGATGATCGTAGTTCCCTCGGCGAAAGCAGCCATCACTGCAATCATCGGAATCTCATCGATCAGTGTAGGGATGATTGCACCTTCTACGGTGGTTCCGTGAAGAGCGCTTGTACGTACAAGAAGATCGGCAGTTGGTTCACCACTGTCACAATTTTCGTTTAGATAGGTAATGTCTGCCCCCATTGCCCTGCATATTTCAAGGATTCCGGCACGGGTCGGGTTAGTACCTACATTCTTTATCAGAAGTTCAGAACCTGGAACCAGAAGGGCAGCAGCGATGAAGTAAGCAGCAGAAGAAATATCTCCGGGAACCAGGATCTTCTGTCCGTATAATTCCTCACATGGGAGAATAGATGCAGTTGCACTGCCATCAGAATGTATTTCTGTCTGTACGTTGGCACCGAAGCCATTCAGCATCAGTTCTGTATGATTACGGGAAAGTACAGGTTCTGTAACCAGGGTTAATCCGTCTGCATAAAGTCCTGCCAGGAGTACGGAAGATTTAACCTGAGCAGAAGCTACTTTTGAGTGATAGTGGATTGCGTGCAGGGATGGATTCTGACCGGCAGGAAGCAGGCTGTTGATCAAAAGTGGTGCGCACCCGTTCCCATTCTGGCTTAAAATATCAGCGCCCATCATCCCAAGAGGCTCCATGATCCTCTTCATCGGGCGGGAGTTCAGAGAAGCATCGCCGGAAAGAGTGGTGGCAAACGGCTGACCGGAAAGAATACCGGAAATCAGTCTTGTGGTGGTTCCGCTGTTCCCCACATCTAAAAAAGAAGAAGGTTCGGAAAGTCCGTGAAGACCTTTGCCGTGAACCAGGATACGGTCAGGTGTGTCTTCGATATTGATTCCCATGGCACGAAAGCAGCCGATGGTAGAGAGGCAGTCGGCGCCGTGAAGAAAATGTGTGATCTCAGTAGTTCCTTTTGCCAGTGCACCGAACATAATAGAACGGTGGGAGATGGATTTATCGCCGGGAACAGATACTTCCCCGCGAAGCTGTTTAACAGGTTGGATTTGCATAATATAGTAACCTCTCATTCGTAAAATTCTATTTTCAAGCATTGTGACCAATTTACACAAAGTTCTGAAAAGATTTTTTGGACTGTCTTGCAATTCCCGCAATCCTCAAAAACATTCGTAATCCGCTCATTTTTCTTTGAAAAATGGCTACTTACTCATGTTTTTGGCGGGTCAAGAGGTCAAAAATCCTTTTGCAAGCAAGCTTGCATCGGCTTTCTGACCTTTTGACCCTGGTATCATCATTTAATTATTAACGCTCATAAAAAATATAACGATGCTTCTGCAAAAGTGCTACTGCCTTCTCACAGGAGATGCTGTCATAGAATTCGATGCGGAGTACGCCTTCTTCAAATTCACGGTTATGAACGATTCCGATGTTCTTAATGCTGAGTGCATTAGAAGCGAGGATGGTCGCAATGGTGGCGATCACACCGGCTTCATCCGGGATGTCACAGTAGATCTCGAATGCACGCTTGATCGGGCCGGCAGAACCGTTTGGCATGGAATTGCGGTAGTTCCGGGAATGGTCGAACATATCGTAGATTCCCTGGGAGTCTCCGGCATCAACCAGTTTTTTCGCTTCATTTAATGTTTCGATATAATTTCCAAGGATCTGGGAAATATTACTCTGATTCTGTGCACAGATATGTTCCCACATGGTCGGTGAGGAAGAGGCGATTCGCGTAATGTCCTTAAAGCCGCCGGCGGCGAGGGTTTTCATCAGCTCATCCTTGGTGTCGGTGTCTCTGACAAAGTTGACCAGACTTGCGGCAATGATATGTGGCAAGTGGCTGATCGTGCCGGTGACGATGTCGTGTTCATGATAATCCAGTACGATTGGAAGTGCACGCAAGGATTCTACGAAAGATGCGTATGCATCAACCTTTTTTTTCGCTACTTTGGCGGAAGGGGTGAGAACAAAGTAAGCGTTCTCAATCAGGATTGGTTTGGAATTGGCAAAACCACTCTTTTCGGAACCGGCCATCGGGTGTCCTCCGATAAAGTAATCCTCCAGTCCCAGCCGGATGATCTCGTCATGGATCGGAGTTTTGACACTTCCGACGTCAGTCAGGATCATATCATCATGCAGGTAAGGCATCATCTGCTTTAAATATGCAGTGTTGAAAGCGACCGGGGCACATAAGAAGATGTAGTTGCAGCCTCGGAAATTATCATCGATTGAGGTACAGGCCACATTGATGATGGATTCTTGTGTGGCAAGTGCCAGAGTTTCTCTATTCTTGTCGAAAGCGACAATCTCATAATCCGGATAATATCGCCGGATCGCCTTTGCAATAGAGCCCCCAATGAGTCCGAGTCCGATAAATCCGATTTTTTTCTGTTTCATAATCTTTCGTCCTTTCGTGATAGTCTACCTTTCATAATATAGGAAAACAGGCTATCTGTCAATAAAGCAATACTTTAAAGTGTAAAAGTGAAAGTTTTTGTTGAAATTCTATAAAATAGTTGTGTTTTTATAGAAAGTTTAGTACAATATATCCATGAGAAACTTTAGCAAGGAGGCAGCAAGCATGAAGGTTTACAGAACGGATGAAATTAGAAACGTGGTCCTTTTAGGACATGGGGGAAGCGGAAAGACCAGTCTGGCAGAAGCGATGGCTTATGTATCTGGAGCAACAAATCGTATGGGATCTGTTGAGAACGGTAATACGATCAGTGATTTTGATAAAGAAGAACAGAAACGTAAATTCTCACTTAGCACAAGTCTGATTCCGATTGAATGGGAAAAAGCAAAGATTAATATCCTTGATACACCTGGATATTTTGATTTTGTCGGAGAAGTGGAAGAAGCAGTCAGCGCAGCCGATGCAGCTGTTATCGTTGTTTCCGGAAAAGCCGGTGTGCAGGTAGGAACCGAGAAAGCATGGGAGCTCTGTGATAAGTATAATCTTCCGCGTATGATCTATGTTACTGAGATGGATGTGGATGATGCCAGCTTCCGTCAGGTTGTTGAAGATCTGACCGCAAGATACGGTAAAGTGATTGCACCACATTTCCAACCGATCCGTGAGAACGAGAAATTAGTAGGTTATGTCAATGTTATCAAGAATGCAGGTAGAAGATACACCGGACTTGGACAGAGAGAAGAGTGTGAGATTCCGGATTACTGTCTGCCGAACCTGCAGATTTACAGAGAGAAGCTTCTTGAAGCAGTGGCAGAGACCAGTGAAGCATTTATGGAACGTTATTTTGAGGGAGATGAATTCTCGGTTGAAGAGATCCGCTCTGCCATGAGAACAGAAGTTATGGACGGAGATATCGTTCCGGTAGCAATGGGATCCAATGTTCAGGCACAGGGTGTTGCAAACTTACTGTCTGATATCGTAAGATTTTTCCCAAGTCCGGAATACCGTGAATGCGTAGGCATCAACCGTAAGACCAATGAGATCTTTGAAGCACATCATGATTTTGCAGCCGCAAAGACCGCATATGTATTCAAGACCATGGTAGATCCGTTTATCGGAAAATATTCTTTCGTAAAAGTATGTTCCGGTGTATTAAAGGGGGATGATGTCCTTTACAATCCGGAGTCAGATGCAGAAGCAAAGATCGGCAAGATCTACACCTTATCCGGCAACAAACCGGTAGAAGTTCAGGAACTGTTTGCAGGTGATATCGGAGCGATTGCAAAACTGACAAGTACAAAGACAGGGGATACCCTTTCAACAAAAAATACACCGGTATCTTATGGAAGAACCGAATACTCCAAACCGTATACATATATGAAGTATGTAGTGAATAACAAAGGTGATGAGGACAAGGTATCACAGGCTCTTGCGAAGATGATGGCAGAGGATGTGACACTGAAAGTGGTAAATGACAGTGAGAACCGCCAGTCACTGATTTATGGAATGGGTGACCAGCATCTGGAAGTGACAGCAAGCAAGCTGGCAGAGCGTTACAAAGTCGGAATCAGACTGGAGACACCAAAAGTTGCGTTCCGTGAGACGATCCGCAAGAACTCGGATGTAGATACCAAGTATAAGAAACAGTCCGGAGGACATGGACAGTATGGACATGTTAAGATGCGTTTTGAACCATCCGGAGATCTGGATACACCGTATGTATTCCAGGAAGAAGTAGTCGGAGGTGCTGTTCCGAAGAACTACTTCCCGGCTGTTGAAAAAGGATTGCAGGAATCTGTATTAAAAGGACCTCTCGCCGGATATCCGGTAGTTGGTGTGAAAGCAACTCTGTATGATGGATCTTACCATCCGGTAGATTCTTCTGAAATGGCATTTAAGACTGCGACGATCCAGGCATTTAAGAAAGGATTTATGGAAGCAGGACCGGTTCTTCTTGAGCCAATCGCATCTGTGAAAGTAACCGTTCCGGATGATTATACCGGAGACGTTATGGGAGATCTGAACAAGAGACGTGGCCGTGTTCTTGGAATGAATCCACAGTCAGGCGGATATCAGGTAATTGAAGCGGATGTACCGATGACAGGCATGTTTGGATATTGCACAACACTTCGTTCTATGACAGGTGGACGAGGAAGCTATTCGTATGAATTTGCCCGTTATGAACAGGCTCCGGCAGATGTACAGGAAAAAGAAATTGAAAAGCGTGCAGCTGAAGAATAAGAATAAGGAAAAGCCGGGAGAAAATCCCGGTTTTTTCTATTGTACTTTCGTACTAAAAGTGGTATACATATTATGATGGTGGCAGCTTCGGCTGTCACATTGGTATTTTATACAATTTTAGTATTAAAGGTTTAGTATTAAGAGAAAAAGTAGAGGAAAAGAAAAATGAAAATTGTAATTATTGGGGACGGGAAGGTTGGTCATAAACTGACCATACAGTTATCCGAAGAAAATTACGATGTGGTTTTGATTGACCAGAATGAGGGGAAATTAAAAGAAGCACTGAATCAGCTTGATATTCTCTGCATTACCGGAGATGGTGCAGATGCGAAAGTGCAGAAAGAAGCAGGAGTGCCGGGCGCTGATCTTGTTGTGGCATGTGCATCGACAGACGAACTGAATATGCTGAGCTGCCTGCTCGCAAAGAGACTGGGGGCAAAGCACACGATCGCTCGTGTAAGGAATCCGATCTATTATCAGCAGATCGATCTTTTGAAAGAGGACTTAAGACTGAGTATGGCTGTCAACCCGGAACTTGCGGCTGCATTTGAGATTTCCAGATCGATCCTTCTTCCGGATACTGCAAAGGTAGAGACTTTTATGAAGGGAAAAGTCGAAATGGTAGAATTCATTGTCAAAGAAAGAAGCCATCTGGGCGGAGTATCGCTTGCTGAGCTTTACCGCAAGTTCCAGATCAAAGTTCTGGTATGTGCTGTAAGACGTGGATCGGAAGTGATCATCCCGAATGGTGATTTTGTCATCCATGATGGAGACCGGCTTCATATTGTTGCATCCCACAAATATATTGAAGAATTTTTCCATCTGATCGGAAAGCGGAAAGAGCCGAAGAATATTCTGGTCTGTGGTGGGGGAAAAGTCGGATATTATCTGGCAAAACAGCTTTTAGGACTTGGTATGCAGGTTAAGATCATTGAGCAGGACTGGAAGAAATGCGAAGATCTCTGCGACCAGCTTCCGAAAGCGACGATCATCTGTGGGAATGCCGCAGACCATGACCTTCTGATCGAAGAAGGAATTGAACAGGCAGATGCCCTGGTCAGCCTGACCGGTATGGATGAGGAGAATATTATCCTTGCACTTTTTGCAAAGACAAAAGGTGTGGACAAGATCGTGGCAAAGGTCAACGAAGACGGACGTGCCCAGCTTGTCGAGGAACTTGGGATCGATCTGATCGTATCGGCAAAGACTGCAACAGCAGATGCGATTATGAGTTATGTGCGTGCACGCCAGAATTCTCTCAAGAATGTCAATGTTGAATCTATGTATCAGCTGGTTGGCGGAAGAGTAGAAGCACTGGAATTTATTATCAAAGAAAAAACAGAATATACAGATATCCCGTTTAAGGATCTGGAACTGAAGCCGAACAATCTGATCGCATGTATCGGAAGAAAACGGCAGATCATTATTCCGGACGGGGATGAATCCATTCAGGTGGGCGACAGTGTTGTAATCGTTACGACCCAGAAGAAAGTTAAGGATATCACAGATATTCTGGCTGAGCAATAGGGGTGAAAAGAAATGAATGTGAAAATGATACGCTATATCATCAGTAAGATGATGGGAGCAGAGGGACTGCTGATGCTGCTTCCGATGATGGTTGGAATTATTTATGGCGAGCACACATCGGTTTATTTTCTGATTACAGCTGCGATCCTGACGGCAATTTATCTGCTGTTTGGCAGAAAATGCCCGGAGAACATGACGATTTATGCCAAAGAAGGTCTGATCATTGTTGCAACGGCCTGGATTTTCTGGTCACTTGCAGGTGCACTTCCATTTGTACTCAGTAAAAGTATTCCAAGCTATGTGGATGCTTTTTTTGAAACAGTATCCGGATTTACGACGACAGGTTCTACGATCCTGACTGAGATTGAAGGACTTCCGAAAGGAATTCTTTTCTGGCGTTCCCTGACACATTGGGTTGGTGGAATGGGAGTGCTGGTATTTGTTATGGTACTTACCTCTCTGGATGAGAAGAATTCCATGCATCTTATGCGTGCGGAAGTTCCGGGGCCAGAGGCAGATAAACTGGTTCCAAAGGCAAGAGGAACCGCAAGGATCCTGTATGGAATGTATTTTGCACTGACTACAATTGAGGTAGTTTTTCTTCTGGCAGGAGGGATGAACCTGTTTGACGCAGTGACACATGCATTCAGTACTGCCGGTACCGGAGGATTTTCCGGCTACAATGCAAGTGTGGCACACTTCAACAGTGCCTACATTGATGGTGTGATCACCGTATTTATGATCCTGTTTGGTATCAATTTTAATCTGTATTTCTTTCTGCTTTTGAAAGAATTTAAGAGTGTATTTAAGAATGAGGAGCTGCGTGCTTACCTGGGAATCATTGCAGGAGCAACCGTTGTGATCACCTGCAATATCGCCGGAGGTTATCATTCTCTTTTAAAGGCATTCCGCTATGCGGCGTTCCAGGTGGCATCCGTGATCACGACAACTGGATTTGTGACGGCAGATTTCAACAAGTGGCCGGAGCTTTCCAAATGTGTTCTGCTTCTTGTGATGGTAATCGGTGCTTCTGCCGGTTCAACAGGCGGTGGTATCAAAGTATCAAGACTTCTGATCCTGGTAAAAAGCATCCGCCGGGAGCTGAAAACTATGATCCATCCGAAAGCAGTCAATATCGTAAAAGTAAATGGGAAAAAAATGAAAGAAGAGACGATGCGGGGGGTATATGTATACTTTATTGCGTATATACTAATCCTGATCGTATCCGTGCTTCTGATCTCGATCAATAACTTTGATTTTACTACTTCATTTACCGGAGTGCTTACTACACTTAATAATGTAGGACCGGGACTGAATCTGGTAGGACCGGTGGAAAATTTTGCGAAGTTCTCAGACTTCTCGAAGATTGTGTTCTGCGTGGATATGCTGATCGGACGACTGGAGATCTTCCCGTTCCTGATGCTGTTCTCGCCGTCACTTTGGAGTAGAAAATTCTAAGACAGCTTTGGTAAGGCAAAACGATGAAAAGGAGAATTTATGAAAAAGAAAAATATAGCGATCAGTTTTCTGCTGCTTTTAGTGGCAGCAGGAATCTGGTATTATGTATCACTGCCGGCTTTTAATATCCATTCTTCCGGAGTGTGGTATTTTGTGCTTGTTCTGGTGCTTGCGGTCGGTCTTGTGTTTGCAGGAAAAAAAGGCTTGCGATACGGAGCGATTGATCTGAAGGAGATGAAAGAATCCAAAGGTTTCAAATGGTGTGTCCGTCTTTTTATTTTTTTGTTAGTGATTTATCTGGCCGGAACCATTCTTTCTTCACCGATTGTGAATGCGAAGAAATACCAACAGCTTCTGAAGGTAGAAGAGGGTGAATTCACAAAAGATATCGAGGAGCTTTCCTTTGACCAGATCCCGCTTCTGGATAAGGAGTCTGCGCAGCTTTTAGGAGACCGGAAGATGGGAAGCATGTCAGATATGGTATCCCAGTTTGAGGTGGACGATATCTACAGTCAGATCAACTACAAGGATCGTCCGGTCCGTGTGTCACCTTTGAAATATGCGAATCTGATCAAATGGTTTACCAATCGGAGAGATGGACTTCCTGCATATATCCGGATCGATATGGCAAGTCAGACAACGGAGATGGTAAAGCTGGAGCAGGGAATGAAGTATTCGACCAGCGAGCATTTTGGAAGAAATATTTACCGTCATCTTCGTTTTGCGCATCCGACTTATATTTACGGAGACCTTAGTTTTGAAATTGATGATAATGGTGTTCCATACTGGGTAGCACCGGTCAAAAAGTATAATATCGGTCTTTTCGGAGGAGAAACGGTAGGGCATGTGGTGCTCTGCAATGCGATCACCGGCGAAATGCAGGACTACAGGATCGATGAAGTCCCGGAATGGATCGACCGAGCCTATTCGGCAGATCTTCTGGTACAGCTTTATGATTATTATGGCACGTTAAAGCATGGGTATTTTAACAGTGTACTCAGCCAGAAAGATTGTCTGAAGACAACAAACGGATATAATTATCTGGCAATTGATGATGATGTATGGGTGTACACGGGAGTAACTTCTGTAAACAGTGACCAGTCCAATGTGGGATTTGTTCTGATGAACCAGAGAACTATGGAGACAAAGTATTATCCGGTGGCAGGTGCGATCGAGGATTCTGCGATGGCATCGGCAGAAGGACAGGTACAGAACCTGAAGTATCGGGCGACTTTCCCGCTGCTGCTTAACATTTCCGGGGAGCCGACTTACTTTATGGCACTTAAGGATGATGCAGGACTTGTGAAAAAGTATGCAATGGTCAATGTCCAGAAGTACCAGGTTGTTGCGATCGGGGACACGGTAAGTGCATGTGAAGAATCCTACAATAATCTGCTTCTTACCAATGGAATCAAGGAAAAAGAAGAAGTGAAGATGGATACCGGCACGATCGAAGGAAAGATCACGAAAATCGCCCAGGGCGTTATAGATGGAGATTCTCATTACTACATTATGCTGGAAGGATCAGATGAGATTTTTGATGTATCGGTAGTCGATTTTATTGAGATCATCAAGTACAATGTGGGAGATGATGTAAAACTGGAGTATGCAAAAGGGGATAAGGCAAATACGGTTTTGTCTTTGAAATAGCATGATGTTGGGGTCAAAAGGTATTTTGACCCCTTTGATACCAGATTGCGAGAGTGCAAAAATCCTCTTGCAAGCAAGCTTGCATCGGCTTTCTGACCTTTTGACCCTGGTATCATAGCTAAAAAGAATGTGCTCTGTCACATTTGGAAAACCATAAAAGGAGGGATGAAGATTTACAGAAAATCTTCATCCCTCCTTTTGGATAATGTCTATCTTAGTTAAGGAGTGTACAATCTTCAAAATTTACATTACCAAGCTGTTCATTCGTTGCACTGATGCTGACATAAAAATCTACATCATTTTCTTTGGAGATCTTTTTCAGTGTTTCGATGAAAGAAGGAATGTTCTCAAGTGTGATGTCGGCGTGCTTTAAAATACCGTCGATAAAGATTGCTTTGATATCATGGTCTGCGCTTAACATACCGTAAATAAATCCAAGATATTCATCGGTATTGGTGATTACATCATAGTCATCCATGCAGATCGCTCTGATGTTGAAAGATAAGCTGTATGTATCTCTGTGGCTCTTCTTGATGAAGAATACGTTTCCTTCACATGTCTTTACAGCTTCGTTAGCACGTTCGATCATTTGCTGGGTTTTTCCGCTTCCTTTTGGGCCTGTCAATAAATTAACCATATTATCAAGTCTCCTTTGTTTATGAATTTGTACTAAAAAAGTACGAGATTTTATAAAACTATTATACACTAATCACAATGCATTAACAAGCTATTTATTTGCATCTTTTAAAGAAATGTGATACGATATAGCTCGGAAACAATTTACAGTTAGAAAAGGCTAATTTATGAAATTATAATAATAAGAAAAGAGGAACGAAAAATGACGAAAGTTGATATTATTTCTGGTTTCCTGGGAGCAGGAAAGACAACATTCATCAAGAAACTGATCGAGGATGTATTTCCGGGAGAAAGACTGGTCCTGATCGAGAACGAATTTGGAGAGATCGGTATTGATGGCGGATTCTTAAAAGATGCCGGCGTTGAGATCACAGAGATGAACTCAGGATGTATCTGCTGTACACTGGTGGGGGATTTTAGCAAAGCACTTCAGAAAGTACTTGTAGATTATACACCGGATCGTGTCATCATCGAACCTTCAGGAGTTGGAAAGCTTTCTGATGTTGTAAAAGCAATCGAGGGTGTCAAAGATGAGGCAGATATTGAGATTGACGGAAGAATCACAGTTGTTGACGGTAAGAAAGCAAAGATCTATCTCAAGAACTTCGGAGAATTCTTCAATAACCAGGTAGAGCATGCATCTACGATCGTTATCAGCCGTACCCAGATGATGACAGATGAAAAGGTAGAAGAGTGCGTGCATATGCTGCGTGAGAAAAATGCAGAGGCAACCATTATTTCCACACCTTGGGAAGAACTTGGAAAAGATGCCGTTTTGCATGCCCTGCAGCATGGTGCTGAGATCGAAGGTATCCTGGAAGAACATGCACATGAGCATGACGACCACGAACATCACCATCATCATGATGACGAATGTGGCTGCGGTCATGATCACGAGCATCATCACGATCACGAAGAGCATGAGCAGCATCACGACCCTGATGAGAACTGCACCTGCGGATGCCATGACCATCACCACGGACACGAAGGACATCATCATGCAGATGAAGTATTTACA
>JABLTS010046238.1_pt1 | contig 11863 bp, 9 predicted proteins | sample 7160081 | NCBI WGS metagenome assembly JABLTS01 (sample SAMN14651231, study PRJNA627086) | human gut metagenome | isolation source: feces | host: Homo sapiens
CGAGGCGCTGCTGGGCTGCTTCGACGAGCCGCTGGTGCTGACCGGCGAATGCAAGCGGCTGCTCGTGACCATCGGGCAGTTCTCCATCGTCCGGCTCGAGCGCGACACGCAGCTGCTCATCCCGACGTTCGACTACTGCGTCCCCTCGAAGACCTGCCCGCCGGTCGGCGGTGCGAGCACCGAGAGCCCCTGCGATGTTTTCAGTCAGATTGAGTTCCCGATGGACGCCTTCTTCCCCGGCAAAAACGAACCCTGCATCAAACCCGAAGACAGCTGCACCGGCTGCAGCAGAACGAAATAAGCAAACCCGGGCTTCCCCACCCAGAGGGAAGCCCGGCTTTCCTTTTGGCCGCTGTTTTACACGGATTTTCGATGGATTTAACATCCACGGAGAAATCTCACGAAGATTTAACACGGGCATGCACGCGCTTTTGACATTTTAAATTTATAGTAGGTTCAGAACACAAGAGAAATACGGAAAGGGATCTTTGTGAAATGACGATTTTTGACTTTTTGACCATGCTCGGCTCGCTGAGCCTGTTCCTGTTTGGCATGAGCGTGATGGGGACGGCGCTGGAAAAGCGGGCGGGCGGCTCGCTGAAGGCCATTCTGGCGAAGCTGACGAGCGGACGGTTTTCCGGCCTGCTGACGGGACTTGCCGTGACGGCGGTGATCCAGTCATCGTCGGCGACGACGGTCATGGTGGTCGGCTTTGTCAACTCCGGGCTTCTGAGCCTGCGGCAGTCGATCCCGGTGATCATGGGCGCGAACATCGGCACGACGGTCACGGCGTGGCTGCTGTCGCTGTCCGGCATCAGCGGCGACAGCCTGTTTCTGCAGCTGCTGAAGCCGTCGTCGTTCACGCCGGTGCTGGCCGTGATCGGCATCATTCTGTATCTGACCGGCAAGGGAAAGAAAAAGGACACGGGCCTCATCCTGCTCGGCTTTGCGACGCTGATGTTCGGCATGGAGTCGCTGTCCGGCTCGGTCTCGGGGCTGCGCAACGACCCGAACTTCACAAAGTTCTTCCTGATGTTCTCCAATCCCATCCTCGGCGTGCTGGCCGGTGCGATTCTGACCGGCATCGTGCAGTCCTCGTCCGCCTCGGTCGGTATCCTGCAGGCGCTCTCGTCGACCGGCGCGGTCAGCTATGGCGCGGCGATCCCCATCATCATGGGCCAGAACATCGGCACCTGCGTGACGGCCATGCTTTCGTCCGTCGGCACGAATAAAAATGCCCACCGGGCCGCCGTCGTGCATCTGAGCTTCAATATCATCGGCACGATCGTCTGGCTGACGGTATTTGAGACGGCAAATCTGCTGCTGCACTTCTCCTTCGTCGACCAGCCGATCGACACGTTCCAGATCGCGGTCATCCACTCGATCTTCAATGTGCTGTGCACGCTGATGCTGCTGCCGTGCTGCGGGCTGCTGGAAAAGCTGTCGTACCGGCTGATCCCGGAGACGGGCCACCCCGATACCGCCGCCGTGCTGGACGAGCGTCTGTTCGCCACGCCGGCCATCGCGCTCGTCAAGAGCGAGGAGCTGACCAAGCGCATGGCCGCCGACGCGGAGCTGGCGCTGCATGAGAGCCTGCAGGCCGTGCTGCACTTCACGCCGGAGCTGGCCGCCTCGGTCCGCAGGCGTGAGGACGACACCGACCGGTATGAGGACACGCTCGGCACCTTCCTTGTGCACCTGGCCACGCAGCCGATGAGCGAGCAGGACAGCGTAGAGTCGTCGATGCTGCTGCATCTGATCGGCGATTTCGAGCGCGTCGCGGACCACGCCGTCAACATCATCGAATCCGCCGAGGAGCTGAAGGAGAAGGGCGTCTCGTTCACGCCGCCGGCACAGAAGGAGCTGCAGACCATGCTGGACGCGGTCGGCGAGATCGTCGATCTGACGAGCCGCGCATTCCTGCAGGACGATCTGGCGCTGGCGCGGCAGGTCGAGCCGCTCGAGCAGGTCATCGACAAGCTCAAGGACGAGCTGCGCACGAACCACATCGCCAGACTCCAGCGCGGCGAATGCTCGCTGGCTGCGGGCTTCGTGCTCTCCGACCTGCTGACGAACCTCGAGCGCGTGTCCGACCACTGCTCGAACATCGCCGGCTGTCTGCTTGACATGAAGAACGAGCGCATCGACCTGCACAAGTATCTCGGCGACGTCAAATCCGGCAGCAACGAATTCTTGCTCCAGTACAACGCGTTTGAGGAAAAGTACAAGCTGGAAGCCTGATGCCTTGCTTTTCCCGGCCCCGTGTGCTATCCTGAGAAAAAGATAACTGGGAGGTACGGATATGGCGATTTGGGCATTGGCAGGCACACTGGCCTTCAGCTTCCTGCTCGAACTGATCGGCGCATCGGCGGCAAACAGCTCCGGCTGGGGCATCGTCGGCGCGATCGCCGCAATGGGCGCCTTCCTGATCCATACGATCGAACAGGCGCATAAAAAAACGCCGGATGAGGACGATAAACCGGAGGAATAAACCAAGACCCGCCGTGCTGCTGCGCGGCGGGCCTTTTTCTCTTTTACGCGCTGCGTTCCGATTCGAGGGTGCGGAGGGCTATGCGGAATTGGTGGGAGAAGAGGATGGAGGTGAAGGTCACGGCGAGGGTATCGGCGACGGGCTCGGCCAGGTAGACGCCCAGGGTTGGATCCGGGACGAGGTGCGGCATCAGGTAGATCAGCGGGATGAGCAGGACGAATTTGCGCATGACGGCCACGATGATGGAGCAGACGGCCTTGCCGATGGAGACGAAGGTGATCTGGCAGGCCTGCTGGATGCCGAAGATCGCCAGCACCGCGCAGTAGATGCGAAGGGCGCGGCCGGTGAATTCGATCAGTTCGGCGTCCGGCGTGAAGATCCCGGCGAACACGCGCGGGCAAAGCATGACAAACGCCCAGATCAGCGCGGAATACGTCAGGCAGACGGTCAGGAGCACGCGGAAGGTCTTTCTGACGCGCTCGACGTTCTTTGCGCCGTAGTTATAGCTCAGGATCGGCTGCGCGCCCTGCGAGATCCCCTGCAGGGGCAGGAGCGCAAACTGCATGACGCTCGTGAGGATGGTCATGGCGCCGACGGCGATATCTCCGCCGTAGCGGGCCAGAGAGGAATTGAAGCAGACGGAGAGCACGCTCTCGCTCGCCTGCATGATAAACGTCGCCGTGCCGAGGCCCACGCAGGGCAGGATGAGCCGCGGGCTCTGCAGGAAGTTCTGCACGCGCAGCTTCAGGACGCTTTTTTTGCTGAACAGGAACAGCACGACCCACAGGCACGACACGCCCTGTGAGACGATGGTCGCCAGCGCAGCGCCGCGCACACCCATGCCGAGCTTGAAGATCAGGATCGGGTCGAGCACGATATTGCACACGGCGCCGATCAGCACGGTGAGCATCCCCTCCCGCGCAAAGCCCTGGGCGGTGATGAACGCGTTCATGCCGAGCGTCAGCTGGACGAAGACGGTGCCGATGGCGTAGATCTGCATATAGTCGGCGGCATAATCGATGGTCTGCTCGCTCGCGCCGAAGGCAAGAAGCAGATCGCGGTTCCAGATGAGAAGCACCGCGGTCAGGACGGCAGAGATGCCAAGCTGCAGGGTAAAGCAGCCGCCGAGCATCTTCTCGGCCGTCTGCAGATCGCCCTTGCCCATGCTGATGGACGCGCGCGGCGCGCCGCCCGAGGCGACGAGCGCAGCGAAGGCCGACACGATCAGGATGATCGGCGTGCAGACGCCAAGACCGGTCAGGGCCAGGCTGCCGACCTGCGGCATGTGGCCGATGTAGATGCGGTCTACAATATTATAGAGCATATTGACGAGCTGCGCGATCACCGTCGGGATCGCCAGCCGGAACAGGAGTCTGCCGATCGGCTCCGTGCCGAGAAACGCGTTTTTCTGATCCATCCGGACGCCTTCTTTCTGTGAAATGCCAGAAGATATTATAGTGTGCGGAGGACGGGCCTGTCAACGGAAAACAAGATGTTGCGGAAGGCGGGAGGTTTTGGCCCATATATGGTGATGTTGGCAGAAAAAAGTTTAATATTTGCTTAAAACCGGAGAAAAACGTTGAAAATGCAGCGCAAATATGGTACTCTTTTGGTAAACATAATACTCCAACCACAGGAGGAGAAGGACATGAAGAAACAAAGATGGCTCAGCCTGGTGCTGATCCTGGCGCTCGTCGTGGGGCTGTGCAGCGTGTGCGCGGCCGCGGCGGACGATCAGACCGCAGAGCAGCCCGCGCAGGAGGCTGCGGACACGGTCGCAGAAGCGGAAGCTGCGCCCGCCGACGGGACACAGCCCGATGCGGCTGCGGCAGAAGCAAACACGGAAACTGCCGAACAGCCGGAGCAGGATGCGGCGGCAGAAACGGATGCGGCCGCAGAGGAAGCGCCGGCGGACGGCACGCACATCCACGCAGTCAACCGCGAGGACGCCTGTGAGGACCCGGCTTTCGAGCCGCTGACGGTGCGCGGCGGGCAGCTGGAAAGCGGCTGCTACTATCTGACGGAGGACTGGACGCTGGACGAGCCGCTGTGTGTGGCGAAAAACGGCGTGCAGGTGACGCTCTGCCTGAACGGCTATTCCCTCTCGCTCGCAGACGGCGCGGAGGGCTGCATCATTTACCTTGCCGTCAGCGACGAAGGGGCGGAGCCCTCGGTGCTGACCATCACGGACTGCAACGGGGCCGGGACCTCGAGCAACTACTATGTCGGCGAGGCCGGTGAGCTGATCTTTGACGACGGGAGCTTTGCCTGGCAGGAGGCCTATATCGCGGCGAACGAGAAAAACGCGCTCGCGGGCGGCCGCATCACCGGTGCGACGGCCGGAGCCATCAGCGTGGGCGACTATAACCAGCTGTATCTGTCCGGCGTCAATATCATCGACAACGAGGGCCGGTACGGCGCGGGCGTTGTCATCGCAGCGCACGCGAAGGCCGTGATCGACAGCTGCGTCATCGCGGGCAACCGGCTGACGGGCGAAATGAAGGCTTCGGAGCGGCAGATCCTGGGCGGCGGCGTGTACTGCGCGGGCGAACTGGAGCTCTGCGGCCCGACGAACCTCACCGGCAACCGCGCGCAGGACGCGCAGAACAACCTTTGGCTGGATGAGACCGGCACGGTAACGATCGGCGCGCTGGGTCTTGACAAGCAGGCACGCGTCGGCGTCAGCGGCCAGGCGGAGCAGGCCGTTTTGACCGGCTACGCGGATGATTTCTCGGAGAACTTTACGAGCGACGATCCGACGCTCTGCATCAGCGCCGTGCATGAAAACGGCTTTACGGACCTGCAGCTGCAGGAGGCCGTCTATACCCTCACGCTCGTGACGGACGAGAATGACGAGCCCGTCACGCTGGAAGCGGAACAGGGCAAGAGCCTTGCGGATCTGTATGTCAACGACCCCGAACGGGAAGACGCCGCCTTTGACGGCTGGTACACGGAAGACGAGGAACCCATTGACACGCAGCAGCCGCTGCATCTGACGGCGGATACGACGCTCTACGCGCACTGGACGCAGGCTTCGGACGAAGAAGCCGCTCCCCTGCCCGATTACGATCCCGACGCGCCGCTGACGCGGCAGGAGGCGGCAAAGACGCTCTATCAGATGGCAAAGCAGCTGGGGCTGGACACCGAGGCAGGCGCGGACGTTGATCTGACGCAGTTCACGGACGCGGACGAGATCGACGCCGACGCGGAGGATGCGGTCCGCTGGGCCTATGCCTCTGACCTGCTGACGGAAAAGGACGGGAAGCTGCGCGTGCAGGAGGAGCTGAGCAGAAAAGAGCTCTCGCGGATGCTGGAGGATCTTCTGGCGCTGAGCAGCGCGGATTGAGCGGCAGTCCTGACGGAATTTGAAAATTTGACTACATAGCAGCAAGCGACCCCGGCAGCGATCTGGCTGCCGGGGCGGTTGTGGTGCTTTTTATGTGAGGGCGCGATGCAGCGGCGCGGGGACAAAGCCCTCCTCGGTCAGACGCCAGAATGTATCGAAGCCGCAGCGGCAGGCAAGCTCGACGGCTTCGGCATAGCCGAAGGCGACGTCGCAGGCGCGGTGGGCGTCGGCGGTGAAGAGGATCTTCCCGTCCATCTCCCGCAGCAGGCGCAGAAGCGGCTCGGCGGGATACGGCGTCTGCCGGTAGCCGCGGCTGATCGCACCGGTATTGATCTCGAAGATCTTCTCTGCCCGGATCAGCCGCTCCATCGCGGCGCGTGCGCTGGGCGGGACGATGGGATAGCGCGTGTGCGGCTCATCGAACTTCGTGATGAGGTCAAAATGGCCGACGATATCGACCTGCGGGACCTCTGCCAGGCGGGCGACGAGCGCGTAGTAGCAGTCGGCCTGCGCCGCCATGTCGCCGCCGAACTGCACCTGCGCACACTGCGCCAGCAGCTGCGCGCTGCCGTCGACGGTGAAGCGCGTGCCGTCCGGCAGGGCGGGAAAATAGTGGACGGAGCCGATCAGATAATCGAGCTTCTGCTCCGGCAGCGGCGAGCAGCTGTCCCACTCCAGCCCGCAGTAGAGGGAAAAGCGGCCGCGAAAGTCCGCCTGCAGGCTGCGCGCCTCGCGCAGATAATCTGCCAGACAGCTCTGGTCGATCGCCCAATCGTTTGCGAACGGAAGCGGGCTGTGCCCGCTGAAGCCCAGGGCGTCCAGGCCCGCGGCTTCGGCGTTCTGCGCCATGCGCGCGAGCGTGTCCTGTCCGTCGTCGTAGAGGCTGTGGGTGTGAAGACTCTGCAGAAGCATAGGTGGCCTCCTGTGGTTTTTTCTTTGAGTATAGCATATCTGTCTCCGCATGCAAACAGCCGCCCGCCGGATTTTTTCCGGCGGGCGGTTTTTTTGCGCGTCAAAGTGTCCAAACGTATGCATGATATGCACGCCATAATGTATAATTAAAACAAAGTATTCAAATTCTGCAGAAAATACTTGCATAATCATGCATGATGGTGTATATTAGTCGCATCAAAGAGCCGGGTGGTCCCGGCTGTGGAGGGATCTCGATGAAAAAGGTGTTTATCGACGGCAGCGCCGGGACGACCGGCCTGCGCATCTTCGACCGTCTGCAAGCGCGCAGCGACATCCAGCTTCTGACGCTTCCGGAAGCGGAGCGAAAGGACGAAGGCCGCCGCAGGCAGCTGCTCAACGAGGCAGACGTCGCGTTTTTGTGTCTGCCGGACGCAGCGGCGGAGGAAGCGGCGTCGTGGGTGGAAAACCCGGACACTGTTGTGCTCGACACCTCGACGGCGCACCGCACGGCTCCCGGCTGGTGCTACGGCTTTCCGGAGCTCTCCGCACTGCAGGAGGCCCGCATCCGGCAGGCCAGGCGCATCGCCGTGCCCGGCTGCCACGCAAGCGGGTTTATCGCGCTGGTTTATCCCCTTGTGGCAGCAGGACTGCTGAACAAGGACGCGCTTCTCAGCTGCTATTCGCTGACCGGCTACTCGGGCGGCGGCAAGAAGATGATCGCGGAGTATGAGGCGCCCGCGCGCAGCGCGCTGCTGGACGCGCCGCGGCAGTACGCGCTCGGCCAGACGCACAAGCATCTGAAGGAAATGAAGCAGATGACGGGGCTTGCCAGCGAGCCGGTGTTCTGCCCGGTCGTATCGGACTTTTACAGCGGCATGCAGGTCACGGTCCCGCTGTTTGCGCAGTGGCTGAAGCCGGGCGCTTCGATGCAGGACGTCAGGGCGGTCTATCAGGCACTGTACACGGGGCCGGTCGTCTCCTACACCGACGCGGCGGACGCGGGCGGCTTTCTATCCGCCGCGGCGCTGGCCGGGAAGGACAGCATGCAGATCGCCGTGGCCGGCAATGAGGAGCGAATGCTCCTGCTGGCCGTCTATGATAACCTCGGCAAGGGCGCGTCCGGCGCGGCCGTGGAATGTATGAATCTTGTGACCGGCGCGGAGAAAACGCTGGGTCTGGAACTGTAATGTGGGAGGAAACACAGATGAAAACGATCGAAGGCGGCGTGTGCGCCGCGCAGGGCTTTACGGCCGCGGGCGTCCACTGCGGCATCCGGAAGAATAAAACGAAGCGGGATCTGGCGCTGATCTATTCCAGCGTCCCGGCCAGCGCGGCAGCGGTCTACACCACGAATCTGGTCAAGGGCGCGCCGCTCGTCGTGACGAAGCAGCATCTTGCCAACGGCAAGGCACAGGCCGTCATCTGCAACAGCGGCAACGCCAACACCTGCAACGCCAACGGCATTGAGATCGCCGAGCAGATGAGCGAGCTGCTGGCCCAGGCCCTGCAGATCCAGAGCTCCGACGTCGTCGTGGCCTCGACGGGCGTCATCGGGCAGCCGCTCGATATCGCGCCCATCGCCGCCGGGATCCCGGAGCTGGTCAAAAATCTCGGCCCGCACTCGGCCGAGGCCGCCGAGGGCATCATGACCACCGACACCAAGCGCAAGGAGATCGCCGTCAGCTTCACTGTGGGCGGCAAGGAATGCAGGATCGGCGGCATCTGCAAGGGCTCCGGCATGATCCACCCCAATATGGCGACGATGCTCGTGTTCATCACGACCGACTGCGCCATCTCCCCTGCCATGCTGCAGAAGGCGCTCTCGACCGACATCGCCAACACGTTCAACATGGTCTCCGTCGACGGCGACACGTCGACCAACGACATGGTGACAGTCCTGGCCAACGGCCTTGCCGGAAACGCTGAGATCACGGCGGAGGGCGAAGATTTCACGGCCTTCATGCAGGCGCTCAACACCGTGACAGTGTATCTGTGCCGCTGCATCGCGGGCGACGGCGAGGGCGCGACGAAGCTGCTCGAGTGCAAGGTCTCGGGCGCGGCGACGCTGGACATCGCCAAGACCGTCGCCAAGAGCGTCATCTGCTCGTCTCTCACAAAGGCGGCCATGTTCGGCGCGGACGCCAACTGGGGCCGGGTGCTGTGTGCCATCGGCTATTCCGGCGCGCCGGTCGACGTGGGCAAGATCGACGTGCAGTTTGCCTCGAAGGCCGGGACGATCCTTGTGTGCAAGGACGGCGCGGGCGTCGATTTTTCCGAGGAAGAGGCCAAGAAGATCCTGCTTGAGAGCGAGATCGAGATCCTCATCGACCTGCACAGCGGCAGCGCGGTCTCGACGGCCTGGGGCTGCGACCTGACCTATGATTATGTGAAGATCAACGGCGATTACCGGACGTAACGGGAGGAGAAGGATATGGATATTTCCAATGCCCAGCGGGCGCGCGTGCTGGTCCACGCGCTGCCGTATATCCAGGACTACAGCGGCAAGATCGTCGTGGTCAAATACGGCGGCAACGCCATGGTCTCGGAGCATCTGAAGGACTCGGTCATCCGGGATATCTGCCTGCTGCAGCTCATCGGCGTCAAGGTCGTGCTCGTCCACGGCGGCGGACCGGAGATCACGGAAACGCTCGGAAAAATGGGAAAGAAGAGCGCTTTCGTTGACGGCGTCCGGGTCACGGACGAGGAAGCCGTCGGTGTGGCGCTGATGGTGCTGGCCGGGAAGATCAACAAAACGCTCGTGAACCTCATCGAGCTCAAGGGCGGCAGCGCCATCGGCCTTTCCGGCCTCGACGGGCACATGCTCAAGGCAACGGTCAAAAAGCCGGAGCTCGGCTATGTCGGCGAGATCACGGACGTGAACGTCCAGCCGATCCTGGACGTGATCGACAAGGGCTATATCCCCGTCGTATCCACGGTCGGCTATGACGACGCGGGCAATATCTACAACATCAACGCCGACACGGCGGCCGCGCGCCTCGCGGGCGCGCTCGGCGCAGAGAGTCTGATCGCCATGACGGACATTGCGGGCATCCTGCAGAACAAGGACGATCCGTCCACGCTCCTCCCGGCCATCCGCATCGATGAGCTGCCGGAGCTCGTCTCCTCCGGCGTCATCCAGGGCGGCATGATCCCGAAGGCGGAATGCTGCCGGAACGCGATCGAATGGGGCGTGCGGCGCGTGTTCATCATCGACGGGCGGGTCCCGCACGCGATCCTCATTGAAATGCTCACCAACGAAGGCATCGGCACGATGTTCACCAGATAGGAGGACGGATCATGGACATTCAGAAGCTGGACCAGACCTATATCGCGGGCACGTATGCGCGCTTCCCCGTCACGATCGTGAAGGGCAAGGGCTCGCTCGTCTGGGACGAGAACGGCAAGGAGTACATCGACCTGTCCACCGGCATCGCCGTCGATATCTTCGGCGTGGCCGACGAGCAGTGGATGGCGGCCGTCACGAAGCAGCTCGGGACGCTGCAGCATATCTCGAACCTTTACTACACCGAGCCCTGCGCGAAGCTCGCACAGCTGCTGTGCGAGAAGACCGGGATGAAGAAGGTCTTCTTCGGCAACTCCGGCGCGGAGGCGAACGAGTGCGCCATCAAGGCCGCCCGGAAATGGTCGGAGGATAAGAAGGGCAAGGAATATTCCACCATCATCACGCTCAAAAACAGCTTCCACGGCCGGACCATCACCACGCTGGCCGCGACGGGGCAGGATGTGTTCCACCACGATTTCCTGCCGCTGACGGAGGGCTTCGTCTATGCCGAACCGAACGATCTGGCGGATCTTGCGCGGCTGATCGCGGAAAACAAGTGCGCGGCCGTCATGATGGAGGTCGTGCAGGGCGAGGGCGGCGTGATGCCGCTGGACGAGGCCTATGTCAAGGGCGCGGCGAAGCTGTGTCAGGAAAACGATCTGCTGCTCATCTGCGACGAGGTGCAGATCGGCAACGGGCGCAGCGGCATGCTCTACGGCTATATGACCTACGGCGTGCAGCCGGACATCGTCTCGACGGCCAAGGGGCTCGCGGGCGGTCTGCCGCTGGGCGCGACGCTGCTGGGCGAGAAGGTGCAGAACGTGCTGAGCGCCGGGACGCACGGCTCGACCTTCGGCGGCAACCCCGTCTGCTGCGCGGGCGCGATCAACGTGCTCGAACGGCTGGACGAGGCGATGCTGCAGGGCGTGCAGGCGCGCTCGGCCTACATCAAACAGGAGCTGACGGGCGCAAAGGGCGTCATCGGCGTGTCGGGCCTCGGACTGATGCTCGGCATCCAGACGGAAAAGAACGCGGCGGACATCATCGCCGCCTGCCGGGAAAAGGGCGTGCTGGTCATCAAGGCCAAAGACAAGCTCCGCCTCCTCCCTGCCCTCAATATCCCCATGGACCAGCTGGCAAAAGCCATCGCGGTCATCAAGGAATGCTGCGCGGGATAAGAAATATGAAAAGCCTCCCGAATGGGAGGCTTTTCGTGTCTCAAGGCTCCCCTTGCAGGGGAGCTGGCAGCCGAAGGCTGACTGAGAGGTTGTCGCAAATTTGCAGCAACCTCTCCGTCTCGGCTTCGCCGAGCCACCTCCCCTGGAAGGGGAGGCTTTGGACTTCCGCATCTTATGGCTTCCCCTATGAGGGGAAGGCTTTGAAAAGAAAAGCCTCCCGGGTGGGAGGCTTTTTGTTTTATCCGAAATACCGGTGCAGGATGGCGGCGAGGTGGGCGCGGGTGGCGGGAGCCTCGGGGCTGAACGCGTCAGAAGCCGTGCCGGTCATGAGGCCGGTTTCGTAGGCGTATTTGACGTCGTTGTAGAACCAGTCGGTGGATGTTACGTCCGCGAACGTCAGGTCCTTTGTGAGCGCGGGGAGGATGGAGATGAGGGGGTAGTCGGGAATCTCGGTATCAGACTCATATACGGTATAGCCGCCGGGGCCAGCGATATCATCCGCTGTTCCGTCAGATTTTTTGTTGCCGGTGATATTCTCCGGGATGAGTGTTGCAGTCGCGCCGTTTGCGACGTAGACACCAGCGCCTTCGCCGCCCCAAGCTTTGTTCACTACATTGTTTTTGATCATGCCGCCGGTCATGGTAAATTTGCCG
>JABLTS010098689.1_pt1 | contig 11861 bp, 10 predicted proteins | sample 7160081 | NCBI WGS metagenome assembly JABLTS01 (sample SAMN14651231, study PRJNA627086) | human gut metagenome | isolation source: feces | host: Homo sapiens
AGCGCGCCGAACAGCGGCTCCACCGCGCCGGAGAGCACGCCGGTCCAGAAGGCGCGCCGTTTCGACTTGCCCGATTGGTACACCGGCAGTGCCACCGCCGCGCCCTCGGGAAAGTTCTGCACGCCGATGCCGAGCGCCAGCGCGAACGCGCCGGCAAGGCTCTCCCCGTCCGCCGCGAGCGCGAACGCGAGGCCGACGGCCATGCCCTCGGGGATGTTGTGCAGCGTGATGGCCGAGAGGAGTAAAAAATCGCTGTGCACCTCTCCCCCGCCGCGCCGCCGCACGAGCTCGTCGAGCAGGAAGAGCGTCAGCGCGCCGAGCACGATGCCCGCCGCGGCGGGTAGAAACGGCGGCAGACGCCCCTCTGCCTCCGTCTGTTCGATGGCAGGCAGGATGAGGCTCCACACGCTCGCCGCCATCATCACGCCCGCGGCAAAGCCCAGCAGCGCGCCCTGCGCGCGCTCGCACACCTTGCGGGCAAAAAAGAACACCGTCGCGGCGCCCAGCGCCGTCATCAGAAACGTGAAAGACGTGCCGAGCAGAGCCAGCATCAGTGGTCGAAGCATATCCGTTCATCGCCTTTACGGTTTGTCAGGCGGAAAAGCGCCTGTATGCCAGTATAGGCGGCAGGAATGAAAAACGTGAAAAAGGGCGCGGAGAATTCTCCGCGCCCTTTTTGAGCAATATTGACTTACTGCATCAGCTGCGCGACCATGTCGGTGTACGCGCTGGGATCTTCGAGCGGCAGGCCCGCGATGAGGTTTGCCTGATCGTAGAGGATCTTGGCATACAGCGCCGCCTTGTCGCGGTCCGTTGCCAGCGCGGCGGCCATCGCCTTGACCGCCGGATGATCGACATTCAGCTCGAGGATGCGCTCGGCCTTGATGGGCTCGGGCATCTGGAAGTTCTTGAAGTACTTCTCCATCTCGAAGCTGAAGCCCTCGCCCGCCGTCAGGCAGACGGGATGGGTCTTCAAGCGGTGCGAGACCTTGGCCTCCTTGATCTTGTCGCCGAGCGTCTCCTTGACGAACTGCATGAGCTCGGCGCTCTCGCTGTCGTCCTTTTGCTCATCCTCGCCGCCAAGCTCGAGGTCGCCGTCCACGATGGAGCGGAACGGCTTTTCGTCGTAGTTCATCAGCGCCTGCAAAACGAACTCGTCCGTCTCGCCGGTCAGGTACAGAACCTCGTAGTCCTTGTCCTTCAAAAGCTCGGTCTGCGGCAGCTTGTCCACGGCGGCGATGCTCTCGCCCGCGGCGTAGTAGATGCACTTCTGGCCTTCCTTCATGCGCTCGACGTACTCTTTAAGCGTCGTGAGCTTCTTCTGCGTGGAGGAATAGAACATCATCAGGTCCTTGAGCGAATCCTTGCGGCTCTCGCCGCCGTCGCTCACGATGCCGTAGCCGATCTGACGGCCGAAGTTTTCGTAGAATTTCTCATAGCCCTCGCGGTCATCCTTGAGGAATTTTTCAAGGTCGGCGCGGACCTTCTTTTCGAGGTTCTGGCCGATGACCTTGAGCTGGCGGTCGTGCTGTAAAAGCTCGCGGGAGATGTTCAGGCTCAGATCCGGCGAATCGACCACGCCGCGCACAAAGCGCAGATAGTCAGGCAGCAGCGAGTCGCACTTGTCCATGATGAGAACGCCCGCAGAGTAGAGCTGCAATCCCTTTTCATATCCTTCCGTGTAGAAGTTGAACGGGCGCGAAGACGGCACGAACAGCAGTGCCTTATAGGTCACGCTGCCCTCGGCCGAGACGGTGATCGTGCGCTGGGGCTTGTCGAATTCATGCGTCAGCTCGGAGTAGAACTTGTTGTACTCTTCGTCCGTGACGTCGCTCTTCTTGCGCTGCCAGAGCGGCACCATGGAGTTGACGGTCTTCATCTCCTCGACGGTCTCGTACTCGGGCTTCTCCGGGTCGCTGCCCTCTTTGACCTTCTGCTCGGGCAGCAGCATGCGGATGGGGTAGCGGATGTAGTCGGAGTACTTCTTCACGAGCGCGTGCAGGCGGTAGGATTCCAAGTACTCGCTGTACTTCTCCTCGTCCGTGTCGGGCTTGATGTGCATGATGACGTCAGTGCCGACGGTCTCCTTGTCGCATTCGGTGATCGTGTAGCCGTCCGCGCCTGAGGACTGCCACTCATAGGCCTGCTCCGAACCGTACTTCTTCGTGCGGACGGTGATGCTGTCCGCGACCATGAACGCGGAGTAGAAGCCCACACCGAACTGGCCGATGATGTCGATATCGGCGTCCTTCTTGTCCTTTTCCTCGGTCTCCTGGCGGAACTTGTAGGAACCCGACGACGCGATGACGCCGAGGTTGTTTTCAAGCTCTTCGCGGCTCATGCCGATGCCGTTATCCGAGACCGTCAGCGTGCGGTTCTCCTTGTCGACCGACACCGTGATGGCAAAATCGCTGCGGTTCATGCCGACCTTGTCGTCCGTCAGCGCGACGTAACAGAGCTTGTCGATAGCGTCGCTGGCGTTGGAAATGATCTCGCGCAGGAAGATCTCCTTGTGCGTGTAAATCGAGTTGATCATCAGATCGAGCAAACGCTTCGATTCTGCTTTAAACTGTTTTTTAGCCATAAAAGCATCCCTCTCTGAATTGTATTTGAGTTTAAGTATAGCAGGAAATTCCTGATATTTGTTACTAAACTCTTAATTTTTAGCACTCGTCGGCAACAAGTGCTAAAACAGGATAGTTACCTTTTATTATATATAAAGGAAGCTATCGGTTTCGCACAGGTGCGAAGGATATGCCGCCTGCGGGCGGCAGGGGCAAAGGGGATATTCTCTTTCGCAAAAGAGAATATCCCCTTTGGAACCCCAAGAGAAAGGCTTAGATTGGCAGTCTCTGGCTTGAACAACTCTGATGTCTTCGAAGTGAAAGTGCCTCGTGCGCGGCGTTGCCGCATTAGTGTTGCTATACGATTTGACCTACTCCTACTATCCGCTGTTGCGCAGCCGTTGGCGGCTCTGCTGCCTTACGGATGCGGCACACCCCTTGCGGGTGCCGCTCTGCCAGTCTTGCGGCAGTGCGGCCTAATCACCGTCTACCGGTGCACCCATCAACGCGGCGAGCGCAGCAATGCCGCTATTTCGCAAGTAGTCTGCCGCCGAGCAATCGTCACTCGCGCCTCACGATAGTAAGGCGCGGTTGCAAGACGTGACGATTTGCAGAAGATTCATGGCGAAGCCATGTACACCGCACCTGATTCCGCAGGCTGCACAGCTCTTCAAGATCGAGACTGCCAATGTCGGGGGTCGAGGGGAACTCCCCTCGCGTTCTCTTGGGGGTTCAAGGGGGCCATTCTCTCACGTGAGAGAATGACCCCCTTTGCCGCGTCCCCACACGGTGTGGGGCCAGAAGCAGCGCTGCCGCGCTGCACCCCCTGTGCCCTACGGGCGCAAAAAGAAACAGCCCTCGCGGGCTGCTTTCCTCCCGCGCCCGAGGCGCGAAAGTTGTCCAAATTGTCAATATGGGATACTTATCCCCATTTCCCCTCTTTTTTCTTTGGATAATATGCAGTATTGACTTCTGGCGTTTTAGAGGCTAAAATAAGCCCATCAAACATGAGAGATACATGAAAGGATTTAATGCTATGTTCCGTTTTGCTTATGCAAATCAGAATAACGCCGCCGCTTCTGCCATGTGCGCAGAGGCCGCTTCCTCCTGCACCTCTCAGTCCTCCCGCTTCAACTGCATCGCTCTGGGCGCCATTATTATGGCGTCCATTATTATTTCCCGCCTGATTAGCATTATCGGCATTTCCCTGCTGGTACTGGTACTTCTGGTCGTCCTGATGGGCGTTCCCGGGATGAAACGCGATTGCTGAGCGAGTAAAAAACGCGATACAGCAAAGCGGTTCCGCCGGGAATGGCGGACCCGCTTTTTTGTATGATAAATTTGTTCATTATTTAATCAAAGGAGATTTGAAACGATGAAAAAGAAGTTTATGTGCATGCTCATGGCTGCGGCCATGACGCTCTCGATGGCCGCCTGCGGTTCCAAGGGCAACGATGCGAACACCGACGACAATGCTGGCGGCGCATCCGACGGCGTCCAGACCTTTACGGTCGGCACCTCCGGCCCGCTGACCGGCGACAACGCGATCTACGGTATGGCCGTCAAGCAGGGCGTGGAGCTGGCCGTCAATGAAATCAACGCGAGCGACAGCACCATCAAGTTTGAGTTCCTCTCTCAGGACGATGAGGCCGACGGTGAAAAGGCCGTCAACGCCTACAACAACATGATGGACAACGGCATGCAGGTTCTCGTCGGCCCCACGACCACCGGCGCTTCCATCGCCGTTGCCGATGCCTGCTACACCGACCGTACCTTCATGCTGACTCCCTCCGCCTCCTCCACTGACGTGACCGCGGGCAAGGACAATGTCTTCCAGGTCTGCTTCACCGACCCCAACCAGGGCGTTGGCGCTGCCGACTACATGGCTGAGAACTTCGCCGATGCCAAGATCGCCGTCATCTACCGCAACGACGACGCTTACTCTCAGGGCATCCGCGATGCTTTCGTGAAGGAAGCGGGCGACAAGGGCCTCTCCATCGTCTATCAGGGCACCTTTACACTCGATACCTCCTCCAACTTCTCCGTTCAGCTCGCCGCTGCGCAGACTGCCGGCGCCGACCTCGTCTTCCTTCCCATCTACTATCAGCCCGCTTCCGTGATCTTCGCGCAGGCCAAGGCCATGGGCTATGCCCCCACCTTCTTCGGTGTGGACGGCATGGACGGCATCCTCGATATGCCCGGCTTTGACACCACTCTCGCCGAGGGCCTCGTGCTGATGACCCCGTTCTGCGCCACCGTTGAATCCAGCAAGAGCTTCGTCGACGCTTACACTGCCGCTTACGGCACCACACCCAACCAGTTCGCCGCCGACGCCTACGACGGTGTGTACATCGTCAAGGCCGCGCTCGAACAGGCCGGCTGCACCGCCGATATGAGCAACGAAGAGATCTGCGACGCGCTCGTTTCCGCCATCACCTCCCTCAAGTTCACCGGCCTCACCGGTACCGACATGTCCTGGAACGCCGAGGGTCAGGTCTCCAAGGCCCCGACCGCCTACGTCGTCAAGGACGGCCAGTACGTCGAGGGCTGATCCCCGCAAAGATACCAAATAGACCGTTTATCGTCTCTCTCACGGAGCGAAGGGTCGCCGGGAGGAAAAAACTCCCGGCGGCCTGCGCCCTGCTTCTATGGCGGAAACGAAGGCAGCGTTCTTCCTCTCTGCCCTTGTTTCTGCCACAGACGTTTCCCCACAACTCCAACGAGAAAAAAGAGGTGCCATCCTATGGAATTCTTATCCTATCTCATCAGCGGCATCAGCCTCGGCAGCGTGTACGCCATCATCGCCCTCGGCTATACGATGGTCTACGGCATTGCCAAGATGCTGAACTTTGCCCACGGCGACGTCATCATGATCGGCGGCTACGTTTCCTTCTGCGCGATGTTCTATCTGGGCCTTCCCAGCATCGTCGCGGTGCTGATGGCCGTTGTCGTGTGCACCGTCCTCGGCATCGTCATCGAGCGCCTTGCCTACAAGCCCCTGCGCTCCGCGCCGAGCCTTGCGGTGCTCATCACCGCCATCGGCGTGAGCTATTTCCTCCAGAACTCCGCGCTGCTCATCTGGAAGGCCGCCGCGCGCTCCTATCCCCCCGTGGTCACGGGCGCTGTGAAGATCTTCGGCGGCAAGCTGACCGTTTCCTATGTGTCGCTTCTCACGATCGCGGCCTGCGTCGTCATCATGATCGGCCTCACCACGTTCGTCAACAAGAGCAAGATGGGCAAGGCCATGCGTGCCTGCTCGGAGGATAAGGCGGCAGCCCAGCTCATGGGCATCAACGTCAACGCCACCATTTCTGCAACGTTCGCCATCGGCTCGGCGCTCGCCGCCATCGCCGGCGTGCTGCTCTGCTCGTTCAATACGTCGCTCATGCCGACGACCGGCTCCATGCCCGGCATCAAGGCCTTTACCGCGGCGGTGTTCGGCGGCATCGGCTCCATCCCCGGCGCATTCCTCGGCGGGCTCCTGCTCGGCATCATCGAGGCCATGGCCCAGGCGTATATCTCGACGAACCTTGCCAACTCCATCGTGTTCGCCGTGCTGATCGTCGTGCTGCTCGTCAAGCCTGCCGGACTTCTCGGCAAGTCCGTGACGGAGAAAGTGTGAGGTGGCCGGAATGACACAGAAAATGAACAAATTGTCGATCACGACAAAGTCCGCAAGAAAGCCCGGTGCGATCGCGCCGCGGTTGTTGAGCAGGAAGTAGCGCGCGGCGTGGTGGCTCGCGCATTTGACGGCGATGATCGGGTCGACGCCCGCTTTGATGGCACGGCGCACGATGTAGTCGATGTGGCCCTTTTCGAGAAGATCGTTCGGGTGCTTGTCGTCCGTGCAGAACATGCAGTAGGTGTAATACTGCGGTGTGAGCAGCGGGAGCAGCGCGTCGAGGTTGCGCGCGGCCGTGCCCTCGCGGATCATGATGTACTGTCCGCGCTCGAGCTTGGCGATGGCATCCTCCACGGCGCTGCACTCGTGGTCGGAATAGACGCCGGCGGCGATGTAGGCGTTCAGGTCGTTGCCCGAAAGGCCGGGGGCGTGGCCGTCGATTTTTTTGTGGTGCGCCTGCGCGGCGACGATCTTTTCGAGCACCTGCTCGTCGGCGTTCGCGACGCCGACATAGTTCATCATTTCGGCCAGACCCTCGACGCGGTTGTGCTCGTAGAACGAGTCGATCGCGCGGTAATCGAGCACCGCGCCGGATTCGTCGAGCGGCGTTGCGGGCACGCAGGAGGGGAGCATGAAGCGCACGTCAACGGGCAGATCTTCCGTCGCCTGCAGCATATACTCGATGCCGTCGGTGCCCATGACATTGGCGATCTCGTGCGGGTCGGTGATGACGGTCGTGGTGCCGTGCGGAATGACGGCGTTGGCAAACTCTTTGGGGGAGACGAGCGCGCTCTCTAAGTGGATGTGCGCGTCGACAAAGCCGGGCAGCACGAGCTTGCCGCCCATGTCGATCTCGACCGCGCCCTCGTAATGCTCGCCCATGCCTGCGATCAGCCCTTCGGCCACGGCGATGTCGCCATGACTGAGCTCGTTGCAGAAGACGTTCACATACGTCGCGTTCTTGAGCACGAGGTCGGCCTTCTGCCGTCCCGAGGCCACCTCGACGACGTGGAGCTTCTTGTTCAGCTTGCGGTTGATCTTTCCTGCGTAGCTTTCCCGGTATGCCATGCGTTTTCCTCCTTATTTTGTTGTGTTTGACCAGTTTATCGGATGAATCATCTATCTTCCTCGTTTATTTTTTATAGGATACTACGTTCTTTTGCACTTGTCCAGCAGAAAAAGCTAAAATATTTTTAGTAAAACTGACGAAAAGTGAGAAGAATGCAGAAGTTCACTGTATCATAAACTGTATGATGGACCGGACAAATACAGGCCGTTGCCGAAAGATTGCTTTTCACAAAATGCTGTTTACAAGCATCTGATAATACAGTATAATTAAACAAACGGTATAGAGATAAATGAATATTTTCAACTAAAAGACGAATAAAACGCGCTGGCATTCACTGCGCCGGGCTTGCTTGAAGTGGCGCGCACACAAAATGGAGGCTGCGGCAATTTTAGGACCGGACAAGGAGGGGGGAAGATATGAAAACCGAGCATTCCTATTCCGCAAAGGGCGTTTTGGCTGCGCTGGGGAGATCCGCTTTGTATCTGCTCTTTTTTGTGGCGGTGCAGGTTTTGCTGCCCTTTGTCTATGGGATCGGTATCGCTGCCGATGCAGCGATCAATAGGGGAGCGGACCTTGCACAGGGGGCGCAGGCGGTGGCGGAGCGGCTTCTTGACGGCCTGTCGGCGCTCACGCTGCTATCGTGTCTGATCATCGCCGCGGTACTGCTGCTGTGGTTCCTTCTGCGGAAAAAGCCGCTATCCGAGGCGGCGGGCCTTCGTCACTGCTCGGGCTGGACGGTGGGCTTCTGCGCCTTCGACGCGTTCAGATGCATTGAGCGCAGGCGCGACAGCCTTTCGTCCAACAATCTGTTCAGTTCGATGCCCTGCTCGGGAAATCGCCGCGCGACGGTCTCGCGGAACGCCGCAATGATGTAGTTCTCCTTCACACTTCTCCCCTCACTTTCGCAAAAACGGCAGCGGCGGCAGTTCGTTTTGCTCGATGATGCGCTCCAGCATCGCCGCAAAGCCCTGCGGGTCGCGAATTTGATACTGCATGTGGTTATGATCTGGTCCATGGGCGAAACAAATTCCGTCTCCGGCTCGCTGGGGTTGAAGCCGTCGTAGGCGACGAGCACAACGTAATACCGCTCCGCCAGTTTTTGGGCCGTGGGAAGCATGCCAAGGTAGCTCACGCCGCCGCCATGCAGCATGACCATGACTCGGAGTGCTCCTGTCCGAATTCAAAATACTTCACGTGCTCTTCTCCTTCCCAACGATGCTCTTGACGAGCGCTGCCCAATCCTGCGGGTGGCAGGCCAGCAGCTCTTCGTGCTGCATGTCCTGCTCGTGGATGACAGGATGCGCAAAATGCTGCTCATAGCGGGCGCGGTACTTTTCGCCCATCTTGAGCGCGTAGAAGATATGAATTTCCGTCCCCGGCACGTCGAGCTTGTCAGGCAGCGGCGTAATGAGGTCGGAATAGAACTGATTCTTGCAGCTCTGCTGCGTCAAATAGGGCCGCGCCCCGCCGAGTATCCGTAAGAACGCCGCGCCGTAATCACCCATCTGCCGCATCTGCTTTTCCACGCGCTTTTGCAGAAGCGGCGACTTGAACCTGCCGTCGCGCAGCATCGGAAACATCAGTGGCAGCAGAAGGTCCGTCTGCAATTTTGCCGCGAATTTCGAGGACTGGTCCAAGTCCGAGCTGCCGAGGATGCCGTAGTCCATGCGGATGTTCCCCCTTGCGGCCAGAAGGCCAACAAACGAGCCGCCGAGCGAGCAGCCGTAGGCTGCGCGGATGTGCCCGCCGCAGTTTACCTTGAGGTAGTCCTCGATCTTCGCCGTCTCTTCGAGCATCGTGGGGAATTCCGTCTGTTCGGTCTCATCAAAGCCGTCGTAGCTGACGCAGAGCACGCGGTACTCGTCAGAGAGCAGCGGGATCACGTGGCCGAAGTTGCCCTTCCAATGGCAGCAGGTGCCCGGCAGCAGCAAAATGACCGGTGCGTTTTCTTCGCCGAACGCATAGACCTTCATCGCTCCTGACCTCGCTTTCTCACTTTTGTGCCGTGATGCAGAGCCAGCCCTTTTCTCTCTTTTGGATCTGAATATTACGGAAGCCGGCCTGCTCCAACATATCCTTGAGCTGGACGTCCTTGTAGATGGTCATGCCGTCGATCTTCTCCGTCCACTTCTCGTCCTTTTCATTGTCTCCGCCGCACTCGTTGCAAATCAAAAACATCCCGCCCGGTTTCAGCACGCGATGGATCTCGCGGAAGCTCTGAAGCAAATCAGGCCAGAAGTAGACCGTCTCAAATGCGGTGACCAAATCAAACTGGTTCGCCGCGAAGATGAGATCCGCGACGTTCCCCTGCAAAATGACGCAGCGGCCATTCAAAATGGCGTCCTCGTTGACCTTTTTCGCCTTTTCGACGCTGACGGGCGAATAGTCGACGCCTTTGACCTCGCCGTTTGGGCACTTTTTGAGCATCGTCCTGATGTTCGCGCCTCCACCGCAGCCGCAGTCCAGGATGCTTGCGTCCTTTGCGATCTCGGCAAATTGCAATCCCCAATCCGCGAGCGCGCGATGGCCGACGTTCATCATCGAGAGCATCAGCTTCCCGCCAAGGCCCTCGGGCTTGCGGGTATTTTCAAAAAACGACATGCTTTTTTCTCCTTTTTGCTCACTTGACCCACATCACAAGAAGGCCCGTGAGCACGCTGATGATGACGAGAAACAGCGAGCCCGGGAAGAGCATCCCCTTCACGTGGAACCACTTCTGCGCGTAAGCCTTGTCCATGTGCTCGGACCCCGGCAGGCGGAATACGTTCAGATGCGCGAACAGCACCCAGTCGAGGAAAAACGTGTCCCACGCGCCGACGATCAGAAAGAGGATGGCCGCGAATTCCGCGCCCGTCCAAAAGCTGTCCGCCCCGGCAAGGATGGCCGCGTACGTCAAAAGCACCGCGAACAGCACGATGCCAAAGCCCTTGAACGCGATGGTGCGGCCGCTGAGCGGCGCGACCGGAACGTGCTCGTGCGTCTTGAAATATTCCTCCTGAATATCAGGCGGATAGTTGTGCACGCCGATCTCCGGGTGCTTGATGGTAGGGATCATCACCATTGCCGTGAAAAGCGCCGTAAAAACGACCGCTTCTACCCAAACCGTACTCCAAATCATGGATATTCCTCCTCACTTTTTCTCCAGCACAACGATGCGGTTGGAGATATTGCTGACCGCCGGAATCTTGCCGAGCAGCTTGTAGACCTGTGCAAATTCCGCCATGCCCTCGCACAGGCTGTGCTCTTCGACAAAGCGGAAATCCGGCAGCAGCGCGGCGAGCGCCGCGCCGTTTTTAACGCCCCAGCTGAATTTTGCCTTGCTCGCCTCGATGGACTTCTCCTTAAAGCGCTTCACGACCATCGGGTTCATCGTCTCGACAAGCACCGTCGCGCGGTCAAAGCGCGCCGCGATGACGTCGAAGATGCGCTTGACGTCGCTCTCCGATAAGTACATCGTCAAGCCCTCGATGATGACGAGGACGTCCGTGCTCGTCCCCTTGATCTCGCCGCCCCAGTCGTCCATCGCGGACATGGTAATCTGCGAGATCTTTCTGCTCTCAGGCAGGAGCTTTTCGCGCACGGCGATCGTCTCGGGCAGGTCTAAATTGTACCAGTGCGAATAGTCGCTCATGCGGTAGCAGCGCGTGTCGAGCCCGCAGGCGATGTTCACGACCACCGCACCGCCATGCCCCGCAAGGTAAGTCTTCACAAGCTTATCGAGCACGATGGTGCGCGCTATAACGCCGCTGTGCATCGCCGCGTCCTTGTCGGCCATCGAAAAATCGTAGTCGAGCCGGTCGATGATCTCGACCGCCTTGTTGTCGGTGATCGCGCCGCGCGTCTTCGTCTCCTTCGCGCGGGCGTAAACCGTCTGTAACATCGTCTCCGGCACGCCGGAGAGCGTGATCTTCTCACTCATGGTATCCTTCCTCCATCTTTTTCGCGCGCTCTGCCTTCCTGCAAACGAACCACGCGATGCTCTTCACATTGCCGAGCTGCACATCAGCGTACATGCCCTCAAGGCGTACTTTCAGGCTTTGCACCGTTTCATACGGCGGGGTGAAGAATTTCATCGGCTCGTAGACTTTTTTTATGAGTCGGTCCGTCCTTCTGCACTCGCCCGACACATAGAAGCAGCCGCAGAACGTACCGCCCGGCTTCAGCACACGGAACGTCTCGCGGTATGCCGCCTCCTTATCGGGGAAGGCGTGGAAGCCGTTGAGCGACAGCACGATATCAAAGCTGCTGTCCTCATACGGCAGCGCGCCCACGTCGCCCTGCCGGAACTGCACATTTTGGAGTCCCATGCGCTCAGCCTTTTCCCTCGCCTGCCCCATCATGTCGGGTGAATAGTCAAGGCAGGTAATATCGGCACGCGGCAGCGTTTGATAGAGCGGCATCGTCAGAATGCCTGTGCCCACGGGGACCTCGAGGAGCTTTCCCGCAAAGTCCTCCGGCACACCAGTGAAAGCCTTATTCAGATATTCGCCGCACTCCTCCTTGCCCATATCCCACACCAAGCGGCACACGGCCTTGCCCGAGACGGTGGAGCAGGTGATCATGCCGTCGTAAAAATTCTGATGATGGCTGCGCAGCCGAAGGCCAG